>ERZ824598.905-NODE-905-length-42554-cov-5.514153_pt1 | contig 42554 bp, 33 predicted proteins | sample MGYA00519934_ERZ824598 | MGnify/ENA primary metagenome ERZ824598 (study PRJEB31778, sample SAMEA3449177) | human gut metagenome | biome: human gut; feature: human-associated habitat; material: faeces | place: United Kingdom | collected 2010/2012 ...
GTCAACAGCGAGGTCCGTCGGATCCTCGCTGTTGCACTTCGGTGTTGAATCTAAGAATTATTCCGTTATTATCTGCATCCGGCAAAGCCTTTGCAATCCCTCAAAGACCTGCAGCCCCGTCAACGCGCCTCCGGCCTGCCTTATTCTGCAGGCTCGAAGCCGAAATAGCTGCCCTTGCGCGCATACGGTATACCGGACTTCATCCACACGGGCATGGGCTCTCCCTTCAGATAGTGGCCGAAGAACTGCTCCAGACGCACGGACAGGTCTTTCGCGTTGCGCCTTTCGCTGAGGTTATGCGCCTCGTCGTTGTACTCCAGCAGCCAGGCGGGCTTACCGAGCCTGCGCATCGACATGAAGAACTCTATGCCCTGATACCAGGGAACGGCACCGTCTGCGTCGTTGTGCATGATGAGCACGGGCGTGGTGACATCGGGCGCGAAGAACACGGGAGAGTTCTCGATGTAGAGATCCAGTCCGCCCTCGTCCCAAAGGCTCTTGCCTATGCGGCTCTGTCCGTATTCATACTGGGTGATGCGGCTGTTGCCCGATTCCCAGCGGATTCCGCCGTAGGCGCTGGTCATGTTGCCGACGGGAGCTCCGGCGCCCGCAGCAGCGAACATGTCGGTCCTCGTAACGAGATAGGCCGTCTGATAGCCGCCCCAGCTCTGTCCCTGGATTCCCATCCTGTCGCGGTCGATGAAGGGGAAGCGGTCGCACATCGCCTCTGCACCTGAGCAGATGCAGTTGAACGCACTCTCGCCGGGATGTCCCACCTCATACACTATGTCGGGCACGAACACCACATAGCCGTTGCTCACGAAGTACGGGATGTTGATTATCGAGCGGCTCGGAGCGGGAGATATGTAGTCGTACAGGGTTTCGGCGTTCTTCTCGTAGAAATATATCAGCATGGGATATTTCGCGTCGGGATCGAGGTTCTCCGGAGTATAGAGCAGACCTTTCAAAGGCGTACTGTCGTAAGCCTGCCAGCTGACGAGCTGCACGTCGCCCCAGAGGTAGTCCGCCTGCTGAGGGTTGATATGCGAAAGCTGCCTCTCGTCCTCCCAGTCGCCGTATGCGACATAGAGGTCTCTGGGATGCTTGAAATCGCCCTTCGTATAGGCGAGCACCTCGGCGTCGGAAGCCCTGACCACCGAGCCGAAGCCGTTCTCGGCAAGGAAGCCCTGCGGCACGGACGGCTTCTCAGCAGACATCGCGGCAAAGCCGTTGCGGGAATCCGCCTCGCAGAAGGCGGAAAGGTCTATCCTGCCCTCGAGGGGGAAGTTGCGCTCATTCTGGAAGAGGTAGGGGTCGGTGACTACCGTAAGCCTTTCCGGCGTATAGTCGACACCCGTCTTCCTGCCCTCGCCGCAAGTCATGTTCAGAGCCGTCTTACCGTCGGGAGAGAATTTCCAAACATCGTACCTGTCCTCGAGAAGCAAGTACTCGTCGTCCCCCATCCAGTAGGGCGCGCCGTAGGGAAGGAATCCTGCCGGATGATCGTCTTCCTCGTCATAGAAAGCGACTCCGGTAGAGGCGGTGAGGTTGGTTTCCGTGCCCGTACGGGTGTCTATGCAGTACCACTGCCCGTCGGCAGGGTTGAACCATGCGAGGTATTTTCCGGAAGGAGAAGTCACGACCGAGCCCTCTATGCCTTCGCGCAGCATCCTGCGGCTGCCGTCGGAGAGGTCGACCACGCTGATGTCCTGACGGGATTCGAGCGCGAACACATTGTCGAACTCATATCTGTCGGTATCGAAAGACAGGGCGAAAGGAGCGTCGGCTCCGTCCACGAAATTAATCCTGTCGTTGATATTGGACGAAAGCACCTTGAGGCTCCTGTCGCCGTCCAGGTCTATCATCGCGGAAAGGACGAAGCTCACGGGATGCGCCTTGTCCATAGGAGGGAGCACCTGCGCGTCCCAGTTCCAGATGTCGAGGCCGGCGGTCTCGAAAGACACCAGAGTCGTATCCTTGGGCGGAAAATACTGCCTGAGGTTCAGTACGAGCCTCGAAGAGGAGTTGGAGAAGCGGGGATTGGAGTTGGACGTCACGACCCAGCCCTCCGGGACGGCATCGCAGCCGGGAACGACCAGGGTGTCGACCTCGACGGCCATGACCGCGGGGCTGCGGCGCGTCGCCTTTTTCAGGGTCTTCTGCTCGGCAAGGTACAGCGTGCACGCCGGAGTGCCGTCGGTCTTCTGCTCCTGCTCAGTGGAGAGGAACGCCAGACGATCGCCGTCTGCGCTGAACACAAGGCCGGAATACGCCTTGCAGCCCAGCGAGAGCGTATCGACACTGCCAAGCGCATAGTCATACAGCAGCACGGAGCTCACCGAAAGCGAATCCTTGTCATCCTGTTCGGTAATCACCGCCAGCTTGTCGCCCGAGCGGGACACCTCGAACGAGGAGACCCTCCTGACAGTATCCACAGCCCCGCTTCCGGTATCGACTACGAGCAGGTACCTGCCGGCCAGAGAGTCCGGAGACGAACTGCTCAGCGCGAACAGATACGGAGCGGAAGCGTAGCCCGCGGAAACGGACGACACGTCGGGAACCTTCACCAGCTCGAAGGTCTCCAGATTGACATAGGCGAGGGAGTCCTTGGGCATCTCGTCCTTTTTCTTCTTGTCTATCTTCGCCTGCCGGGTGCTGTCGTAAGGAGCCGCGACCGTGCAGTAGGCTATACTGGCATCGAGGGGTATGCTGATCCTCGAGGCCCTGTCTATGTCCAGTTCCTGTCCGGTGCGCAGGTTCTTCAGATACAGCCTGGAATCTCCCTGCTGGGGAGAGACCGAATAGGCCACGATTTCCCCGTCCGGGGTGAGCTTCATGAACCCTACGCTTTCCCACGAATCGTAGACGCTGTGGTCGAGGGGCTTTTTCTGCGCCGAGAGTCCGGCGGGAAACAGGAGCATGGCCGCCGCAATCAGCGGCAGGGCAAAGAAGGATCTTCTCATAAGGCAATCAATTTAATTGCTAATATACGATTTTATTCATGCTCGGCAAAACGCTGCCTCGCAAGTTCTTCGTACTTCGTTCCGGGACGGCCGTAGTTGGCATATGGATAGATTGAAATGCCTCCGCGCGGAGTGAACAGTCCCGTAACCTCGATGTACTTCGGATCCATGAGGGCTATCAGATCCTTCATTATCGTGTTGACGCAGTCCTCGTGGAAGTCCCCGTGGTTGCGGAAACTGAAAAGGTAGAGCTTGAGGCTCTTGCTCTCGACCATTCTGACATCGGGGATATAGCTGATGCGTATCTCCGCGAAGTCGGGCTGCCCGGTTATGGGGCAGAGCGAAGTGAATTCGGGACAGTTGAACCTCACCCAGTAGTCGTTGCCCTGATGCCTGTTCTCGAAAGTCTCGAGCACTTCGGGAGCGTAGTCGCTGCGGTATTCTGTCCTGGTTCCGAGGGCATGGAGACCCTCCGTGTTTCTTTCATTACTCATAAGTCTCCTATTCTGAACGGATTGTATGATATGTTCTCGTCGTAGACATCTGTCTGCTCCTTACGCTTCAGATACCTTACGCAAAGCGTCGTGACAGGCAGCACTACAAGTTCGTACAGAGTCTTCACGACCACCTGCGTGAATACCATTCCGATAATGGATTCGGGGCTCATTATCCCCCAGAACACTATGGGGAAGAATATGCACGAATCCAGGAGCTCTCCCGCCACTGACGATAGTATGGCCCTCGCGCCGAACGCCCGTCCCTTCGAGCTAACCTTCATCCTGCTCATCACCCAGGAATTGAGGGTGGAGCCGCACAGGAACGCCAGCAGAGAGGCGACCGTGGTACGGGGCACCAGAGCGAAAAGCGAATCGAAACTGTCGGAGACAGGTTTGCTGCCCGGATCGAGAGGTTCGGGGAGCATGCATACCAGGCCGGACATCACGGCCACGAAGGCACTGAGGGCAAACGCAAGCCATATCACGAGACGGGCCTTGCGGTAGCCGTATACCTCGGTCAGGCAGTCGTTGATGATGTACGACACGGGGAAAAGCAGCACCGCGCCCGAAAGCTGGAGCGGGAGGGATCCCACCTGCCATACCCTGGGCACGAAGAAGTTGGATGTAATAAGGCAGACCGCGAACACGACGGCCATCACCAGGAATCTGGTGCTGAACTTTGACATTTTACTTGTTTTTAACGTGGTTTCAAGTACACAGGGCCCGCCCCGTCAACAAGGCGGGACCCTTGGATCTATACTACGGTATCGAACTCCTGAAGGAAGCGCAGGTCGTTCTCGAAGTAGTGGCGCAGGTCGTTGACCCTCCACTTGAGCATGGCTATCCTCTCGAGCCCCATTCCGAATGCGAATCCGCTGTATTTCTTCGAATCTATACCGCTGGCTTCAAGCACGTTGGGATCGACCATGCCGCAGCCGAGAATCTCGAGCCAGCCGGTTCCCTTGCAGACGGGGCAGCCCTTGCCGTGGCAGATGTTGCAGCTGACGTCGACCTCGGCCGAGGGTTCGGTGAACGGGAAGTACGACGGCCTCATGCGTATCTGCGTCTCGGGGCCGAACATCTCGCGCGCAAAAAGCAGTATCGCCTGCTTGAGGTCAGCGAAGGTCACGTCCTCGTCGATATAGAGACCCTCTATCTGGTGGAAGATGCAGTGGGCGCGGGCGCTTATGGCCTCGTTGCGGAACACCCTTCCGGGGCAGACGACGCGTATGGGCACCTTGCTGGTCTCCATTGTACGCACCTGCACGCTGGAGGTGTGGGTACGCAGCAGCAGGGGGTTCAGGTGGCCGTTCGATATGAAGAAGGTATCCTGCATATCGCGCGCAGGGTGGTTGGGAGGGAAGTTGAGGGCCTCGAAGACATGGTAGTCGTCCTCTATCTCGGGGCCTTCGGCGACGTCATATCCGAACTTGCGGAAGATGTCGACTATCTCCTGCCTTACTATCGAAACGGGATGCCTGGAACCGAAGTCGAGGGCGTCGCCGGGCATCGTAGGGTCGAAGGTCCTGCCTCCCTGGGCGGCATCCTCTCCTACGGAAGCCTTGAGCTCCTCTATCCTGGACTGTACCGTCTGCTTGAGCTCGTTGAGGGCGCGGCCGAACTCCTTCTTGAAGTCCTTGTCCATGCTGCGGAACTCGTCGAACAGGGCGGTCACTTCTCCCTTCCTGCCGAGGAAGCGCACTCTCGCCTCCTCTACCTCCTTGAGAGTCTTGCACTTGAGCTCTGAAAGCTCGGCAAGCACCCTTTCTATGTTTTCTTTCGTCATCATGTTCGTCGGATTATTGTCGCCTGGCCTCGCGCTTGTCCCTGGCCTTCTTGTCCCTCGCGGCCCCGGCCTTGAGGTATTTCTGCCACTGCTGGTCGTTGAACACTTCGCGGTAGGCGTTGTACATCTGCTCGGCCCACTTGTCCTGGACCCTTTCGTATGCCTCGGTATTCGTAACCTTGCTGTCGCTGAGTTCCTGCAGCTCCGCAGTCAAGGCCGTGTAGTCGTGGGTCATTATGGAATCCACATAGAACACCTGCCAGTATTCGAGGTCGAGGAGGTCGGTATATGTCTCTATCTGGTGTTCTATGACCTCCCTGAGCTGCTCGTCCGTCTCGCTTCCGAGCTCCTGCGCGTGCAGGGCGCAGGGGAAGGACAAAGTCGCGAGCACAGCCAATGAAATACCGAATATTTTCATAAATTTGTATCGTCTGATGAAGCGCAAATTTAATAAAGAAAAGATAAAATGAGAAAAATTCTGGCTTTCTTCACGCTTTTGACCCTTTCTGCCTTCTACCGCTGCGAAGCCTGCACAAACATAATAGTAACCCCCGGCGCCAGTGCCGACGGCTCAAGCATGGTCTCCTACGCGGCCGACTCGCACACGCTGTACGGCGAGCTGTACTTCAGCCCGGCGGCAAGGTTCAACGCCGGAAGCAGGCTCGCGATACGCGAATGGGACACGAACAGGCCTCTGGGCGACATCGCCCAGGCAGGCTCGACCTACCAGACCGTGGGCAACATGAACGAACACCAGCTGGTGATCGCAGAGACGACATGGGGAGGAAGGGAAGAGCTGTATGACGGCAGCGCCGTAATGGACTACGGCTCGCTGATATATGTCACCCTCCAGCGCGCCCGCACCGCCAGGGAGGCAATCGAAACGATAGTCGAACTTGCGAACACCTACGGATACGCCTCGAGCGGCGAGACCTTCTCGATCGCAGACACCGAAGAGGCCTGGATAATGGACCTCGTCGGCAAGGGTCCCGGAAACAAGGGCATAGTCTGGGTAGCCAGGCGTATCCCCGACGGATATATCTGCGCCCATGCCAACCAGGCACGCATCACCACCTTCCCCCTCGACGACCCCGAGAACTGCCTCTACGCGCCGGATGTGATCTCGTTTGCAAGGCAGATGGGCTGGTTCGACGGCAGCGACCAGGAGTTCAGCTTCCGCGACGCATACAATCCGCTGAACTTCGGAGGGGCGAGAGGTTGCGAGGCACGCGCATGGAGCGCGTTCAACATACTCTGCGACGGAGTTTTCACCTACGAGCAGGACGGCAGGGAGGTCTCCAGGCCAGCAGGCGACTGGCTCGACTATGCCATGGGCTACGATCTCGACGGGCAGATGCCCCTGTTCGTGAAGCCCTCGCGCAAGCTCACGATGAAGGATGTGGCCGATGTGATGCGCGACCATTTCGAAGGCACACCCATGGACATGACTCTCGACATAGGCGCCGGCGGCAACGCCCTTCCCTACCGCTGGAGGCCCATGGACTTCGAATGGGAGGGCAAGACATACACCAACGAGCGTGCGATAGCCACCCAGCAGACAGGATTCTGGTTCGTGGCGCAGTCGCGCGGATACCTGCCTGACGAAGTCGGAGCCCTGCTGTGGTTCGGCTGCGACGACGCGGCCACCTCCTACCTTACGCCGGTATATGTCAGCACCCTGGAAATACCCGAATGCCTGAGGGTCGGCAACGGCGACATGCTGCACTACAGCCCCACCTCGCAGTTCTGGATGTGCAACCGCGTGGCCAACGCCTGCTACAAGATGTACGACCAGATGGCTCCGGTAGCGAGGAAGGCCGCCGACGAATTCGAGCTCTCGCAGATGAACGAGCATGTGCCGGCCATGGACGCGGCGGCTGCGGAACTCGTCGGAAAGGGCAGGGTGAAAAAGGCCAGGAAACTGCTCACCGAATATACTGTCGGCACCGCGCAGGCCCAGTTCGGGAACTGGACCGCACTCGAGGAGCTCCTGCTCGTCAAGTTCATAGACGGCAATGTCAAGGCCCAGGCCGAAGACGGCAGTTTCCTGCATTCAGAATACTCGGAGGGCATCCCCGAGGGTCTCACCCAGCCGGGCTACACCGACAGGTGGAAGGCGGCCGTGGTCAGGGACAACGGAGAGACGCTCGAGGTCAGATAAGACTACATTCCATTCATAAATATCTGCAAAGATGAAAAAGTTCATTCTTTTAGTACTGGCGCTGACGGCATTCCTCTCCAACGGCGTCCAGGCACAGGATGCGAAAGAGGTAAAGGCCTGGGCAGGCGAAAGCTATGCAACGGCCCAGGGGTCATATACGCCTTCGTTCGTGAATGACGGCAGCGGAACGGAAATCCGCAATGTCATACTCATGATAGGAGACGGAATGGGCAGCGGCGCGGTCAATGCGGCGATGTATGCCAACGGAGGGGAACTCACGATGACGAACCTGAAGACCATGGGCTATGTCCGTACACAGTCGGCGGACAACACCACTACGGACTCGGCGGCGTCGGGCACAGCCTACGCCACGGGAGTAAAGACCAACAACGGCTATCTCGGAGTCGCCCCCGACCTCAGCGAGCTGGAGAACCTTCCCGAGAAGCTTGCACGGCTCGGCTATATCAGCGGAGTGGTCTCTACCGACGACATGAGCGGCGCCACCCCGGCGGCGTTCTTCGCCCACCAGAGTGCGCGCGGCGCAAGCGGGGCGATCTGGGCCGACCTGGCGGAAAGCGTGCTCAGCTTTGCTTCGGCAGGTACGGAACAGTCATTCCAAAAACTCGAATTCAAGACCAGGGAGGCTCTTGAGGACGTCTTCGACATCGTATTCTCTGCCGAAGACGCAGAAAAGGCGCTGGGCAGCGACAGGCTGCTGTATCTTCCCGAGACCGTAGCCACCGGCGAGCGAGGAGACTATCTCCCCCGCACGACAAGGCTGGCCCTCGAATACCTCTCCGCAAAGGCGGATAAGGGATTCTTCCTGATGGTCGAGGGAGCACGCATAGACAAGCAGGAACACAACAACAGCTATGACGGCATGGTCGAGGAGACACTCGACTTCGACAAGGCCGTCGAAGAAGCCATACGCTTTGCCGAGAAGGACGGACATACTCTGGTCATAATCAGCGCAGACCACGAGACCGGAGCCGTCACGCTGACAAAATGCACCCCCTCCGACGGCCATGTGCAGGGAGTGTTCGCGTCGCGCGGGCATTCTCCGATGATGGTTCCGTTGTTCGCATACGGCCCGCACTCGAGGGAATTCTCCGGAGTACAGGAAAACAGCGACGTGAGCAACAAGATTTTCGAGCTGCTCAAATAATTTGCAAAACAAAGTTTTTGTTGTAACTTTGTCCTCCCGTCCTACCCGGGACGGGGGCTCTCAGGAGAGGTGGGTGAGTGGCTGAAACCACCGGTTTGCTAAACCGACGTACGGGTTATACCGTACCACGAGTTCGAATCTCGTCCTCTCCGCAGCGTCGGACCAGCGCAAAAAAAATCCTGCAAATCGTTGATTTGCAGGATTTTTCATTATGTAGCGATACTATTCGTCGGCACCCTCGGCTGCGGCGTACTCCGCAAGCAGCTTGGTCTGCACATCACCCGGAACGGGCTGATAGTCGGCGAACTCCATCTTGAAGGTCGCGGAACCGGAAGTAAGGGAGCTGAGAGTCGTGGAATAACGGTAGAGCTCCGCAAGAGGAACCCTCGCCTTAAGCACCGAGAAGCCCTTGTCAGAACCTATGTCGCCAAGGATTCCCCTGCGGTTCTGGAGGTCTGACATGCAGGCGCCCTGATATTCCACAGGAGTCATCACCTCTACATTGTAGATAGGCTCCATAATCTTCGGGCCTGCCTCGCGGAACGCCTCCTTGAACGCGTTGCGCGCTGCGAGCACGAACGATATTTCGTTGGAGTCCACCGGATGCATCTTGCCGTCGTACACATACACGCGTATGTCGCGGGCATACGAACCGGTAAGCGGGCCTTCGGTCATCTTCTCGTTTATACCCTTCAGGATGGCAGGCATGAAGCGGGCGTCGATCGCACCGCCGACCACGCAGTTGTAGAACTCGAGTTTTCCGCCCCACTCGAGGTCGTAAGACTCCTGGGTCTTGATGTTCATGACCTGCTCCTTACCGTTGATCTTGAAGCTCTTGGGAGCCTCCACGCCCTCTTCGTAGGGGCAGATCAGCAGAGACACCTCTCCGAACTGGCCGGCACCGCCGGACTGCTTCTTGTGGCGGTAGGTCGCCGTAGCGGTCTTGGTGATAGTCTCGCGATAGGGAATCTTCGGAGCGAAGAGTTCCACATCGAGCTTGAACTCGTTGTTCAGGCGCCACTTGACTATGTTGATATGCTGCTCGCCGTTGCCGCTGAGTATGGTCTGGCGCAGCTCCTTGGAATATTCAACTATGACGGTGGGATCCTGGGAGGCTATCTTCTTGAGCGCGTCGCCGAGCTTCTGCTCGTCCTGCTGCACCTTGGCCTTGATTGCGCAGCGGTACTTGGGGGCGGGGAACACTATCTTCTCGCTGACCACTCCCGAGCCGGGCTGGGAAAGCGTGATGTTGGAGCGTCCGTTCTTGAGCTTGACCGTACATCCGAGGTCACCGGCATGCAGTACGGGCACGGCCTCCTTCTTCTGTCCGGCAACGGCATATACGGCGGACAGACGTTCCTTGTTGCCTGAGGCGGGGTCTTCGAGATCCATTCCGGAACTGATGCTTCCGCCCATGACCTTGAAGTAGGACACCTCTCCGAGATGCGGCTCGACATCGTTCTTGTATATGAACAGCGAGGCGGGAGCGTTCTCGTCGGCCTTCGGGGCGGGAGCGACGTTCTTTATGAACTCCAGCAGCCTCTTGACTCCTATATCCTTCTTTGCGCTCGTGCAGAATACGGGATAGACGTCTCCGGATACGATTCCGATATTGAGGCCCTTGCGGATTTCGTCCTCGGTGAGGTCTCCGGAATCGAAGAACTTCTCCATGAGGGTGTCGTCATACACGGCAGCCCTCTCTATGAGTTCCTGACGCACCTCGGCGGCCCTGTCGGCGATTTCGGCGGGAATCGGGAGATCCTCCCTGGTACCGTTGGCGTCCTTGAAATGATAGTACTTGTTCATCAGGGTATCCACGAACCCGTCGAAGCCGGGGCCGGGATTCACGGGGAACTGGACATAAACGACCTTCGAGCCGAGAGCCTCGCCGATAGAATGCTGTACGGCCTCCCAGTCGGCTTTCTCGGAATCGAGCTGGTTGACGGCTATTATAAGGGGTATCTTATGCTCCGCCGCAAGGCGCAGGAAATTGTCGGTGCCGACCTCGACGCCGTGCTGTGCGTTGAGCACAAGCACGCCGCAGTCGCACACGGAGAATGCGGAATATGCCCCGCCCACGAAGTCGTCGGCGCCGGGAGTGTCGATGAAATTGACCTTTGCGCCCATGAATTCCGCATACAGCGGAGTCGCGTAAATCGATCTCTGGTTGATCTTCTCGAGCTCGTCATTGTCGGATACGGTGTTCTTCTCCTCCACGGAGCCTCGCCTGTCGATGACCTTGCCCTCGAAGAGCATGGCTTCAGACAACGTGGTCTTGCCGGACTTGGTAGCGCCGAGAAGGACCACGTTGCGGATTTCTTTGGTTGAATATTCTTTCATTTCAGTATTATTAATTATTAAAGTATTTCGGTTCTGCCCGCGGGCAACTCACAAATCTAATAAAAAAGGCTTCGAATAACAATACGCATTTGAACAATCAATACAAGTTTTCTGCCATTTCCGCCTCCGACCTGCGGTATATTGAAAATATTTCATTTCCGCCCAGGCCGAGCTCGTCGGTCAGAACGGCGTCGAAAGTCTCCTCGTCCAGACCAAGATAACGGCACACCGATCCGAAATCGATTCCGGTGTCGAGATATATCCGGGCCTCGTTCATCATTTCCGCGAAAAGCGCGTACTTGCCTGCAAGCATCGTGTCTGTCATAAGCATATCTCTTTTCGGCAAAAATGGGCCATCGTGTCCACAAATGCAACACACACAGACACGGAAGGACTTAAGAATCTTGTAATTTTCCGTTTTTTAACGACGATTGTATCAATTTTATGAACACTATCCACAAATCCAGGCACAAGACACTATGGCGGAGCGTTTATTTTTGAGACCGCAAAGCACTCCGTCCGATGATTACAGACAACGAACATACCAACATACGCAAACTCAGGGAAAGCCTGGGCCTGTCCCAAACTGCGATGGCTGACGAACTCGGCATAGGACGCACCACATATGTGAACTTCGAAACCGGAAAGACACGGCTCTACTGCAAGACACTGTGCAAGTTCGCGGCATACATGGGGAAAAGCGAAAAGGAGGTGCTTCAGGGCGGAGGCCCCGGAGGAGTGCTGTCCGAAGAGTCCGGCTGGAAAGAGCAGCGCAGCAGGCTCATAGAGGACTACGAGCAAAGGCTGCAGGGCCTCAGGGACAAATACGAGGCGGCAGAACGGGTAATCCAGTCGAACGAAATCACGATAAAGACCCTCACGGACACCAACAGGTTCCTTCTCAAGCAGCTCGGCAAGGGAGAATGAGCGCTTTAGGCGCAAGCTCAGCAAAAAATGACTAACTTTGCGGTATTATGCCTCGCAAAACCTGTCTGTTGAGCTGCATGCATCCGGGAGCGACCGAAGCCGGATGCGACGAAGCGGGAAGGGGCCCTATCGCGGGGCCGGTCTTCGCCGCGGCGGTGATACTTCCCGACGGGTTCGGCCATCCCCTGCTGGACGACTCCAAGAAGATGAGCCCCAAGGCAAGAGCCCTGCTGCGCACCATAATAGAAAAGGAGGCCGTAGCGTGGGCGGTGGAAGAAGTCGGCGTAGAGGAAATCGACACCCTGAACATATTATGGGCGTCCGTCACGGGGATGCAGAGGGCGGTACGGAAGCTTTCCGTAAGGCCCGACTTCCTGCTCGTGGACGGGAACCGCTTCCGCCCCATGGAGGGTTACGACTACACCTCGGTCGTGCACGGCGACGCCATATATGCGAGCATCGCGGCCGCTTCGGTGCTCGCCAAGACCCACAGGGACGAAAGGATGCTGGAGCTTGCAAGGGAATATCCCGAGTACGGCTGGGAGAGCAACATGGGATATCCAACGCCCGAACACATCGAGGCGCTCAGACGCTACGGCCCTACACCCTACCACCGCAGGTCGTTCCACCCGAAAGCACTGGAACCGACCCTGTTCTGAAACCATACCTGTCCTGAGAAATCATAAAAAACATACACGATGAAACGTCTTATTATCAGTATCGCGGCCGCCCTGGCCCTTCTCTCGCCCGTAAGAGCCGACGAAGGCATGTGGCTGCTTCCCCTTCTCGAGAAAATCAACAGCGAGGCTCTCGCGAACCTCGGCTCGCGCCTGACCCCCGAGCAGATCTACAGCGTCAACCACTCTTCGATCAAGGATGCCGTCGTACAGTTCGGAGGAGGATGCACCGGCGAAATCATCTCCGGCAACGGCCTGCTCGTGACCAACCACCACTGCGGATACTCCTCTATCCAGGCCCTCTCCACCGAAGAGCACAACTACCTCGAAGACGGATACTGGGCGATGAACCTCTCCGAGGAGATTCCGGTACCCGGGCTCAGCGTGAAGTTCCTGCAGAGCATGACGGACGTCACCGACAAGGTCAGGAGCGAGAAGGCCCGCGAGAGGCTGCTCGACAAGGCCCGCAGGCAGAACCCCGACTGCACCGTGCAGCTTGTCAGCTTCTTCAACGACAATGTGCAGTACCTGGTGGTCTACAAGATCTACCGCGACGTACGCTTCGTCGGGGCTCCGCCCGCATCGATGGGCAAGTTCGGCGGCGACACCGACAACTGGATGTGGCCCCGCCATACCTGCGACTTCTCGATGTTCAGGGTATACTCGGCGCCCGACGGTTCTCCCGCCGAATATTCCGAAGACAATGTGCCCATGATTCCAAAGAAGTTCCTCAGCATCTCGCTGAAAGGAGTGCAGGAAGGCGACTTCGCCATGATAATGGGCTATCCCGGCTCCACCCAGAGATACAAGACGGCGGCCGAACTTGCCGAGATGCTGGACATCAACGGCATCCGCATCGATGCGAGGACCATACGCCAGGATCTTATATGGAAGGCGATGCGTTCAGACGACAAGGTAGCCCTCCAGTATGCAAGCAAGTATGCATCTTCGTCCAACGGCTGGAAGAAATGGATAGGAATGGAGGAGGCGTTCGACAAGCTTGACGTGATAGGACGTCAGAAGGAGAAGGAGGCTGCCCTCGCACAGTGGATTGCCGGAGATCCCGCCCGCATGGAGAAATACGGGAATGCCGTCGGAGACATAGCCTCCGCCGTAGAGGCGCGCAGGCAGGGCTACGAACTGTACACCCTGCTGAGCGAAACGCTCGGCAACATCGAGCTGCTCGGCCTCACGAGAACGACATCCGATGACCCGTACAAGGATTACGATGCCGGCCTCGACCTCGAGGTGGCCCTTGCGATGACCAGGCACTATCTCGACCGCGTACCCGAGAAATACCGCATGGACATAGATGAGGACGGCATAAGGGAGATGTTCCGCAACAGCGCATACACCTCGGCCGAGAAGCTCGAGGCCGCCCGTGCCGAGGGCACGGACCTCGGAGCCGACCCCGCCGTGAAACTCGCGGCACAGCTCGCGGACAACCTGACCATGGCCTTCAACATGAGGGCCGTCGGCAGCGATGCGATCGCAGACGGCTCCAAGCGCTATGCCGCAGCCCTGCTCGAATGGACCAGCGACGAGCCCAGCTATCCCGACGCCAACATGACCTGCCGCCTGACCTACGGCACCGTAAAGGGCTACGAGCCCAAGGACGGAGTAGTCTACAAATACTACACTACCCTGAACGGAGTCATAGAGAAGGAAGACCCCGACAACTACGAATTCACCGTGCCGCAGAAGGTCAAGGAGCTCTATGAGGCGGGCGACTACGGAATGTATGCCGACGCCGACGGACAGCTGCACACCTGCTTCCTGACCAACCTCGACATCACCGGCGGCAACTCCGGCAGTCCCGTAATGGATGCCGACGGCAACCTCATAGGCCTCGCGTTCGACGGCAACTGGGAAGCTATGAGCGGAGACGTTATCTTCGAGCCCAACCTCCAGAGGTGCATCTGCGTAGACATACGCTATGTGCTCTTCATGATGGACAAGTTCGGCGGTGCCGGCTATCTGCTCGACGAGATGGATATAGTGAGATGACGGCCATGACAAGGGAAGATATAATGAACGCCCTCGCCGAGGTACACCACCCGGGGAGGAACGACAGGAGCATAGTCGAGCTCGGCTATGTACACGACATCGACATGAAGGACGGCTCGGTCTGCGTCACCCTGGCATTCTCGGGACGCAGGGATCCGCTCGCCGAATACATCATCGGAAGCGCCCGCGCCGCGCTGATACGCAACCTTCCGTCCGGGGTGAAGTCCGAGGTCAGGACCGTCGTGGTCGAAGAGACCAAAGAGAAGAAGAAACCCAATGTCAACGAACTCGGCGTCGAGCAGCTCAAGGATGTAAAGAACATAATAGGCATCGCCTCCGGCAAGGGAGGTGTCGGGAAGTCGACCGTGGCGGTCAACCTGGCCTGCGCCCTTGCAAGGCTCGGCTACAAGGTCGGACTCGCCGATGCGGATGTCTACGGCCCCTCGGTCCCCACGATGACGGCGACCGAAGGCCTGAGCCCCATGGCCGAGGAGACAGCCGACGGGAAGGAACTCATCCTGCCCGTCGAGAAGTACGGCGTCAAGTGGATGTCCATAGGCTACTTCGCCGAGAAGGGACAGGCCCTTATCTGGCGCGGGCCCATGGCCTGCAACGCCCTCAAGCAGATGATCCTCCAGGTGAAATGGGGCGAGCTGGATTTCCTGCTCATCGACATGCCTCCGGGAACAGGAGACATACACATCAGCCTGCTGCAGGACATCCCGGTAGACGGGGCGATAGTCGTGACCACTCCCCAGAAGGTGGCCCTCGCCGATGTCGAGAAGGGCGTGAACATGTTCCGCAACCCCGGTGTCGGCAAGCCCATATTCGGGCTCGTGGAGAACATGGCCTGGTTCACCCCCGAGGAACATCCCGACGAGAGATATTATATATTCGGCAAGGACGGAGGGGCTGAAATGGCATCCGCCCTCGGAATAGACCTGCTCGGACGCATACCCCTCGTGCAGGGGCTCAGGGAAAGCGGCGATGCCGGGGAACCGGCGGCGCTGAGCTCGCGTCCGGACGGTGTCGCATTCATCGAACTCGCAGGCAGGCTCGCCGGAAAGCTCGGCCTGAAGTAATATGGAAGTCCGCGCCAAGAAAGCCCTCGGCCAGCACTTCCTGACCGACAGGAGCATAGCCCGCAGCATCGTCGGGGCTCTCAGCCCCGGCGGCGTGAGGGACGTTCTGGAGATAGGACCCGGCACGGGAGTCCTCACAGGCTATCTGCTCGAAAGGGACGACATAGACCTGAAGCTGGTGGAACTTGACGGAGAGTCGGTAGACTACCTGCTGACCCATTTTCCCGGAATGCAGGGACGGCTCTACCAGGCTGACTACCTCAAGCTGGACATCCACAACATCTTCGGCGGGCAGTACCGCATAATAGGGAACTTCCCATACAACATCTCTTCGCAGATCTTCTTCAAGATACTCGAAGACAGGGACAGGGTGCCCGAAGTCGTGTGCATGATACAGAAGGAAGTCGCGGAGCGTATAGCCGAGAAGCCCGGCAGCAAGACCTACGGGATATTGTCCGTGCTGCTCCAGGCCTGGTACGACATAGAATATGTACTGACGGTAGGTCCCGGTGCGTTCTGCCCTCCTCCCAAGGTGCATTCGGCCGTAATCCGGCTGCGGCGCAACCGGCGCGAAGAGCTCGGATGCGACGAAAGGCTGTTCAAGGCCGTGGTCAAGACGGCGTTCAACCAGCGCCGCAAGACCCTGCGCAATGCTCTGAAGCCGCTCCTGCCGGAAGGATTCGACAGTTCAGACCCCGTTTTCGAACTGCGCGCCGAAAGGCTTTCGGTCGAAGACTTCGTCGGCCTGACCCGGAAAATCGCAGGATAGGGAACACCGATTCCCCGGGGAACTACCTTTTCCGTGAGGAGAGGACTGTGGGAACGGCCACGAAGCCTGCCGACATCAGCACCACGAGCACAAGCAGGATCGAACTCGCCCTCGACACGCCCTCTCCTATACGGTACGAAGGCGGATCGAAACGCATGACCAGCGTATGCTCTCCGGCAGGCACGACAGCGCTGCGCAGTATGTTGTCCACCGGCTCTATCGGAAGCACATCCCCGGTATCTTCGACGGTGAGACTCCAGCCTACGGGATAGTAGACCTCGCTGAACACGACCTCGCCTCCGTCAGCCGAACTGTATTCGTAGCGCAGTTCGTTGGGAGCGTACGAAACGAGTTCTATACTGTCGCCGGATGATGCGAACCAGGCGTTGCCGGCAGCGTACCTGTACCTGAGAGCAAGGTCGTCGCCTATGATGATGTAGCGGCAGTTCATCTTCGCGAGCCCCTCGAGGTAGGGCAGGGACTCCTCGGCCTCCTGCACGGTCCGGGCGGAAGACAGGGCCGAATACAGAGTGTTTATCTCGGATGCCAGGGTATTCTCTATGAAGTCCTGGTAGTTGCGCAGCTTAGCCGGAGAATAGCCTCCGACATTCTTGTGCCAGTAGCTAGGAAGGGAGCTGTTGAACACGTCCACCGTAAGGTCGAGCACCCTGTAGGACAGGTCGGGGTCGGACAGTATCGCCTCGTCCACCGGCCTCTTGTCGAACTGGCTCTGGAAGTCGCGCGGCGTCACGAAGTCACGGGAATTCAGATAGCGCTTCCCCAGCGGGAACAGGTCGAGCAGCACGAGCACGCAGACCAGCAGGGCCGCCGTATGCATCCTGCCGGAACGTCCGGAAGCGGACTTTCCGGACGAGCACCCCCACAGTATAAGAAGATATGCGGCGGCTATGAATGCCAGAGAACGCAGGGCGTCGGAAACGAGCAGCCCGCGCCTGTCGGCGGCAAGGGCATCGGAAAGAACCTCGGGCAGGGAGGCGTCGGCAGCGCCCCTGAAATCGCCGGCTATTCCGGGGAACACGGCGCACAGCAGGCAGAAGCCTCCGCTTATCGCAAGGGCGATCCAGCCCTTCGACCTGAAATCGGAGGCCGCCTCGGAGGAGCGCACTATGCGGTCGAGCACCAGGAAGCCCAGCACGGGCAGGGTGAACTGCAGTACGACCAGGGCCATAGAGACCGTCCTGAACTTGTTGTAAAGCGGAGCCAGGTCGTAGAAAAGCTTCGTGAACCACATCAGATGACTTCCCAGTGCAAGCAGCACGGCGAGCACGGTACATACGGCCAGCCACCACTTTTCCTTGCCATGGTAGCAGAACAGTCCCAGAACGAACAGGAACACCGTGACCGCGCCCATATACATCGGCCCGGCGGTGAAAGGCTGGGGGCCCCAGTACAGGGGAAGGTTCTCGCTCACTTCCCGCAGGTTGGGCTGACCCGCCTGCCTGAGGACGTCGTAGGTCTCCGACCTGCCGGGGTTGACGGCACCCGCAGAAGAGCCGCCGTTGAAATTCGGTATCATCATGTTGGGAAGTTCCTCCCAGCCGTAGGACCATGCCGTGGCGTAGTCCAGTTCCAGTCCCTTGGTCTCCTTGCTGCCGTCAGCATCGGCGGTACTGCCTCCACGCATGGAATACGGCGTATATTCGAGGGTGGGCAACAGCTTGACGGCGTTCGTGGCTATTCCGGCGCAGCCCAGCAGGAGCAGCAGTCCCGAGGCCGCGAAGAAGCGTCCCAGCAGACCCCTCCTCTGCCTGCGCCACAGCAGCCACACGAGCAGCATCAGCGCATAGAGCAGTATCATTATGGCAAGGTAGTATGTGATCTGCGGGTGGTTGGCCTTGACCTGGAAGCTCACGGAAAGCGCGAACAACGCGGCGCCGAAACAGCAGTACGGCAGCCATTTCTTCTTGTTCAAGGCTGATTTGTAGGTATATACGAGCGCGGCGAGCACCCACGGAAGGAACGCTATGGCCTGCATCTTGGTGTTGTGGCCCACCTGGATTATCTGCATGTTGTACGAGCAGAACGTGACGGCGACCGCACCGCCTATCGCAAGCAGCGGATGCACGCCCAGCGAAAGCATCAGCAGCCACGCTCCTACAAGAGAGATGAATAGATAGGTCGCGGGACGCCTTCCGGTGAGCAGGAAGTCGTATATGGCCTGGGTCCAGTCACCGTCCGTGGGGGCGTGTATGGTTGCCGTGGGCATACCTCCGAACATCGATTCCGTCCATGCCGTCTGGTCGTCCGGATGTGCCGCGTTCCACTCCATCATCTCGTGCGACATGCCCTGCCACCCGGAAATGTCGCTCTGGTTGACTATCTTTCCCGAGAGGACCTCCGGGACGAATGCATATGAAAGCACGAGGAAGCCAAGCAGCACTCCTATGGCATACAGTATTTTCTTCTTCATAACAGTCTTATGAGTTTTTCCGTCAGGCGGCGGCGGGAATACGCGTCTATATCACCCCCGACGCCGTGCGGAGCCCTGATGAACGACGACACGCCCTGCTCGTCGTCCCAGTCGAACATCTTTCCCGATCCGGACTCCTCGAGTATGCGCGCCGCCGCGCCGTCGCTCTGCCCTATGCCGAGCACGGGCCGCCGCGACGCCATATATTCAAAAATCTTACCCGGAAGCACCTTGGCGTATTCGGGCTCCCTTCTCAACGGAAGGATCAGCAGGTCCGCCCTGCACTGCTCCTCTACTGTCCGGCTGTGCGGAAGATATCCGAGATCCACGAGATTCCCGCCGAGACCGCGCTCCCTGACAGAGTCTATCACCTGAGGGTCCGTCTTGCCGGCGAGCCTTATCCTGAGCCTCGAGGCAAACCGGGAATCCTCGCGGCACATTGCGGAAAGCGCATTCCAGAGACAGAGCGGATTGCCGTCTGCGGCCAGCAGCCCGGTATGCACTATGTTGAAGCAATCGTCGTCCCGGAGCAGGGCAGCCTGTCCGGCCGGCAGGAAGTCGTCTTCGTCGAATCCGTTGGTTATCAGCTCCACGGGCGTAGAGGTCATGGCGGCGAAGTCGTCCCGGACAGGAGGCGATACGGCTATTACGGTATCCGCGCCGTCAAGCACGGCCTTCTCCAGCCTGTGGTGGCGCCGGTCGGCATATTCCGTCAGCCCCAGATGCTTGTAGTAGAACATCTGCGTCCACGGATCCCGGAAATCGGCTATCCACTTCACCCCTGTCGCCCTCTTGAGCCCGAGACCGATAAGGTGCATCGAATGGGGCGGGCCGGTAGTCACCACGGCGTCTACGGGATGCCCGGCAAGATACTTCTTCAGGAACCTCACCGACGGTCTCACCCAGCTGACCCTGGGGTCGGGAATGAAAAGATTGCCCCGGAGCGCCCTGAAGACTCGTCCGGCAAAGGAACTGTTGCTCGCACTCAGCGGATTGACCTGGGCGGCGTCGCGTTGCGGCACGAGCCTGCGGTAAAGCGCATACGGCTCCCTGATCGGGCGCCTTATGACCTCGGTTCCGGACGGTATGTCGCCGAGCAGGCTTCCGTCCCAGGACTGGATGTCCGGGTTGGAAGGCGTGAATACTACGGGCTGCCAGCCGTACTGGGGCAGATACTTGCAGAATTTCACCCAGCGCTGCACGCCGGAGCCGCCTGCGGGAGGCCAGTAATATGTGATTACGAGCAGTCTGCGCATAACATCAGGAACCAAAGGTAAGGATTATTTTTTAACTTTGTAGCCTATGGCAAAGTGCGGAGAAGACACACCGCTGCTCAGGCAGTATTTCAGCATCAAGGCTCAGTATCCCGAGGCCATCCTGCTCTACAGGGTGGGAGACTTCTACGAGACCTACTCCGACGATGCCGTAACCGCAAGCAAGGTGCTCGGTCTGGTGCTGACCAAGCGCTCGAACGGCGACAAGGGCAGCACCGAAATGGCCGGTTTTCCGCACCATGCGATAGAAGGCTACCTGCAGAAACTGGTCCGCGCCGGCTACAAGGTCGCTATCTGCGACCAGCTCGAAGACCCCAACCTCACGAAGACCAAGCTCGTAAAGAGGGGCGTGACGGAAATACTCACACCCGGCATAGCCTTCGGCGAGGGTCTCCTGGACCAGAAGGAACACAACTTCCTGGCCGGACTCACCTTCGAGGGCCAGCAGTGCGGGGCGGCCTTCCTCGACGTCTCCACCGGAACCTTCCAGGTGGCCCAGGGCTCGACAGACTATATCGGCACGCTGCTTTCTTCCTTCCGGCCTACGGAGCTCGTCGTACGCAGAGACCTGCTGCGTGCCGTTAAGGAGAAGTTTTCCGGCTTCTATGTCACCGGGCTCGACGAATGGGCTTTCGTCAGGGACGCGGCAGAGGAGAAGCTCAAGGACCAGTTCGGGACAAGCAGCCTGAAAGGGTTCGCGATAGACAGGTTCCCCCTTGCGATATGCTCTGCCGGAGCGCTCATAGTCTACCTCGAGCAGACTCACCACAGCAAAATGGGCAACATCTGCTCCATTTCACGCATAGACGAGAACAGGTTCGTGTGGATGGACAAGTTCACGCTGCGCAACCTCGAGGTGTTCCAGAGCAACGCCGGGAAGGACGGGGTGAGCCTCGTCGAGGCCATAGACCGCTGCTGCACCCCCATGGGGTCTAGGATGCTGCGGGAGTGGCTCGCCATGCCCCTCATAGACACGGAGGCGATAAATTCCAGGTACGATGTCGTGGAATACTTCGTCGGCAATCCCGATGCGGCGGACGCCCTCGGCACGCTTCTCGGCAATACCGGAGACCTCGAAAGGATAATCTCCCGTGCCGCCACCGGCAAGATACTCCCCAGGGAAGTCCGACAGCTCGGCCGCTCCCTGGAGCAGATGAGTCCCATACACGAACTCTGCAGCGACACCGGAACCGCCGCTCTCGACAGGCTCGCAGGGGCGATGCGCGGCACCGACGGGATCTGCGGCAAGATAAGTTCGACCCTCTGCGGAGACTCCGCATCGATGATAGGAAAGGGCGACGTGATAGCCCCCGGAATAGACAGCGAACTCGACGAGCTGCGCGCCATATCCCGTGGAGGGAAGGAATACCTCTCACAGATGCAGCGGAGGGAGACGGAACGCACGGGAATAAGCTCGCTGAAGATAGGATACAACAACGTGTTCGGCTACTACATCGAAGTCCGCAACACCTTCAGGGACAAGGTTCCGCCGGAATGGATAAGGAAACAGACCCTGGTAAGCGCAGAGCGCTACATCACGGAGGAGCTCAAGGAGTACGAAGAAAAGATACTCGGCGCGGAGTCGCGCATATACGAGATAGAGAGCCGCATCTTCGGCGAACTGGTGAAAGACATACAGGCCTCAATACGCGACATACAGCAGAACTGCCGCGTCATATCGCGTCTGGACGTGCTGCGGGGATTTGCGGTGCAGGCCGCGGAAAGGGGCTACTGCCGGCCGGTCGTAGACAAGTCGTCGTCGATAGAGATACGCAGCGGCCGTCACCCCGTCATCGAAACCATGATGCCCGCAGGGGAGGAATATGTCCCCAACGACATCTCCCTCGACAGCAGGGACACCCAGATAATGGTACTTACCGGACCGAACATGGCGGGAAAATCCGCCCTGCTGCGGCAGGTCGCCCTGATAGTGCTCATGGCCCAGACCGGCTCGTTCGTGCCGGCACAATCCGCGCGTTTCGGATACTTCGACAAGATATTCACCCGCGTAGGCGCCACCGACAACATCTCGCGCGGCGAGTCGACCTTCATGGTGGAGATGCTGGAGACGGCCATGATAATGCACAACCTCTCGGCCCGCTCGCTGGTGCTGCTCGACGAGATAGGACGCGGCACTTCGACCTACGACGGAATGTCGATAGCCAGTGCCCTGGTGCAGTACATCCACGACAGGGGCAAGGGCGCCAAGACCCTGTTCGCCACCCACTACCACGAGCTCAACGACCTCGAGAAAAGCTTCCCCCGGGTAAAGAACTACCACATATCCGTCAAGGAGGAGGGAAAACAGGTGATATTCCTGCGCAAGCTCGTCCCTGGCGGCGTGGCACACAGTTTCGGAATACATGTTGCAAGGATGGCCGGAATGCCGAGGGAGATCATAGACACGGCCGAAAGGACGCTTCGCGAACTGGAACTCAGGGAAAAGCATGCATCCGGCATGGCACTCGAAGAAGACGGCAGCGTACAGCTGTCCCTTTTCCAGCTCGACGACCCTACCCTCTCCTCTATACGCCGCAAGCTCGAGGCGGCGGACCTCAACAACATGACGCCCATGCAGGCATTCGACCTGCTGCGCGAGATGAAGCAGGAAGTGGGGGCGTAAGAGGAAAGGCCCCCACAGCCCTGAAATATCCACCAAGTTTTATCTGCCGCAAACGAAGTACACCGCGAACACGGCCGCAAGTGCTGCGGTCTCGGTGCGCAGGCGGCTCTGCCCGAGGCTCACGGGTTTCCAGCCAAGACGCATCGCCAGAGAGATTTCCTTTTCCGAAAAATCACCCTCGGGACCTATCAGTACGCAGATTTCCGGTTTGGAAGATGATCCAGGGGTTATATCTGTCTCCTTTGTCCCGTCTGCCGGCACTCCGCCCGGACATGTGACGCCGTAGCGGCAAGAGCCGGAATACTCCATCAACCTGTCTTCAAGGGAGCGTCTCTGCGAAAGTTCGAGGCTTTCGTCACAGTAGGCTATGAGCCTGAGTGCCGACTCCGGCGCGGACTTGAGATAATCGGAGACGCTGACAGCTTCGCCGGACACGGGCACACAGGCTTTCAGAGACTGTTTCGCGGCAGAAAGCATTATTTTCCGGAGGCGTTCGGCGTTCAGGGTCCTGCGCTCGGAATGCTCGCCGATCACCGGGACAAGACTGTCCAGCCCGGCTTCGGTCGCTTTCTCGGCGAACCACTCGTAGCGGGCCATGTTCTTCGTAGGACATACGGCCATTTCGAGCCGGTAGGGATGAGAGCCGAAGTCGCGCACCGTGCTTTCGACCACGGCCTGCGCCGCCTTGGGCGAGGCATCCGTAATCCGGCATGTCAAGAGAGTTCCCTTCCCGTCGATTACGTTTATCCTGTCGCCTTCCCTGTGGCGCAGCACGCGCACGCAGTGCATGGACTCCTCTTTGTCGAGGGTGACGAGGGAGCCGGAGATATTGTCAGAATAGAAAAGTTCCATTTTCTTCCCGCGTCATTTGAAAAGCTTTTTTACCAGGGCAGGGATATCCGGAACCGGAACGAGTTCTATGCCTGCGGGAATGTCTCCCGCGGAAGAGAACGAGGAGGCGTAGAACTTCGTGAAACCGAGCCGTGCGGCCTCGGAGATGCGCCTCGGGAGCTGGCTCACGGGGCGGATTTCGCCGCTAAGGCCGACCTCCGCCGCAAAGCAGGCATCCGAAGGCAGGGCGAAGTCGAAATTGGACGACAGCACGGCGCTCACCACGGCAAGGTCGCAGGCGGGATCGCTGACCCTCAAGCCGCCGGCCATGTTGAGGAACACGTCCTTCATCCCGAGCTTGAAGCCGGCCCTTTTCTCGAGTACGGCGAGCAGCATGTTCAGGCGGCGGGTGTCGAAGCCGGTCGCGCTGCGCTGCGGCGTTCCGTATGCCGCGGAGCTCACGAGGGCCTGCACCTCGAAGAGCAGGGGCCGCGTACCGTCGAGCATCACCGCCACGGCGGCACCGCTCAGAGCCTCTCCGTGCATGGGTATAAGCATCTCGGAAGGATTTGCCACCTCCCTGAGCCCGCTGCCCGTCATCTCGAACACCGCCAGCTCAGAAGCCGAACCGAAACGGTTCTTTATGCCCCGCAGCAGCCTGTACGCCCCCCTGTTGTCGCCCTCGAACTGGAGGACCACGTCGACTATGTGCTCGAGTATCTTGGGACCGGCGATGAAGCCGTCCTTGGTGATGTGCCCTATGAGCAGCACAGGGATCCCGCTGCGCTTGGCGAAACGCAGGAGCAGCGCCGCGACCTCGCGGATCTGGCTCACGGAGCCGGGAGCGGACTCCACCGCGTCGCTGTACATGGTCTGCACCGAGTCGACGACCATAAGGTCGGGAGAACTGCGCTCCGCCTCCTCTATCACATCCTCGATGCGTGTCTCGCAGAATATCGTACAGCCCGATTCGTCGCCCCCGAGACGCGAGGAGCGCATCTTGACCTGCCTCTCGCTTTCCTCTCCGCTCACATACAGGGTTTTAAGGCCCGTGCAGTGAAGCGGGATCTGGAGGCTGAGCGTGGACTTGCCTATGCCCGGCTCGCCCCCTATAAGCACCAGAGACCCGGGGACGAGTCCTCCGCCGAGCAGCCGGTCGACTTCCGGCAGCCCGAGGGAAATGCGTCCCTGGGAGGTGCTGAGGTCTATCTCGCTCAGAGGCCTCGCCTTGCCGCCTGATTCACCCGCAGCGCCGCGGCCCGCGGACGCCTGGCGCCCGGACGACTTCTCGCGCACCGGAGCCTCCTTCATCGTATTCCATTCGCCGCACGCCGGGCAGCGCCCCATCCATTTGGGGCTCTCGTTGCCGCACGAGGTGCAGTACCATATGGTCTTTGCCGTCTTAGCCATAGCACGAAAATCACCTTGCTCCGCTCCGCGGCAGCCTGAACACTTCCATGTCGCACACCTGTCCGCCCTCTATCCTGAAGCGCAGGGCGGTGCGGAACACCTGCCAGCCCTGGAGTCCGGCGGCGCCGGGATTGATATACAGCAGCCCGTTCGCCTTGTCGGACATGACTTTCAGGATATGCGAGTGCCCGCAGACAAATACGTCGGGACGGTAACTGTCTATTAGGCCGTGCGCCCTGAGGTCGTAATGCCCGGGAGAGCCGCCTATGTGGGTCATGAGTATCCTCAGGCCCTGTTCTTCGATATACTGGAAAGCGGGATAGACCCTCCTGATGTCCTGTCCGTCGCAGTTGCCGTAGACTCCCGTCAGAGGCTTGAACGCGGCGATGCTCTCCGCGAAGTCCAGCCCGCCGCCGAAATCTCCGGCATGCCAGAGCACGTCCACGGGCTCGAGGAAATCCCTGAACTCGGGGCCGAACACCCCGTGCGTATCGCTTATGAGGCCTACCAGCATGTCATTTTCCGGCAAGATGTCTTTCCCAGGCCCATGCCGACGCGAGGGTCTCGTCGAGAGACCTCGATGCCTTCCAGCCGAGCTCCCTTTCCGCCTTCGAGGGATCGGCCCAGACGGCCGTCACATCCCCCTCCCTGCGGGGAGCGAACCTGTAGTTCAGCTTCAGGCCGTTCACCCTCTCGAAACTCTTCACCAGCTCGAGCACGGACACGGGCCGTCCGGTGCCGATGTTGAAGATTTCGTATGCCTCCTTCATCCTGCCGTCGAGCATCCTCGACATAGCGCACACATGCGCCCTGGCAAGGTCGACTATGTCTATATAGTCCCTCAGACAGGTGCCATCGGGAGTGGGATAGTCGTTTCCGAATATGCTCAGTACCTCTCTCTTGCCTATGGCCGTCTGAGTGATGAAGGGGACGAGGTTGTTGGGCACGCCGCGGGGCAGCTCGCCGATAAGCGCGGACGGATGCGCTCCTATGGGGTTGAAATAGCGCAGGGCTATTCCCCGTATGCTCCCGTAGGCAGAGACGCAGTCCCTCAGGATGTCCTCGCATATCTGCTTGGTATTGCCGTAGGGCGAAGTGGCAGGCAGGCGCGGCGACTCCTCGGTAACGGGCAGCTTCTCCGCCTGTCCGTAGACCGTGGCCGACGAGGAGAACAGCACGTTGCAGCCGCCGTGCTCCCTTGCGGCCCGGAGGATGTTCATGAAGGACAGGAGGTTGTTGTGATAGTATTTCAGGGGCTCGGCCACAGACTCGCCGACGGCCTTGAATGCGGCGAAATGGATCACCGCGTCTATCCCATGCTCAGCAAAGAGCCCGTCTACGGCCGCCGCATCGCAGAAATCCATCTTATGGAAAGGGAGCCTGCGTCCGGTTATGGCACAGGCGCCGTCATATCCGCTCATGTCGCAGTTGGACATGTTGTCCGCGACCACGACGTCATAGCCTGCGGTGCAGAGTTCCACCGTGACATGGCTTCCTATATAGCCGGCACCGCCGGACACGAGAACAGTCTTACCCATAAATCAAATATCATCTTTACAACGAGTGCAAAGATGATATTTTTTTCCGAGAAAAGAGCCGTCAGAAGACTATTTCCTCTCCCCGGTAGAAATCCAGCAGCCTTGTCTGGAACAGGCACTCGTAGCGCGCCTGGATATACTCCGACTCGGCCTGCAGGAAATTGTTCTTGGCATCGTTGTAGTCAGTAACGCTGGCCTTGCCGTTGATATATTTCTGTTCTACCATACCATAATGTTCCCGCGCGCTCGCGGCGGACTCCCGGCTGCTCGACAGACGGCTCTGCGAGGTGAGGGCGTTATAGTAGGCCTGCTGGATTTCCTTATAGAGGGCTTTCTTCTCGCTCTCCAGCAGAAGCTGAGTATTGGCATAGCTGAGCCTGGCGCTCCTGAGGCTGTTGCGGTTGGAGAAGCGGGTGAATATGGGTATGCTGAGCGACAGCCCGACATACTGGCTGAAATTGTTCTTGATCTGGTTGCCGAAAGAACCGAAATCCCTGTCCGTAGTCGTATAGTAGTTGGTACCTATGCCTCCGTTGAGCGAAAGCGACGGGAGGAACGCACCCTTCGCGTCGGCTATGTCTATCTCGGCGGACTGCAGTCCCAGCTGTGCCGACTTTATCGCAGGCCTTATCTCCAGAGCCCGGGCATAGATATCCTCCGGATTCATCAGCATCTGAGGCTCGAGGGCCTCGACGGAAGGAGAAACTATCGAGAAGCCTTCAGGAGAAGGGAGTTCCAGAAGCTGCGTGAGTTCCAGAATGGAAATCTGAAGGTTCCCCTCGGCCTGTACGCAGTTCAGACGGCTCTGTGCCAGGGCGGCCTTCTGGGCGGAGACATCCGCCGCGCTGGCCGTCCCCGCATGCTCCCTTACCTCTATCTGCTCCAGCAGGGTCGAATCGTGGGCTACCTGCACGCGTGCGACCAGGGCTATCTGTTCGTTATAGAGTATCTGAACATACGCCTGCGCCACCGACACCCTGATGTCGTCTTTCGCCTTCTCGAGGTCGGCCATGGCCGCATCGAGCTGCAGCCTGCCGCGCTTTATACCGTTGTTGATCTGGAAGCCCTGGAATATAGGCAGGTCTGCGCCGAGGCTAAGCGAAGTGGAACTCGTATTGGAGTTTGTGTAGGTGTTGTCGGCGGTAAGGCCTCGTCCGAACGAGACGTTCTCCGAGGCGCCGAGGGAGAGACCCGGAAGCCTGCGCGCCTGCGCCGTGTTGAGGTCTATCTCCTTCTGCTGCACGCTGATTCCGCTCTGGCGCACGCTTATGTTATGCTCGAGCGCATAGTCTGTGCAGTCCTTGAGGCTCCACGGCCCCTCGGGCTGTGCCGCCGCGCAGACACAGAGACCTGCGGCGAGAGCGGTTGTGAACATATACCTTTTCATGGCTTATTCGCTTATTATCTGGGGACCCCTCACCTTGTCACCCTCCCCGAGGCCGGAAAGGACTTCGATATTGATACCGTCGCTGATACCGGTGGTGATGCTCCTGCGCTCGAACACCTGGGGCGCCGTCATCAGATATACATAGACGCTGTCGCCCTCGAACTCGAGCGCGCTCTCCTGCACGGAAAGCACATCCTTGGCTTCCTGGAGCACTATCTCGGCATTTGCGCTGTAGCCCGAGCGTATCGTGGTGCCGTCGTCCGTCGGAAGGGCAGCCTTTATCTGGAACTCGCTGGCCCCGTTCTCCTCGGTGGCCTTGGGAGATATGTACTCCAGCGAGGCCTCGGAAGAATATTCGGGAAGGGCTCCTATCGTGATGTGCATGGGCATGCCCTCGACCAGCAGTCCGACCTCGGTCTCGTCGATGCTGCCGTTGAAGATAAGGTCAGACATGTCGGCCACGGTCGCGACAGTGGTACCGTCGTTCATCGTGTTGGCCTGGATCACCGAATTGCCTTCCTTGACCGGGATGTCGAGTATCAGGCCGGTTATGGTCGAGCGCACCAGCGTCGAGCTTCCGGTGGCGTTGGTCGACGACACGCCGTCGCGTATGACTTCCAGCGCATCCTGCGCAGCCGCCCGCTCCTCTTTTGCCTGCGCGAGGGCCTGGACTATCTTGTCGTACTCGTCGGCGCTCACGAGCTGTTTGTCGAAGAGTATCTTCTCCCTCTCGTAATCGGTCTGAGCCTGCGCGAGATTGATTTCGGCGAGGCGTACGCGCGACTCGGCCGAGCTCAGAGAGCTCATGTCGGGTATCACCTTGAGCCTTGCTATCACCTCACCCTCCTGCACGGTCTGCCCGGCCTCCTTGTAGAGTTCGGAGATGATGCCGTTGATCTGCGGCTTGACATTCACCTCGTTGCGGGGCTCTATCTTGCCCGTCACGACGGTGGTCTTGCGTATGTCCGTCTTCTCCACGGGAATCTCCTGGTACAGAATCTCCTTGTTCCTGGACTTAGATATAAGATATACGAAAGTCCCGACGAACAGCAGCGCCACGAGCGCTATTCCCAAAATCTTGAAAAACTTTTTCATATCTGTAGTCTGTTTTATTCGTCTCTCATCGCATCCACCGGTCTTATCTGCATGGCCCGGGACGAGGGCGCGAGGCCGGCGAGCACTCCGAGCACCGTAAGCATGGCCGCCACGAGCAGCGCGTTCCATATCGTCACCTGGAAGCCTGCGTCCGGCATCGCGAAGTCCAGCCCCGCAAGAACGAGCACCGAGAACACTATTCCCGACAGCCCTGCCACGGAAGTCAGGCTTATGCTCTCCATTATTATCTGCGAGAGTATGTCGCGGGGGGTCGCCCCTATCGCGCGCCTGATGCCTATCTCGGTGGTGCGCTCGTTGACCGTCACCATCATTATGTTGCTCACGCCTATGGCTCCGGCGAGTATGGTGCCTATACCTATGAGCAGTATCAGGAAGTTAACGCCCCTAAGCATGTTGTCCATCACGGCAAACAGCTCCTCGGTGTAGAGTATGAACAGGGCCTGCTTGTCGTCGGGGTCGAAGCGGTGCTGCCTCGCGACTATGCTGCGCAGCCTGTCCTCGTGGTTCGAGAGCATGATTCCCTCCCTGGAAGTCACGCATATCAGGTCCACCGCATCGCCGTAAGCCGACTGGAACACCTTGGAGGCCACGGTAATCGGAATCGTCACCGAAGAGGAGACATTGCCGTTGATACTGATTCCCGAGTTGTTGAAGTCCACGCCGACGACCTGGAAATACACCGCCCCGACCTTGATTCTCCGTCCGCAAGGGTCACCTCCCTCAGGGAACAGTGTCTCGTATATGCGCCGCCCTATCACACAGACCTTCCTTTCCTGCAGCACGTCAGCCTCGTTTATGTAGCGCCCGTACTTCAGCTTGGGGGTCTCTATGCGCGAGTAGTCGGCATAGACGCCCTTCTTCGAGCAGGAGACCTTCCTGTCGCCGTATACGGCGTCGCCGCCGTAGTCCGAAAGCACAGGCGTCACGACATCCAGCTCGGGCATCATCATCTTGAGCCTGTCCACATCGGTATAGGTGAGGCTCCACGCGCGGCCTTTCCTGAATCCGTGCGAGGGCATCGAAGTCCGGTCGGCCACGAGAACCGTGGTGTTGTTCGCGAACCCCTCGAAATTCATCATCAGGGAATGCTTCAGTCCCCTGCCGCCGCCCATAAGGAACAGCAGCATGAACACTCCCCAGAACACGCCGAATCCCGTAAGGAAGCTGCGACTCTTGTTGCGCGTCAGGGAGTCCGAAATCTCCTTGAATGTATCCCAGTCCAGTCTCATTCCACTCTCAATGCTTCAATCGGTCTGACCTTGGCCGCCTTGCGTGCGGGGAACAGTCCGGCCACCGTGCCGGCCACGACGAGCAGCAGCGTAGCCTGCAGCGCGACATCGAGCCCCACGGTAGGGTTCACGAAAATCATCACGCTCTCCCCAAGCACTTCCATGGCATTGTTCGCGACATACCTGTCGAGCATCTCGCAGGCGAACATGCCCGCGGCCATTCCAATGTAGCCGAAGAACGCGGTAATCACTATGCTCTCGGAGAGTATCAGCCGGGTGATATGCCAGGGCCTCGCACCTATCGACTTGCGGATTCCGAACTCGTGCGTCCTTTCCTTGACGGTTATGAGCATGATGTTGCTCACGCCGACTATCCCGCTCAGCAGGGTCAGCAGACCTATGACCCAGAGTCCCGTGGTAACCATTCCCAGGGCCTTGTCGATCTGCATCTTCTCGAGGAAAGTGTTCCATATCCACACGGCGCTCCTGTCGTCGGGCGCGGCATTGTGCCTCGTGTTGACGGCAGCCCGCACCCTGTCCATGAAGGCCTCGTTCTCCGCCTCCGTCTCCAGACCGTGGAAGGTGAAGGTTATCTCGTCCACGTCGTTGCCCCTGGCGTTAAGTATCAGGACGGTAGAGAAAGGGACATATATAGTCTGGTTGTACGAGCTCATGTCGGTCTTGGAGATGCCCACGACCTTGTAGTTGGCATGGTCTATCCTGACATCCTTTCCGACGAGCTCCTCCGCGGCGCGCCCGTCACCGAGCAGCATCTCGGCGAGACGGTCGCTGAAGACCGCCGTCTTGCGCCGCTGCTTGAGGTCGGTATCGTTGATGAAGCGTCCGGAGGATATCTTTATCCCGTCCACACCCAGATATCCTGGGTATACGCCGTACACCAGGCAGGACGAGGCCGAGTTCTTGCCGAACACGGCCGTTCCGTTATAATAGATGCTGGACATCACCTCGTCGACATTCTCGCCGAGGCTCTCGGACTCGAACACCTCCATGTCGCTCGCCTCCAAGGTTATGCTGCGGCCTTCCGAGAGCCCGCCGTAGGGTTTGGAGGTCACTCCTCCGGAGACAGTCATCGTATTGAGGCTCACTCCTTCGGAGCCTTGCAGTATGGCGTTTATCAGGCCGTTGCCGGCGCCGAGCAGCACTATGAGCATGAATATGCCCCATGCCACCGCAAAGCCGGTGAGGCAGGTGCGCAGCTTGTTGCGCCTGACGCTGTTCCATATTTCCGAGAAGATGTCTCCCATGGTCTATTTCATTATCGTATCCGCTCCGAACACTGAGGAATGGTGGGCCCGGTTGTCCTCTATCGCGCCGATGACCCCGTCCTTGATGTGTATTATCTTGTCGGTGCAGTTCGCCACCCCGCTCTCGTGGGTGACCACCACTATCGTGGCTCCGTCCTCGCGGTTGATGCGCGTGAGCAGCTGCATCACATCCTCCGAAGTCCTGGAGTCAAGGGCTCCGGTAGGTTCGTCGGCAAGGATTATCTTGGGATTGGTGATGAGCGCACGGGCTATAGCCACCCTCTGCTTCTGCCCGCCGGACATCTCGTTGGGATAGTGGGCCGCCCATGCGGCGAGACCGAGCCTGTCGAGATATTCCATAGCCATCCTGTGGCGCCTGCTGCGGCCCACTCCCTGGTAGAACAGAGGCAGCTCGACATTCTCCACCGCAGTCTTGAACGAAATCAGGTTGAACGACTGGAATATGAAGCCTATCATCCTGTTGCGGTAGTCCGCGGCCGTCCTCTCGCTCAGGTCCTTGATGAGAGTGCCGTCTATGCGGTATTCTCCCGAATCGTAGTTGTCGAGGATTCCGAGTATGTTGAGAAGTGTCGACTTGCCCGAACCCGAGGCACCCATTATGGAGACGAACTCCCCCTTGTCGATGCCCAGGTCTATTCCCTTGAGCACATGGAGGGGCTGTCCGTTATTATAGGTCTTGTTTACGCCCTTGACGTCGATTAACATTTCGCTGACTTAATATATTAATACACCACAAAGGTAATAATAAAAATCTTCTTTCCAACAAAAATCCTGAAAAACTGTCCGGAACCGTCTTCCGGACAAATATAGGAACTTTTCCGAGACGCGAGGGGGGGGGTAGTTTTTTGCAGAAAATACCTAAAAAATGCGATTGTCCGGGGGTAACGGCAGGAGTACCTTTGTCGTCCGAAACAGAAAATCCGAAAAGATGAAAGACATGAACATCTCCCTGCTGCTGGCCCTGGCCGCGCTCGCACTTCCGGTCCAGGCATCGGCGCAGCACAAAGACGACACCGGGAACTTTGCCGACAGGCTGACCGTGGGAGGCTACGGCGAGGCCGTCATGACATACAACATGTACAGCGACAACTTCGGCATCTACTCCTCTCCCGGAGACTACAGGGATGTCAGAGGGCACGGCCGCTTCGACATCCCCCACGCCGTAATCATGCTCGGCTATGACTTCGGCAGGGGCTGGAGTCTCGGAATGGAGGTCGAGTTCGAGCATGGCGGCGTGGAGGCGGCCGTCGAGAGGGAGAACGAGGAGGCGGGAGAGTTCGAGAAGGAAATCGAACGCGGCGGAGAGGTCGCGCTGGAACAGTTCTGGATACAGAAGAGCTTCATGCCCTGGCTGAACCTCAAGGCGGGGCATATCGTGGTTCCCGTCGGCCTTACGAACAGCTACCACCTTCCCACCGAATACTTCACCGTCTACAGGCCCGAGGGAGAGAACACGATAATCCCCTGCACCTGGCACGAGACGGGAATCAGCCTGTGGGGTCGCACCGGCGACTGGCGGTACGAGGTCATGATGGTGGCAGGCCTCAACTCGACGCTCTTCTCCACCGACGGCTGGATTCACGACGGTTCAGCTTCACCCTACGAGTTCAAGCCGGGCAACGAGATCGCGGGCGCATTCCGGGTGGACAACTACTCTGTCAGGGGTCTCCGCATGGGACTTAGCGGATACATAGGCAACAGCTTCCACAACGACATCACGACCAACAACTCCGAGCAGTACAGAGATGTCAGGGGCACCGTGGCCATAGGGGCGTTCGACTTCGAATATACCGGCCGGAACTTCATAGCAAGGGGAAACATAGACTACGGGCACCTCGGCGACATAGAATACATCAACAGGAGGAACTCCACGCAGAACCATACCACCTCGTCGCCGTATGCGCATTCGCTCGTGGGAGAGGCCGCAATGGCGGCGGGAGCGGAGATAGGCTACGACTTCTTCTCCCTGTCGGGACGGATGGGGCAGAAGGAGCAGAAGCTGTACCTGTTCGGAAGATATGAATACTACGACTCCTATATCCCGGCTCACGGGACGACTCCCAACGACTGGACCGACAGGCACCGCATCGCGGTGGGAATAAACTACTACCCCATACCCGAGATCGCCGTCAAGGCGGAATACTCGCACCGTTTCCTCAAGGCTCCCTACAACCCCGAGCCGTCGGTATCCCTGGGAATAGTATGGGCGGCATATTTCAGGCACTGACTCGGAAAAATCCGATAAAAACCTATATTCACAATGAAAAAGACAACTTATCTGACAGCAGCCGTGCTGGCCGTAGCCACACTCGCCGGCTGCAATCCGACCAAAGGGCCGGAAGACGATGCACAGACCATACGCGACCAGCGCTTCATGGCCATAGCAGAGCGTTTCGTAAACCACACCGTAATCCCGACCTACACCAGCCTCTCGGACTATACGGAGCAGCTCGTATACGACCTCGAGGCTCTCAGGGAGGATGTCACCCAGGCCAACATAGACAAGGCCTGCGAGACCTTCCTCACCGCCCGCGCATACTGGGAGAAGTCCGAGGCCTTCCTCTGGGGAGCCGCCACTGACTTCGGCATCGACCCCCATATCGACACCTGGCCGCTCGACCTAGTGGGTCTCAAGGAGGCACTGACGAATGCGGCTCAGATTGCCGGGCTCGCAGGGGAGGACGGTGACGTATACGCCGGAGAGAAGCTCGGCCCCACCCTGCTGGGATTCCACGGCATAGAGTACGTGCTCTTCTTCGAAGGCAGCCACAGGGACGCCTCATGGTTCGCCGAGGGCAATACCGACAACGGAGTCAAATGCTCCGACTACCTGACCTACGCCGTAGCGGTCGCGGGAGACCTGAGGAACAAGTGCTACCAGATGGAGATCGCCTGGGCAGGAGAAGACCACAACCCCGAGCGCTATGCCAAGGTCAACGACGAGCTCGAACTCCCGCTGACCATGACCGGAGGCGCATACTACGGAGAGAACCTGCTCAACGCGGGCAAGGCCGGCAGCTCATGCATCAACGCCACGGTAGCCATGCAGTGGCTCATAGAAGGCTGCAACACCATAGCCGACGAGGTGGCCTCCCAGAAGATAGGAATGGTATATTCCGGCGTGGACAAGAACTATGTGGAGTCGCCCTACAGCTACATGTCGATAGTAGACTTCGAGGACAACATGATAAGCATCGAGAATGTCTGGAACGGCGGGACAGAGGGCGACTACGACTCGACGAACTCCCTGAGCGCGTACTTCAAGGAGACAGCCCCCGAGCTCGAGAAAAGGATTTCCGACGCCATAGACAACTCGATAGCCAGGATCAAGGCGATTCCCGAGCCGTTCATCGAGAACTATCAGAACGAGAACTGCGGAGCGGCCATAGAGGCCATAGAAGAGCTCGACACGGCACTCTCGCTCGCGATAGAGGAACTCACGAAATAGGAGGATGATCCCATGAACAAACTTCTGGCTTTACTATGCGGGACGGCGACCGTAATCGCGGCCGTCTCCGCATGCAACAAGAATCCCATAGGGACGCAGACCCCCGACATCCCTCCCGAATGGCTCGAGGAGGAGACCTATGCCGGAGGACTGCTCGGAACGACATTCAACATATCAGCCTCGGCGTTCGAGGATCCCACCCCCGCCGTGGAGAATGCCGGCCTCGTGCAGGAGTTCAAGCACGGAGAGATGATCTTCGAGCACAACTTCAACACGAGTACAGAGCCTTTCGACGGCCTGGGTCCCCTCTACCTGAGGACTTCATGTCTGATGTGCCACCCCGGCTACGGCCACGGAAAGCGCACCACTTCCTACCGTTACGACGAAATGGGAAACGGCTACCTGCTGGTGCTGTACGACAAGCAGACAGGAGCCTATCTCACCTCGCTCACCGGCATGCCCCAGACCAGGGCCGTCCCTCCCTTCAAGGCTCCGCTCGACGAGGAGCAGATCTCGATAGACTGGAGACCCTATGTGGACGAATGGGGCAACAAGTTCCCTGACGGAGAGAGCTACGAGCTCATCTATCCCGAGGTAACCATTCCCGCAACTGCCTACTATGTGCCTGTGCAGGCAAACAGGAACGGCCAGACGGTAGACCTGAGCGTGGACGAGGTCGGCATACGCCTCGAATCGACGATAGGAATATACGGCTCGGGCCTGCTCGACGCCATACCCGACGAGGCGCTCAAGGAGCAGTATGCACAGACGGAAGAGCACTACAGGAGCCAGGGCCTCGACGCCACGGAATATGTGAACCCCGCGTTCTTCAAGGACGGGCAGTGGGTGAAGCAGTACTCCAACACGCTTCAGGGCAACGGAGAGCAGCATCCCTACAGGTTCACCTACGCCCTCAGCCGCGGAGCCCTGCAGGACGGCCCGGGAGCCAACGCCATCTGGAACATCACCAACGTCACCCGCTCCGACCGCAGATACCACTATATGACAGCGGCCTACGCGACCACCGCATCAAAGGATCCCGACGTGCAGGCAGGCTTCTACCACTTCGTAGACACCTACTTCCCCGACTACAGGGACAAGTGGAATACCGGAGATGTCGAGAAGGACATCTACAATTTCCTTATGGCGCAGGACCTTCCCGTGGAGATGAGCGACGAGGAATACACGAACCTGATGATATGGCACCGTGGACTCGCGGTACCTGCAGCACGTAACCTCGACGACGCGACAGTGCAGAGGGGGCGCGAACTCTTCCGCCAGATAGGATGCGCCACCTGCCACAGGCCGTCCTGGACGACCGGGGAGGACGACTACAACGATCCCAACCTGTTCTTCAAGGGAGACGAACTTCCGCGCTACCCCCACCAGACCATCTGGCCCTACAGCGACATGATGCAGCACAAGCTCTACATGGAGAACGACATCAGGGGCGACTGGTGCAGGACCACCCCTCTCTGGGGGCGCGGACTCTCGCTCGTATGCTCAGGACACCAGGACAGGCTGCACGACTGCCGCGCAAGGAATGTCATAGAGGCTATAATGTGGCACGGAGCAGCCCAGAGCCATGCCCGCAGCAGCGTGGAGGCCTTCCGCGAACTCAGCAAGGAAGACCGCGACGCGGTGGTAAAGTTCATAAACTCCATATAGGGAGGAACCTGACGCGATGTTTACAAGAATCTGCAAGTACCTGTCTTTCGGTTCTATAGCAATATTGATACTTTATATGGCGGCCACGACGGTCCTGGAGAAGTTCTCCGGGACCGCCGCTGCCATGAAATGGGGATACCATTCACTGCCGTTCATCGCCCTGTGGGCGGTATCCGCCGTCTGCGGAGCCGCCTTTTACCTTTCAAGGACGAGGGGGCTGCCCCTTGCGACGAGCGGGATACATCTCGCCTTCCTGCTGATACTGTCAGGTGCCCTGATCACCCATGTCTCCGGAGTCCAGGGCGCAATACATCTGCGGACCGGCACCGGAGCGGAATCGGTTTTCACGGGCGAGGACCTCACACAGGAAAGGCTGCCATTTTCGATATCGCTGAGCTCGTTCGAGGTCGAATACTACCCTGGGACACAAGCCCCCTGCGACTATGTCAGCCTCCTCGAAATCAACGACGGCGGTGCTGTGCACACCCTTACGGTGGCGATGAACAGGGCGGCGGCCTACAGGGGCTACCGTTTCTTCCAGTCCAGCTACGACGAAGACGGGCGGGGCTCGACCCTCGCCGTCAGCCATGACCCGGTAGGGACGCCCGTAAGCTATGCGGGATACGGCCTGCTGCTCTTGTCGCTCGCGGCATTCTTCTTCCAGAGGGGCAGCCGTTTCAGGGCCGTCCTGAGGCGTGTGTCGAAAGGAGCTGCCGTGACGGCTGTGCTGCTTGCGGGAAGCCTGAACGCACCGGCACTCCGGGCGGGTACGGGAGAAGCCCTGCCCGGGCACCTGCCGGAAGAGACCGCCATGGAATACGGGAAGATGCTCGTCTACTACAACGACAGGATATGTCCCATGCAGACCCTTGCGAGGGACTTCACTATGAAACTCTACGGCAAGGCTTCCTACCGCGGACTGAGTCCGGAGCAGGTGCTTACGGGGTGGATATTCCACTACGACGACTGGACACAGACGCTTCCGGGAGCAGGGGAGGGAGCCTCTGCAAAGGAGATCAAGAAGGCCGGGGAAAGGCAGGAGTTGATCCTTCTCGTCGCCGGAGCCTCGATCCTCAAGATCTTCCCGTATACCGGGCAGGACGGGACGACGGACTGGTATTCCCCGGTAGACAGGCTTCCTGCCGAAATGGATCCCGACACATGGATTTTCGTACGCAAGGTCATGAGCCTTGCCGGCGAGTCGGTAGCGAAGGGCGATTTCGAGGCGGCCGCGGGAATCTTCCGTAAGATTGCCGAGTACCAGAAGAAGACGGCAGGAGACAGCGTTCCTTCCGACGGCCGGATTGCCGCCGAACGGCTGTACAACCGCATAGAAAGGCCTAAGGCCGCGGCTATGGGCTGCGTGTCGGCCGGAATACTGTTTTTCCTTCTCCTGTGCCTGCTTTCCGATCCCGGCCCGGGATTCCGCCGCGCAGGAACCGTAGTCTCGGCCGCGGCATTCCTGTACCTGACGCTGGTACTCGCACTAAGATGGGCTGTCTCCGGACATATACCCCTGTCGAACGGATACGAGCTCATGACGCTGCTCGCCTGGCACGCGCTCATGCTGGGAACGTTCCTGCAGCGGAAGTTCCGTCTGATGATTCCCCTGTCGCTGCTGCTGGGCGGCTTCGCGCTGCTGGTAGCCTCCATAGGAGAGTCCGACCCGGCGATAGCCTACCTCGTTCCCGTACTCTCCTCTCCCCTTCTGTCGCTGCATGTGATGACCATGATGATTTCGTACACCCTGCTGGGACTGGTCATGCTGAATGGCATACTTTCGCTGCTCAAATACAGCCGCTGCAGCACACGCCTTTCCGAGGCGGCCGACATCTCGCTGGTATTCCTCTATCCGGCCGTGTTCTTCCTCGCGGCCGGGACATTCATCGGCGCCGTCTGGGCCGACATCTCGTGGGGACGCTACTGGGGCTGGGACCCGAAGGAGACCTGGGCGCTCATAACGCTGCTGGTATATTCCTTCGCCCTGCACGGCGGGAGCATCAGGGCCTTCAGGAACCCGAAGTTCTTCCACTGGTTCTGCATACTGGCCTTCCTGTGCGTACTCGTTACCTATTTCGGAGTCAATTTCTTCCTCGGCGGCCTGCACAGCTATGCCTGACTCATCCGTTTTCAGTATATTTGCACCGCAAGAAACGTGTATATGAACTTTACAGGAATAATCATCGGGCTCTGCACCTTCCTCATCATCGGACTGTGCCACCCCCTGGTCATCAAGGCGGAATACTACTTCGGAAAGGGATGCTGGTGGGCCTTCCTGCTCGCCGGCCTGGGATTCGGCTCCGTCTCGCTGCTTGTAGAGGACTTCGTCCTGTCTACGGTCGCGGGCGTAGCGGCATTCTCGTCGTTCTGGTCTATTCTCGAGCTCTTCGAGCAGGAGAAGCGGGTCGCGAGGGGATGGTTTCCAAAGAATCCGGCACGGAAGAAGTCGGCGCAGTAAGCTATCTCCTCGAGAACTCGCAGCCGCAGAAGGTCTGGTTGTAGAAGTTCTGCTCGCGTATGATTTCGCCGCGGCGCGGCTGGAGACCGCCCTTGCGCCAGTTCTGAGCCCACCAGACGGGAGATGACAAGCCGGGCACGCCGTCTCCGCCCGGACCGGACGAGACTTCGAGGCAGGCCCGGCGGCCGGCGGCGTCCACCTGGCCGAGATCCTTCCAACGGGAGGATGCGAGGGTGGTTGCAAGCACGCCGAACCCGTGCGAGGCGGCATAGCGTGCGGCGCGCAGGAGACGGAACCTGAAGCAGCACAGGCAACGCGCTCCCCTCTCGGGTTCGTTTTCCAGCCCGCTTACGGCAGAAAGCCAGGCGGAATGGTCGTATTCGTCGTCTACGGCATCAACCCCCATTAAGGCGCAATAACGCGCCAATTCGGCCTTTCTGAGCTCATATTCGGCGAGAGGGACTATGTTGGAGTTGCTGAAGAAGACAGTCGGGCGTATCCCGTTCCCGAGCATACATTCGATTATCGCACCGCTGCATGGGGCGCAGCAGCTGTGAAGAAGGACCCGGCCGTTCGCAGCACCAGAAGGAAGCTCGAGATGCAGCATTCCTCAGTCCTCCTCATCTTTCCCTGAAGGACATCCGCCGCTGCTGTCCCCGCGGGACGGGCATCCGTCCTTACGGGAGCAGGACGAGCATTCGTCGAGCCCGTTGCGCCGCAGGAAGCGCAGCGCAAATGCAAGGGCGGCGATAACCGCGACTATTATCAGTGCCGTAGGGACATTCATACGGGGTCAAGATAAGAAAAGTCCTGCAATGTTGTACACCACGAAGGCGCAAATCCATGCAAGCACGCACTGGAACACCACCATAAGGAAGGCCCAGCGGCCTCCGAGCTCCCTCTTGACAGAGGTGACAGCGGCCACGCAGGGGGTGTAGATGAGGTAGAATGCAAGGAACGACACGGCCGTAAGCGGGGTCAGGAGAGCAGCTCCTCCAAGCACCTGGAGGCTCGCCACGGCGCTTTCCTTCGCGAGGAAGCCCGATATCAGCGCGGTCACTATCTGCCATTCGCCCAACCCTATGGGTGCGAACACCGGAGCGATGAATCCCGCGAGCGCGGCCAGCATGCTGTCGGGCTCGTCAGCCAGCCTCAGCCTGAAATCGAACGACTGCAGGAACCATATCACTATCGTGGCTATGAAGATTATGCTGAACGCCCTCTGAAGGAAGTCCTTGACCTTGTCCCAGAGCAGCCGTCCCACGTTCCCGAGACGCGGCATCCTGTAGTTGGGGAGCTCCATGACGAAAGGGGTCGTGCCCTTGCCCTTGCGGAAAAGCCTGGCGCACAACGCGACGAGTATGGCCACGAAAATCGCCGACAGATACAGTATCACAAGCACCAGGCCGCCCTTTCCGGGAAAGAACAGGCTCGAAAGGAACGCATATATCGGAATCTTCGCGGAACAGCTCATGAACGGGGTCAGCAGTATGGTCATCTTCCTGTCGTGAGCCGACGGCAGGGTTCTCGTTGCCATAACGGCCGGGACGGTGCAGCCGAAACCTATCAGCAGAGGCACTATGCTGCGGCCGCTGAGACCTATCTTGCGGAGCAGGGTGTCGCTTATGAACGCCACACGCGCCATGTAGCCGCTGTCCTCCAGCATGGACAGGAAGAAGAATAGTATCACTATCACGGGAATGAAGCTGACAACGGTACCCACACCGGCGAATATTCCGTCCATTACCAGTGACTGAACGGCCTCGGAGACGCCCCAGCCGGCCATACCTCCGGCACATAGGGTGCCGAGGGCCGAAATGCCTTTCTCAAGCAGGTCCTGGAGCGGAGCCCCGAGCACATCTACCGACAGATATATCACGAGCGCCATTATGACTACGAAAAGCGGCAGCGCAAGCCACTTCCCCGTAAGGACGCGGTCTATCCTGCGGCTGCGCCTGTACTCTTTGCTTTCGCGCGGCCTGACGACAGTCCTGTCGCACAGCCTGCGTATGAAGGAAAAGCGCATGTCCGCCATGGCGGCACACCTGTCCAGTCCCCTCTCCTGCTCCATTTGCGAGACTATGTGCTCTATCATCTCCTTCTCGTTGTCGCTAAGGCCGAGGGCCTCTATTACCCTCGAATCCCCTTCGACCACCTTTCCCGCGGCAAAGCGCAGGGGTATTCCCGCCTTGGCGGCATGGTCTTCTATCAGATGCATTATGCCGTGCAAGCAGCGGTGCACCGCGCCGCCGTACTCGTCCGGGTCGCAGAAGTCCTGACGCACCGGCTTCTCCTGATACCTTGCTATATGGACGGCGTGTTCCACAAGTTCGTCTATGCCCTCGTTCCTGGCGGCAGAGATAGGCACGACAGGCATACCCAGCATTTCCTCCATGCCGTTGACCCTTATGGAGCCGCCGTTGCCCATCAGCTCGTCCATCATGTTGAGCGCGAGCACCACGGGAACATCCAGTTCCATGAGCTGCATCGTCAGATACAGGTTGCGCTCGATATTCGTCGAGTCCACGATGTTTATTATGGCGTTGGGCCTGTCGTTGAGGATGAAGCTCCTCGAGACAATCTCTTCCGGTGTGTAGGGAGAGAGCGAATATATTCCGGGAAGGTCGGTTATGCGTGTCTGCGGATAGCCCTTTATCACTCCGTCCTTACGGTCCACGGTAACGCCGGGGAAGTTGCCCACATGCTGGTTGGAGCCCGTGAGCTGGTTGAACAGCGTTGTCTTGCCGCAGTTCTGGTTGCCAACGAGGGCGAAAGTCAGGACACGGTCCTTAGGAAGAGGGTTCTCATGTTCCTTGATATGGTATTTGCCGCCTTCGCCGAGACCGGGATGAATCACGGGAAACGGACGGGACTCGTCTCTTGTACCCTTGTCCGCAGCCTCGTCGGCCTCCGCCGGTGCGATTTCGATCAGTGCGGCCTCAGCCTTGCGCAGAGTAAGGCTGTATCCGTTTATCAGCAGTTCCATGGGATCCCCGAGCGGAGCATACTGCATAAGCTTCACCTTCTGTCCGGGAATCATTCCCATGTCGAGGAAATGCTGGCGCAGCGAGCCCTCCCCTCCCACGCTGATTATGGTGGCATATCTGCCGATTTCCAACTGGTTCAATGTCATAGCCCGCGAAATTGCACATTTCCGTCCAAACTTGGAATACTTTATATGAGGTATTTTGAAGAAAACGATATTTGCGCAACTAATTTTTTAAAAATTTTGGATTTGTTCAAATTATCGCTATTTTTGCAGTCCCAAAGTATGCGGACGTGGTGAAATGGTAGACACGCTACTTTGAGGGGGTAGTGGGCGTTTAGCCTGTATGAGTTCGACTCTCATCGTCCGCACAAGGCAGTCCGGAGTTATCCGGGCTGTTTTTCGTTTATCCCGCAATGCGGGCACGCGCCGCACACTTGGGTATAATTGCCAAAAATGGTTGGTAAAACCTTTATAACTTGTTAAAATTCTGCA
>ERZ824598.913-NODE-913-length-42249-cov-4.904702_pt1 | contig 42249 bp, 34 predicted proteins | sample MGYA00519934_ERZ824598 | MGnify/ENA primary metagenome ERZ824598 (study PRJEB31778, sample SAMEA3449177) | human gut metagenome | biome: human gut; feature: human-associated habitat; material: faeces | place: United Kingdom | collected 2010/2012 ...
CTTTAAACTTTTGTTGTAATTTTACTTCTTGTTGCACTTGCTCGTTGACTCTACCGGCAGTATTTGTAAGCTTATGAATTTGGATTTTAAACGCATCTCGGATACTTTCCGCACAGGCGGAAAATATTCGCGCATAGGAAAGGCCGCTGCGGTAGCGGCCGCGGCAATCATCGTCACAGCCGTCGTCCTGATAACTGTCCTCAGGCACCGCAGGCCCGAACCGGAGGCCGTGGCTGTCGTGCAGACCCAGACCGTACAGACCCAGGATGTCGAAGTATACGGCGAATACCCGGGCAACATACGCGCCCAGCAGTTCGTCGAGGTCCGCGCCAGGGTGGAGGGCTATCTCGAGAGCATGCTCTTCGAGGAAGGCTCGTATGTGGAGAAGAACCAGAAGCTGTTCATTATAGACCCCCGGCAGTACCAGTCGATAGTCGACAAGGACAAGGCCCAGCTCGAGAAGAACAAGGCCCTGGCCCTGCAGGCTGAGCGTGCGCTGCAGAGGATACGACCCCTGTACGAGCAGCAGGCGGCGAGCCAGCTCGACCTCGACAACGCGATAGCGAACTACGAGACCGCGAAGGCGGAGGTGCAGATGAGCGAGGCCGACCTCGCGCAGAGCGAGCTCGCGCTGGGATACACCGTCGTCCGCTCTCCCATAAGCGGCTACATAAGCGAGCGCTATGTCGACATCGGCACCCTCGTGGGCCCCGGAGGCCAGTCCCTGCTTGCGACCATAGTCAAGAGCGACACCGTCTTCGTCGAGTTCAAGATGACCGACCTCGACTATCAGCGCAGCCGCTCGAGGAATGTCAACCTCGGTCAGGCGGATGCGTCGAGAGGCTGGGCGCCGTATGTTAAGATAACGCTTGCCGACAAGTCGGTATATCCCTACAGCGGACTCGTCGACTTCGCCGACCCGCAGGTGGACTCCAAGTCCGGAACATTCTCCGTCAGGGCCAAGATGCCCAATCCCGACCACGAGCTGCTGCCAGGACAGTTCACCAATGTCACGGTGCTGCTCGATGTCATGGAGAACACCGTCGTAGTGCCCACCAAGGCCATATCTGTCGAGAAGACAGGCTCCTACATCTTCGTGCTGCGTCCCAACGGCAGGGTAGAGAAGAGGTTCATCGAGATAGGGCCGGAGACCGGCAACAACACGATCGTGCAGAGGGGCCTGCTCGCAGGCGAGGAGATAGTGGTGGAGGGCTACCATAAGCTCATCCACGGAATGAAGGCGCGCAAGGGATGAAATCGGATTTCTTCATAGACAGGCCGGTCTTCTCGACGGTCATATCGGTGCTTATAGTGATAGTCGGCCTGATAGGGCTGACCATGCTGCCCATAGACCAGTATCCCGACGTCGTTCCGCCCCAGGTGAGGATTTCGGCCTCGTACCCCGGCGCGAGCGCGCTCGCCGTGTCGCAGGCGGTCGCCACTCCCATAGAACAGGAGCTGAACGGAACTCCGGGCATGATGTATATGGAGTCCACCAATACCAACACGGGCTCCTTTACCGCCACGGTCACCTTCGACAGCAGTACCGACCCCGACCTTGCCGCAGTAGAGATACAGAACAGGGTCAAGGAGGCCGAGTCCAGGCTTCCTTCGGAGGTCGTGCAGAACGGCATATCCATAGAGAAACAGGCTGCGAGCAGGCTGCTCACCATTACGCTCCAGTCGTCCGACCCCAAGTTCGACGAGGTGTACCTCAGCAACTACGCGACCCTGAATGTCGTGGACATGCTGCGCCGCGTCCCGGGAGTGGGCCGCGTGCAGAGCGTGGGCGGCCGCTACTATGCGATGCAGATATGGGTACAGCCCGACAAGCTCGCCAGCCTCGGGCTTACCGTGGGCGACCTGCAGGAGGCGCTGCGCGACCAGAACCGCGAGTCCGCGGCCGGAGTGCTCGGCCAGCAGCCTATCGAGAATGTGGATGTCACGACTCCGATTACCGCCACCGGAAGGCTTTCGAGCGAGAGCGAGTTCGAGAACATCGTGGTCAGGGCGAGTGACGACGGCACGCTCATCAGGCTCAAGGACGTGGCCCGCGTGTCGCTCGAGGCGCAGTCGTACAATACCGAGAGCGGCATCGACGGCGAGAACGCGGCCGTCATCAACATAATGATGCTTCCCGGAGCGAATGCGGTCGAGGTGGCCGACAACGTGAAGGCCACCATGGCCGAAATCAGCGAGGGCTTCCCGGACGGAATCACCTACGACATCCCCTTCGACATGACGGACTACATCTCGGAGTCGATCCATGAAGTCTACAAGACGCTTTTCGAGGCGCTGATACTCGTAATCCTCGTGGTGTTCCTCTCGCTCCAGAGCTGGAGGGCCACGCTCGTGCCGGCGATAGCCGTGCCTATCTCCCTCGTGGGAACTTTCGGCGTGATGCTCATCTTCGGCTTCACGCTGAACACCATGACGCTGCTCGCCCTCGTGCTTGCCATAGGTATAGTGGTCGACGACGCCATAGTGGTCGTCGAGAATGTGGACCGTATAATGGAGGAGGAGCATCTCGGGCCCAAGGAGGCTACCAAGAAGGCTATGGCCGGCATCGGCAACGCCCTTGTCGCCATGTCGCTGGTGCTTTGCGCCGTATTCGTGCCGGTAAGTTTCCTGCCTGGCATCACCGGCGAACTTTTCAGGCAGTTCAGCGTGACCATAGCCGTGTCCGTGATAATCTCGACCGTGGTCGCGCTCACCCTCAGTCCCGTGATGTGCGCCACTTTCCTGCGTCCCGGCGACGGACGGGGAAGCAACTTCATATTCAGGAAGATATCGTCGTGGTACAGCAAGGGCAACAGCTTCTATGCCGGTGCCGTGCGTACCTGCCTGCACCATTCGAGGCGCATGTTCGCCGCTTTCGGCGTGGTGTGCGTCGGGATATTCATAATGGCGAGGCTCATACCTCAGAGCTTCCTGCCCGCGGAGGACCAGGGCTATTTCACCGTCGAGCTGGAACTTCCGGTCGGGGCGACCCTCGAACGCACGAGGGCTGTCTCCGAGAGGGCTATGGACTTCTTCATGCGCCAGGACGACATTGAGAATGTCCTGAGCGTGGTCGGCTCCTCCCCGAGGATCGGTACAAGCCAGGCCAACGCGCAGTTCACGGTAATGCTCAAGCCCTGGAAGGAGAGGAAGGTGCGCGACATAGCGAAGATAATGCAGACCGTGTCCGATTCGCTCTCCCTGTATCCGGAGGCCAAGGTCTATACGAGCACTCCGGCCGTGATTCCCGGACTCGGTTCTTCCGGCGGTATCCAGATGGCGCTCGAGGCGAGGGGAGACTGCACATACGAGGCCCTGCAGGCCGCGGCCGACACTCTCGTGTACTATGCCTCGAGGTGCAAGGAACTCTCCGGAGTCTCCAGCGCGATGCAGAAGGACATACCCCAGCTGTACTTCGATGTCGACAGGGACAAGGCGCAGCTGCTCGGCGTGCCCATTGCTGACATATTCTCGACCCTGAAGGCCTTCACGGGCTCGGTGTATATCAACGACTTCAACATGTACAACCGTGTCTACAGGGTATACCTGCAGGCCGAGGGACCCTACCGTGCGCATCGGGACAACCTGAACCTCTTCTTCGTGAAGAGCGCGAACTCCGCAATGGTGCCCGTGACTGCGCTCGGAACGACCTCGTACACCACCGGAGCCGGAACCGTCAAGAGGTTCAACATGTTCAACGCCGCGATGATCAACGCCGAGGTGGCGCAGGGCTACAGCTCCGGCCAGGCAATGGACGCGCTCGAGCAGATAGTCCGGACGCACCTGCCGTCGAACGTGGATATAGAATGGAGCGGCCTTTCGTATCAGGAGCAGAAGGAAGGCGGCAAGACCGGCGTGGTGCTGGCCCTGTGCGTGCTGTTCGTGTTCCTGTTCCTCGCCGCCCTGTACGAGAGCTGGAGCGTGCCCGTGGCCGTGCTGATGTCGCTTCCGATAGCGATCGCCGGCGCCTATTTCGGCGTGCTTCTGTTCGGATACGACAGCAACATCTATTTCCAGATAGGACTCGTGATGCTGGTCGGCCTGGTGGCCAAGAACGCGATACTCATAGTCGAGTTCGCGAAGGAGAATGTCGAGAAGGGCGAGGATCCCGTGCAGGCGGCCGCCGACGCCGCGAAGCTGCGCTTCAGGCCTATCATGATGACTTCGCTCGCGTTCATACTCGGTATGCTTCCCCTCGTAATGGCCTCGGGCCCCGGAGCGGCGAGCCGCCAGAACATAGGTACGGGCGTGTTCATCGGCATGATAGTCGCCGTCACGGCCGGCATACTGTTCGTGCCGTTCTTCTTCGTGTGGATATACAGGTTCAAGGAGATTGCCCGCAGGAAGATGAACCTCCGCAAGCTGGCTGGCAGGCTCAGGGGCAAGGCGAAATCGGCCCTTCCCGTGCTGCTGCTGTTTGCAGGGATGACGGGGCTCGGCTCCTGCTCGACAGCCAAGTATGTGACCAGGCCGGAACTCGGGCTGCCCGAATCGTATCCCGACGCCTCTGTCATGACGGATTCTCTCTCGCTTGCCGACCTCGAGTGGACGGAGATATACGGCGACACCCTCCTCAGCCGCATTATCGAGGATGCCCTGGAGTACAACAAGGACATGGAGATAGCCGCGCACAGGATACAGGAACTCCAGTACCGCTTCAGGATAGAGAACTCCAGGAGGTTCCCCTCGCTTTCCGCAACCGCAAGTGCCGACAACGAGTATAACAACTACGACGGCAGTTCCGCTTCGAACGACCCCGAAATCGGTCTCAAGGCCGAACTGAACTGGGAGCTCGACCTGTGGGGCCGCCTGAGTTACGCGAGCCGCGAGGCTTCTGCCGAGTACCTTGCGAGCGTGGAGGCCCGGCGCGGCATACAGATGAGCCTTATCGCCGAGGTGGCCCGCTGCTATTTCGAACTCGTCTCGCTCGACGAGGAACTGGCGGTCGTGAAGGCCACGGTAAAGACCCGCGAGGAGGGTGTGGCCAAGGCGGAACTCAGGTTCCAGAGCGGACTGACGAACGAGATCCCGTACCAGCAGTCCATAGTGGAGCTTGCAGCTGCTTCTTCGCTGGTGCCTGACCTGGAGCGCCGGATTGCAATCAAGGAGAGCGAACTTGCGTTCCTTTCCGGTTCGTATCCCAAGGCTATGGAAAGGCGCAGCACATCTCTCGTGCAGCTCAGATACCGCGACAGGCTGCCCGCAGGCGTCCCGTCCACGCTGCTCGAGCGCAGGCCGGACCTGCGCGAGGCACAGCTCGACCTCAGGGCCGCCGAGGCTGCCGTCGGGGTTGCCAACGCGGAGCGCTTCCCCAGTTTCACCATCAACCTCATCGGCGGACTAGAGGACGACAACTTCGGCGGACTGCTCCGCTCGCCCTTCTACTATGCGCTCGGGAACCTCGCCTCTCCGCTTTTCAACTTCGGACGCAACAAGGCTAACTTCAAGGCGGCCGTAGAGGCATACGAACGCAGCCGTGCGGAGTACGAGAAGGCGGTGATGTCCGCCTTCAAGGAGGTGTACGACGCTTCCGTGAGCTTCAATTCGGCGATAGAGAACACCAACATGCAGTCCGACCTGCTCAACGCCTCGCTCAAATACTACCAGCTTGCGAGCCTCCAGTACATCAACGGAGTCATCAGCTATCTCGACGTGCTGGACGCCCAGAGGCGCTATTTCGACGCGCAGATATCGCATCTTACGGCTGTGCGTGACGAATATCTTGCCATGGTTTCGCTCTATAAGGCTCTCGGAGGAGGCTGGTAGGCCGCGTCATGGCAGACATGTCTGAAAAGTCGGGGTTCGGGCCTCTGCTCTGCGACAGCCCGCGGATGCTTGTCCTCGGTTCGCTGCCAGGCGACAGGTCTCTGGCAGAAGATGAATACTATGCACATCCCTCCAACCGTTTCTGGAAGGTGCTCGCCGCCCTGTGCGGCGAACCCCTGCCGTCATGCTACGAGGCGAAGAAGCGGATGCTTGCCCGGGCGGGAATCCTGCTCTGGGATGTATACGCCTCTGCACGGCGCACGGGGAGCATGGATGCCGACATCAGGGGAGGCAGCTTCAACGATATCGCCGGACTTCTGGCGCGCTTCCCTTCGGTCGGGACGGTGGTGCTGAACGGACGGACGGCGCAGGAAGCGTTTTCGAGATATCTTTCGCGGCTTCCCGAAAGGGAGCGGCACCGTATCGCCGCCATGCGTATATGCCCTGTACCGAGCACAAGTCCCGCCAATGCGCGCTATACGCTGGCGGGACTTGTGGAAGCCTGGGCGGAAGCCTTCAGAGGGGCGTCCGCGCTATTTTGACTGGTTCGCCTCCACCGCGGCTATCATGCCGAGGTTGATGAGCGAGCGGGTGCTTGCGTTTTCAGGCACGAGATGCACGTTGGCGCAGTCGAGTCCCATAAGTATCGGGCCGTTGACTTCCGCTCCGCCCAGCATCTCGACCAGCTTGTAGGAAATGTTGGCCGCGGCGAGGTTGGGGAAGATGAAAGTGTTCACCTCGCGGTCTCCCAGCTTGTTGAAAGGGTAGAGGCGCGCCCTGGTCTCGCGGTCGAGGGCTATGTTGGCCTTCATCTCTCCCTCCACAAGCAGCTCGGGATATTTCTCGTGAAGGACTTCGACCGCCTTGGCCACCTTGAGCGAGCGCGTGCCGTTGTCGGTTCCGAAGTTGGACGACGACAGCATCGCGATTACCGGCTCTATTCCGAATCCGCGCACCGTCTTCGCGCTCATCAGGGCAATCTCCACGAGGTCTTCGGCGGTAGGCGAGGGATTGACTGCCGTGTCGGCGAAGAACATGGGGCCGCGCTTGGTCGTGACTATCCTCATCGTGGCCAGCCTGCGGTCGGCGGGGAGGCCGAATACCTGGCGGAGCGTGTCGAGCGCCTCGATGTAGTTGTGCCCGTACCCGAGCAGCGTGGTGTCGGCGTCTCCCGAGGCTATCATCATCAGGGTGAACCAGCTGCGCTGGAGCATGCATTTGCCGGCCTCCTCGCGGTTGATACCCTTGCGGCTCATCTTGGAATACAGCAGCTCGGCGTAGCGGGCGCGGCGCTCCTTCTCGGCATCGCTGCGGAAGTCGAGTATGTAGCTGTCGTCGAGCGAGAGGTTGTGCTTCTCGAGCAGGGCGTGTATCTTCTCGCGGCTGCCGACGAGTATAGGGGTGGCAACACCGTCCGTGAGCAGGTGTATCGCCGCCCTGAGCGAGTTGATGCTGTCGCCCTCGCTGAAGACGATGCGTTTCGGGCTGGCGGTGCATGCCATGGAACGGATAGTGCGCATCAGCTTGTCGTTGCGTCCCATGCGGCTTTCGAGCTGCTGGGCGTAGGCGTCCCAGTCGGTTATGACCTTGCGGGCCACGCCTGATTCTATTGCGGCCTTGGCGACCGCGATCGAAATGCGGGTGATCAGCCTCGGGTCGAGAGCCTTGGGGATAAGGTACTTGCGTCCGAACGATATGTCGTTGTCGTTGTATGCCGTGGCGACGATGTCGGGCACGGGCTCCTTCGCAAGGGACGCGAGGGCAAGCACGGCGGCGATCTTCATTTCGTCGTTGATCTTCGTGGCGCGTACGTCGAGCGCGCCCCTGAATATGTAGGGGAAGCCCAGCAGGTTGTTCACCTGGTTCGGATAGTCGGAGCGTCCCGTGGCGAAAATTATGTCGGGACGGGCCTGCATCGCGACTTCGTAGCGTATCTCGGGATTGGGGTTGGCGAGGGCGAACACTATGGGGTTCGCGGCCATGCTCTTGACCATGTCGGCCGTCAGCACGTCGGCTACGGACAGGCCGAGGAACACGTCGGCGCCTTCGAGGGCCTGGGAGAGGGTGTCGACCTCGCGCGCTGTCGCAAAGAAGGCCTTGGCCGGATTGAGGTCTGTGCGGCGCTTCGAAATCACGCCCTTGCTGTCGCACATTATCATGTTTGCGGGATCCACACCGAGGGTGATGTAGAGCTTGGCGCAGGATATGGCGGCGGCACCGGCGCCGTTCACCACAACCTTGACCTCCGAAATCTTCTTGCCCGCGATTTCGAGGGCGTTCAGCAGCGCGGCGGCCGAGATTATCGCCGTTCCGTGCTGGTCGTCGTGCATCACGGGAATAGAGAGCTCTTCGCGGAGCCTCTCCTCGATGACGAAGCATTCGGGCGCCTTGATGTCCTCGAGGTTTATTCCTCCGAAGGTCACGGATATGTTCTTGACCGTCTCGATGAACTTCTCTGTGTCCCTGGTGTCGACTTCGATGTCGAACACGTCGATGTCGGCGAATGTCTTGAACAGGAATCCCTTGCCCTCCATGACGGGCTTGCCGGCCTGCGCGCCGATGTTGCCGAGGCCGAGTACGGCCGTGCCGTTGGAAATCACGGCCACGAGGTTGCCCTTGTCGGTGTACCTGTAGGCGTCGTCGGGATTCTTCTGTATCTCGAGGCAGGGTTCCGCCACACCGGGAGAATAGGCCAGCGAAAGGTCTTTCTGCGTGCTGTACGGCTTGGTGGGGATCACTTCTATCTTGCCCGGGCGGCCGTCTGCGTGGTAGGCCAGGGCTTCTTCCCTAAAACTTTTCTTGTTGGTATCCATGTTGTGTGTCTTCTGTCTTTGACCGCGTGGTTTTTTGCGGAAAATCCTTGCAATTTACAAAGAAATTCGGCTAAGTCGGATGCCTGGATATTAAATTTCAGTTAAGAATGCTAAATATCGTCCGCCAGGCCGGAACCTCCGCCGAGCGCGTGGTAAAGGTTGATGACGCTCTGTATTTCGGCGTACTTGTCGGACGACTGCGACAGTTCGGCGCTGAGCAGCGTCTGCTGCGCGGTGAGCACTTCGAGGTAGTTGGTGAGGCCGTGCTTCATCAGCAGGTTGGTGTTCCAGACCGCCGCCTGAAGGTTCAGTATCAGCTTCTGGTCGACATTGAGCCTCTGCTTCGCCGTCTGCCATGCGGCCAGGGCGTTGTTCACTTCCGTGCCGGCGTCGATGAGGGTCTGACGGAAGGAGAGCAGGGCCTCCTGCTGTTGCGCCCTGGCTATCTTCAGTCTCGCGATGCTCGTGCCGCGGTCGAAGAGCGGTGCAGTGAGCGAAGCCAGCGCGCTTGCCAGCCATCCTGCGGGATTGCCTATGGCCGTTCCGAAGCTCGTAGACCAGCCTGCGCTGCCCCCGAGGGTTATGCCCGGGTAGAAGTACGACCTTGCAAGGTTCTCGGCATAGAAGCTTTCCGCAAGGGCGTATTCCGCCTGGCGTACGTCAGGCCTGTACTGCAGCAGGTGTAGGGGAATGCCTACGGACAGGTTTTCCGGGAAGCTCTGGTCGTCGAGCTTGCCGCGCCTGATTTCCATGGGTCCTGTTCCGAGCAGGGCTGCGAACGCGTTCTCCTGCTCGTATATCTGCCTCTGCATCGAGTATATGGAGTTCTCCACCTGCAGCTTGTTTGCGCTTGCCTGCAGGACTGCCGCCTCGTTGGTCTTGCCGGCCCTCTTCAGCGCGGACAGGGAGCGTATGTTCTCCTCCCATGTGGCCATGGTGCGGCGGCTTATCTCGATCTGCTGGTCGAGCATCAGCAGGGCGTAGTAGCTGTCGGCTATGGTCGCTATGAGCTGGGTCTGCACTGCCTGGCGGTATGCCCTGGACTGTTCCAGGGCGGCCTCGGCACCCTTTTTCGTGTTGCGCATCTTCCCGAAAGCGTCTATCTCCCACTGGAACGAGGGGGCGACGCTGAAAGACGGACCCTGCGCGCCGGATGCCCCGAGCTCGGCAGAGAGCGACGCGGAGGGGAGGAACGCCAGCCTCGATGCCTGCAGTGTGGCTTCGGCCTCCTCTACGCGCAGCCTCGCGAGATTGAGGTCGGTGTTGTGCTCCAGCCCCATTCGTATGTATCCGCGCAGCAGGCTGTCTGCGAAAAGCTCCTCCCATGACAGGAAGGCCAGCGAGGTGGTGTCGTTGCTGACGGCCTCCACGGGCATGTGCGTGTAGAGGCTGTCGACGACCGGAAGTGCGGGCCTGGTGTAGTCCGTGTATATGCCGCAGCCGGCCAGCAGCAGCGGCAGTGTGATTATGCTTGCAAGAATCTTCTTCATCTCAGTCTTCTTTTTCCCTCCTTGGCATTACTTTCTCCTCTATCTTCATGAATACCATGATCAGCACGGGCACTATGAAGAGCAGCGCTATCGTTCCTATCAGCAGTCCGCCCACGGTGCCCACGCCTATCGAGTTGTTGCCGTTGGCGCCTACTCCGCGCGAGAACATAAGGGGCAGCATTCCGAATATCATCGTGAGCGAGGTCATGAGAATGGGGCGGAAGCGCACCTTTGCGGCGGAAATCGCGGCGGCGGCTATCGACATGCCCTGCCTGCGTTTCTCGCTTGCGTACTGGGTGAGCAGTATCGCGGTCTTCGCGAGCAGTCCGATGAGCATCAGCAGGCCGACCTGCAGGTAGATGTTGTTCTCGAGTCCGAACATCCTCGCGAAAAGGAAACTACCTGCGAGTCCGAACGGCACCGAGAGCAGTATCACTATGGGGATGAATATGCTCTCGTAGAGCGCGCAGAGAATCAGGTATATGAATATCGCGCAGATTGCGAACACGACAAGCGACGACGAGCCCGAGGAGGCTTCCTCGCGGGTCATTCCGCCGAACTCGTAGCTGTAGCCCGCGGGCAGGTATTCGGCCGCCACCTCGCGTATTGCCTGTATCGCCTCTCCGGAACTCCGTCCCTGGGCGGGGGAACCGTTGACCGAAATGGACGAGAACATGTTGAATCGGGAGAGCGACTGCGCTCCGTATATCCTCGTGAGGGTGATGTACTGGTTCACGGGCGACATCTCGCCGCGGCTGTTCCTGACGAACATGTTGGAGAACGAGTCGGTGTCGAGCCTGAACTCCGGCGAGGCCTGCACCATAACGCGGTAGAGCTTCGAGAAGAGGTTCAGGTTGGAGGCGTAGCTTCCCCCGACATACGCGGATATCACGTCGAGCACGTCGCCCGGCGACACCCCGTTGCGTATGCAGCGTGCCGCGTTGACCTCGACCAGGTACTGGGGGTACTTGGTGTCGAACGAGGTCGAGGCGCTTCCTATCTCCGGCCTGCGGTTCAGCGCCGCGATGAAGTCGTCGGTTATGGTCTTGAGGTCGTCGATGTCGCCGCCCTTGCGGTCCTGCACATGTACCTCGAATCCGCTGGTGGTGCCGTAGCCGGGAATCATGGGCCGCGTGAATATGGTTATCTCCGCGGAGGAGATGTCGGAGGTGCGGCGCCTTATCTCGGCGATGACCGAGTCTATGTCGTCGCCCTTGCCCGTCCTCTCGCTCCAGTCCTTGAGCCTGATAGTGAACATTCCGTTCGTCGAGCCCTGTCCGCTGATAGTTCCGCTTCCGGTCGTGGAGGAGTAGGCCTCTATCTGCGGCAGGTCTGCTATCCTCGACTCGACCTCGTCCATGACGCGTGAGGTGCTTGCCATGTTGGTTCCCGGGGGAGTGCGCAGGTCGATGTATATCGTGCCCATGTCCTCGTTGGGTACGAATCCTGTCCTCGTGGTGGACATCAGATAGACGAGCCCTGCGACCGCCAATACGAGCAGCGAGCCTGTCATCCAGCGGTGTCTCGACAGGAAGAACACGGCCCTGCGGTACTTGCCGAGCACCCTGTTGAACATGTTGTCGAAGGCATGGTGGAACCTCGTGGAGAAGCTCATCTTGGTCCCCTTGACATAGCTGCCGTGCGGCGACATCATCAGCGCGCACATCGCGGGGCTGAGCGTGAGCGCGTTGAGCAGCGAAATCGCTACCGCGACCGCCATGGTGATGCCGAACTGGTAGTAGAATACGCCCGAGGTGCCGCCCATGAAGCTCACGGGGATGAACACTGCGACGAACACGAGGGTGGTCGCTATCAGGGCTCCGGTGATCTCGCCCATGGCCTTGACCGTGGCCTGGTACGGCGAGACATAGCCCTCGTCGAACTTCGCCTGCACGGCTTCGACGACGACTATCGCATTGTCCACCACCGTTCCGATTACCAGCACGAGGGCGAAGAGCGTCAGCATGTTGAGGCTGAAGCCGGCAAGGTAGATGAACGCGAAGGTGCCGACCAGCGACACTATGATAGATACCGTGGGGATGATCGTGGCCTTGAAGCTCTGCAGGAAGATGTATACTATGAGCACCACCAGCAGTATGGCCTCGAGCAGGGACTTGACGACATTGTGTATCGAGGCGTCGAGGAAGTCCTTGGTGCTCATCAGGTCGACGAGTTCGAGCCCCTTGGGCAGCTGTGCGGAGAGTTCCTCCATGAGCGCGTCGATCTGCTCGATGACCTCGTTGGCGTTGGAGCCCGAAGTCTGCGCGATAGAGCAGAGCGTGCCGACATGCCCGTTGACCCTTCCGAGGTACTCGTAGGTCCTCGAGCCGAGCTCCACGCGGGCGACGTCCTTGAGCCGCAGCAGGGTTCCGTCCTCCTGAGCCTTTATCACGAGGTTCTCGTAGTCGGAGACGTCTTCATAGCGTCCGCGGTAGCTGAGGATGTAGCGGAAGGTGTTGTCGGACTCGGCACCGAGCGTGCCGGTAGGGGATTCGAGGTTCTGCTCGTCGAGCACGGTGCGGATGTCGGAGGGCATGAGCCCGTATTTCGACATCTTTCCGGGATCGAGCCAGATGCGCAGCGAGTAGTCGGCTCCGCGCACCGTCACCTCGCCGACTCCCGGCACACGCGACAGCTGCGGTTCGATGTTGATCTTAAGGTAGTTGTTGATGAACTTGTCGTCGAACGAGTCGTCGGGGCTGTACAGGGCTATGCTCTTTATGGTACTCGTCTGCCTCTTGCGCACGTTGACGCCGCTCCTGGTGACTTCGGAGGGGAGCAGTCCCTGCGCCGAAGCGATGCGGTTCTGGACGTTCACCATTGCCATGTCGGGATCGGTGCCCTGGCGGAAATACACCTGTACCGTCGCCGAACCGGTGTTGGTCGCGGTGGAGACCATGTACATCATGTTCTCCACGCCGTTTATGGCCTCCTCGAGAGGGACAATGACGCTCTTCTGCACCGTGGATGCGTTGGCTCCGGTGTAGTTGGCGCTGACGCTTATCGTAGGGGGAGCGATTTCGGGAAACTGCTCGACCGGCAGGTTTATCAGCGAGATTATGCCGACAAGGAGTATGGCGACGGAGATTACTCCGGACAGGATTGGCCTGTCGATGAATGTCCTTATGTTCATACGCCCTCTTCTTCCTCTTCCGCACCGGTGATTTCGGCGCCTTCCTGCACGAGACCTGCACCTTCTGCGATTATGACGTCGCCAACCTCGAGGCCCTCTTCAACTACATATTCGCTGCCGTTGTTCACGCTTGCGACCCTGATCTGGGCGGAGGAGGCCTTGCCGTCGACGACCTTATATACGAATATCCTGTCCTGGATTTCGAATGTCGCCGACTGGGGGATCACTATGCAGTCGTTCATCTGGTAGGGGATTACGACCGAGCCGCTGCCGCCGTCGCGAAGGAGGTGGCCGCGGTTGGGGAACGACGCGCGTATGCTGATTGCGCCGGTGGCCTGGTCGATAGTGCCGCTGAGCGCGGTGATCTTTCCGGGAAGGTCGTACATCCTGCCGTTGCTCATCTGCAGCTGCACTTCAGGGATGTCCTTGAGCGCGTTCTGCATGCTGCCGGTCTCGAGTATCATGTCGAGCATCTGGTTCTCGGCCATGGAGAAGTATGCGTATATCTGGCTGTCGTCCGACACTTTCACGAGGGGCTCGCTTATGGAACTGCTCACGAGGGCTCCGACCCTGTAGGGGGTCATGCTCGCCACACCGTTCACGGGAGAGCGCACTTCGGTGTACGAGAGGTTGTTGTACGCGCGGGTCTCCTCAGCTTTGGCGAGCGCGAGCTGTGCTTCGGCCTCGACGAGGTCGTTCTGGGTGGTCATCAGGTCGAATTCCGACACCACCTCGTTCTCGTAGAGGTCCTTGGTGCTCTCGAGTACGAGCCGTGCCGTGGACAGGGCCGCCTCGGCGCTCTGCACGTTGGCCACCGCTATCTCGTATTCGGCCCGGTACTGGGTCTGGTCGATTACGAAAAGTATCGAGTCCTTGCGCACGGGGTCTCCCTCGTTGATGCGGATCTCGGTAATCATGCCGCTGACCTGCGGACGGATTTCGACTGTCTGGCGGCCGCGCAGCGTCGCGGGAAACGACGAGTTCAGGAGCCTGTCGCTAAGCTCGACCGTCATCAGAGAATAAGTCTTACGTTCATTCTGTGCCGTACCTTCCTCCTTGCAGGATGTGAAAGGCAGGAGCAATGCAAGTGTGAGTAGAAATGGGGATATTTTCATGGGTAATAATTTTCAAGCATCCGCCCTTGCAAAAATTATGCTAAGACGTGGCCGAGGCGGTTCTCACAAAAATAACGAAAATATCTTTAACTTTTCCACAGTTTTTGCGACTGGTATGTAGAAACGCATAGGACAGAATCCAGAAGATGACGCCGGAGGAGTTTGAAAATATCTGCGAGGCCCTGAGGGGCAGGCTGACTGCTCTCGTGAAGAAGTTCGGAGAGCGGCGTCTGCGCCCTCTCTGCGCCGAGGATATAGTGCAGGAGGCGCTTGCCGTGTTGTGGCGCATCTCGGAGGACGGCCGTCCCATACTGAATCCGGAGGCCCTGGCGGTTACGATAGTCAAGAACATCTGCGTGTCACAGTACCGCAGGGGCGGGAAGGCCGTCGCGGGTGAAGCGGAACTGCCCTCCGGGTGCACGGGAGGATACGAGGCAACGGAGCGTACCGACGCTGACGACATCGCCGGTATCAAGGGCCGGCTGTATGCACGGCTCAGCGCAAGCCAGAGAAGGTATCTGGATATGAGGAACGAATACGGGCTTTCGCTCGACGAGATCGCCGCGGTAACGGGAAAGCCCAAATCCAGCATCAAGACCACGATTTCCACGGCGCGCAGGCGCCTGCTCGAGATGCTGAAAAAGGAGGTATCATGAACTACGACAGAAGACTTGACGACAAAGAATTCCGCCGCGTGCAGACGCGGCGTTACCTCGACGCCGAGACATGCGCGGGAGAGGAGCGCGACCTTGCCGCATATTATGCCTCGAACGCTCCTGACGAAGACGAGAAGGCCGTCGCCGCCCTTCTGGAGATCTCGGCCCGAAGCGACGGGGCCGAGTTCGAGTCCCTGGTCTCGGAAGAGGCCGCGAGGGAGTTCGACCGTCTGGCGGGGGTGGGCCGCTCCGGATCCGGGCAGCGGCGCCGCATCGGAATATGGTCCGGTGCACTGCTTTCGTGCGCGCTCGCGACGGCACTGGTGCTGATTCTCCGCCCGGCATCCGGACAGTACGAGATTCCGCCGGTGGATACGCCCGCCGGAGCTGACGAGATACTCGGCTATCTGGACGGGATGATCGCTTTCGGCGACGGAACGGTGCGCTCTGCGACCGCCGTACCCCTCGGGGACGCCACCCTTCTGACCCTGAAGCTCGAAGACGAAACAAGCATAGAATATATACTGACGCACGGCAGCGAGGAAGGATCCGCCTCGCTGACCCTGCTCGGCGAACGATAATTTTAAACAGAACAGAAATGAACACATTCGTTTTATCATCACTGTGCGCACTCGCGCTGAATGCTGCGGGCGCTGAGGCTCCGCGCGACACCGTAGACAGGTTCGTCGTGGACGGAAAGAGAATCGAGAACTTCGACGGGAGCGCTCTCGTCGGCAGGACGGTCACGGACTACAGGGTCACATACGACAATCCCTCCCGCCGGACTGTACGCAGGACACATGAGATCAGCACTGCGCCCGGCTTTTCCCTGAAAGGCCTGGAAGGCCTTGAAAGTCTGAAGGACTTCGACTGGTCAGGCCTTGAAGGCCTCGGAGGCAGGATCGAAAGCCTGAAGATACAGATACCGGACAGCCTGGACCTGGGAAAGCTGGGCAAGGCAAGTGTGATGCTCTCACCCCTTGTCGTCATCGACGGAGATGTGGTGGAAAACGGCCTTTCGTCGCTCGATCCGCGGGATATCGTTTCGATTAATGTCTATAAGCCCGGTTCCGAGCGCGCGCTGAGCTACGGAGAGCAGGGGAAGGACGGCGTCATAAGCATAGAGACGAGAAAGGGTGCCGGAGAAAGGGCCGCTACACGCCAGCTGATGCTGATCGACGGCAGGGAGAGTCCTCATTCTGCCCTTTCGGAAATAGCTCCCGGGGACATTGAATCCATGACGGTCTACAAGAACCCCGAAGACGTGAGGAAATACACCGGCGACAGGAGCGTCGGCACCGTGATAGTCGTAAAGACGAAGAAATGAGCCCTGACCGTCAGGTGTTGTTCCTGATATAGTCGAGGGCCGAGAAGTTCTTCTTGACATCAGGAGCACCCGGGACGGACTCGAGCGTATGGACCGACAACGGCCGGGCACCCAGGACCTGGCGCGAGAGGAAGCCTGCGATATCGTACAGGTTGCGCGTCATCGGAAGGGAGGCGATCTCATGCCCGGCGTTGTCGATTTCATAAAGCCAGCAGGATGCATCCAGCCTGTCGAGGCTCTGTGCGACCGATTCCGAGCCCCACAGGCCGCCGAGGAACGGAATATGCGCCTTGCGGAACGGCACGATGCCGTCGGCGTTGCCGTGGAACAGCATTATCGGGCACGGGACGTCCTGCCATTCCAGCCTCTTCTTCTCGGATATGGCTCCCGCAAACGACACCACTCCGGCGTAGCTGAATCCTTCCGGGAGATGTGAGGCGAGGCCGTGTCCGTTACAGCGGTAATACTCCGCCTGCAGCACGGTGATCGCGCCGGCGCTCGAGCCGCTGATTATTATCTTCTCCGGGTCGATGTTCCATTCTCTCTCCTGCCGCACGATATATTCCGTGGCGTCATACAGGTCGACTACGGCAGTGTCGATCGCTCCCTGGAGGATGTCCATAAATTCTACCGGGGAGGGCCGCTTCTCGAAACTGATCCTGCCGAGCATGGGGCGGTAGTCGGTCGACACGACGGTGTAGCCGTTGCGGGCGAGGAATTCGAAGTATGAGGTATACATCTGCTCGTCCCTGCTGCCGAACCTGAATCCGCCGCCGAACACATAGACTACGACGGGAGACGAAAGCGAATCTGCTGCCGCCGGAATGAAATAACGGTCGAGCCTCAGGGTGTCGGTGTCCTTTATGGCGAAGACCTCCGTCTCTTTCACGACCTCCGGGAAATATGCCTCGACCGTGCCGGGCGTCTCCGGCCTCCAGCTGTCTATGGCGGCCCTCGCAGTCGTTGCGTACGGATTGTAGGCGGCGGCTTCCTGCGCGTCCCTGTTTCTGTCGGAGACCTCCTGCGCTGACGAGGGTATGCCGCAGCACCCTGTCAGGGCGGCCGCGGCGGCGGATGCCGTCAGTGCCGCGGCAAGCATTGTGCGAATGATGACAGTATGTCCTGTTGTTTTCATATTCGGGTTTTGTCTGTTCCGGATTATCTTGTTACTGCCTTGATGTCTTCTATGATTTCCCTGTCGGCCGGCAGCCAGCTGACCGAAGCCAGCTCGTCGCGGGAGAGCCACCTTGCCGCCTCGTGCTCGAGCAGGCGCGGTTCGGCCGAGTCGAGCGTGCACCAGTAGCAGTGCATCGTGAGGTGGAAGCCGGGGTAGTCCCATTCTACCGTCCTGACGAGGCTGCCGACGGTGATACCTGCAGCGAGCTCCTCGCGGATTTCGCGCACGAGCGCCTGCTGCGGCGTCTCTCCCGGCTCTATCTTGCCTCCCGGGAACTCCCACCAGTCCTTGTACTCCCCGTATCCTCGCTGGGTCGCGAATATCCTGCCGTCGCGCACTATCACTGCGGCTGCCACCTCGATGTGTTTCATATCCTATAATTCCTCGTCATAGCCTCTTGTCCGGGCGAATCTGATTTCCGTTCCGAACTGCTGCGAAAGTTCCGCCTCGACTATGGCGGCGATTTCGCGGCGGCGCCTCGCCTGTTCGATTGCGAACTGCCTGTCCTGCCTGCGCCGCTGCCTGTAGTCCTCCCATTTCACCCTGCCCGCCTCCAGCTCCGTCTCGATCCTGTCGACAGTCTGCGCCAGGTGTGCCTTGTCGAGTTCGCATTCCCATACTGTAACGACGTTCCAGCCGATAGTCTCGAGCCTCTGGCAGTCGAGCATGTCGCGCTCGCGGTTGCGCGCGACCTTCGCCTTCCAGAACGCGGCGTTGCTCTTGGGGACGGTATATTTCCGGCAGCCCTTGTGCCCGTGCCAGAAACAGCCGTTGACGAATATAACCGTGCGGTATTTCCCGAGCACTATGTCCGGCGTCCCGGGCAGCTTACGCACGTTCACGCGGTAACGGTATCCGCGCCGCCACAGTTCGCGCCTCACCGCAAGCTCGGGACGCGTGTCCCTGCTGCGGTTGTGCGACATGCAGAGATGCCGCTGCTGCGGAGTCATGGTGTCGGGCATATCCTGCTCTATTTGTCGGTGAAGTCAAATATTGTCTTCACCAGCTTGCAATTTTGCCCACAAGTTAATAATTACTTAGTTTGAAAATACCGTTTTTTTAATGATTGAAGAAAAAAATTATTGCCGCTTCCATATTCTCAGGATGTCATGATGAAATTCCGTGAAGCGTTTTTCTTGGGTTGTACGGGGGTCTAAGGTCTTACTGTTTCTTCTTAGGTGATGCCTTTGGCTCGAATAAGGCTCTTTGTATCAGTTCACCTTGATCTGTATGATAATGTATATCAAAATCACTTGCTTTGTCGGAGTAGACATTATCGATAATTCCACCGTTGTCGATGATATCTATCTGGTTCAGCAATCGTATTAACGAACGCCCGATAGCCCACGCGAGATTTACAGGTACAGCGTTCCCGATCTGTTTATACTGAGCAGCCAGCGTGCCTGCGAATTGCCATTCGTCCGGGAATGTCTGGATCCTGGCATACTCTCGGACAGTCAACGGCCTGGTTTCTGTGGGGTGGCAGCGTTCAGTCTGTTTCTGTGCCGGTGCGCAAGTAAGGGTGAGGCTTGGCTCGTCAAATGAAAGTCGTCTTGCCATTCCGGTCTTTCCTCCTCCCAGATAGAAGCTGGCTCCCATATATTGCTTCTGGATTTCTTCGGGGAGGTTGCGCCAGTCCCCGCCTTCCGGTACCAGGTCCATTACCCGGCGTTTATTTTCAGGATATTCCTGCCCCGGGGAGGGAGGAACATCCGTGCCGTAGAGTTCACCTGCGAAAAAAGCATCCCGAAGCGTCATGACGCGGTGATATGGTGAAGGCCACCTGAAGTGTACCTTATCGGCATAATCATTACGGATCGCTATCAGGATAAGTCTTTCTCTTTTTTGGGGCACCTGGTACATTATAGCTTTCAGGACATGCGGCTCCACCAAGGTATAGCCCAACTCTTGGACAGTACTCTTGATGACATCCAGGGTCCTTCCGCTGTCATGGGACAGGAGACCTTTTACATTCTCTCCCATGAAGACCTTCGGCCGCACTTCGCTTACTGCGCGGGCAAGTTGGAAGAAAAGGGTTCCGCGTGTATCGTTCAGTCCTCCTTTCTTGCCTGCATAGGAGAATGCCTGGCACGGAAAGCCTCCGCTTATAAAATCTACCTTATCGCGCCATTGCGTAAAATCCACATTCGCCACATCCCCTTCTACAATATTCCATTCAGGTCTGTTTTTATGGAGCGTCTGGCAGCAATATGCGTCAAACTCGTTCAGCATTACATGCTTGAAGCCGGCTTTTTCCATTCCCAAGGCAAGTCCGCCGCCACCGGCAAACAACTCGATAGACTTATACTGGCGTGCCGGCCTTACATGTAGTTCGGTCTCCCAATCAGACTTGAGCATTGCCCTTACGGGAGGAAGCATGGTCAAAGATTCCATTTCAAAGCCTTTATGGCCATGTGAATCGATTACGCCGGGATATACGCCGCTGTCCCACCATTTTTGAGCAGTGGTTATCGACACTCCCATAATGTCGGCCAGATTATTGACAGATAAGAAGTTCCCCATTAAAGACCCCCGTTTGCGCGGATATCTTTGGCGATATCCTGAATTTTTTCCATAATAAGCCTGCTGCCGTCAATGCCGTCTTCTTCCACAACTTCGCCGAAGGCTTTAGCCAACTTATAATAGAAATCATAGTCACCGGTAATACGCGCCCAAAAGTCCGAGCCGCAATAAACGGGGTAATGTGATGCAATAACTTTGTAATTCCCCGAGAGTTTCTGTGGCTCGCCATAGAGGATACCGACAATCAGATCGTCCAGTTGTATAGGTAGCCTGTCAAGTCGCGCCTTGTTGGCTAGATGTTTAAAATGTCCTAAGATAGTGGCAATGTCATCTTTGTTGATCGTTTGCGGTCCGGCCTTGCACTGGCAATATTTCTTGCGCCCGTCGATTGCATCGATGAATTCGATGTCGATGCCGTCGATTCCTGAAGCACTTCCGGTAAGTTGCGCAAGGCGCGAAATGAAAACCTGGATATTCTGGCCGAAACTCGTGTTGATACTCGTGCCGAGAATTCTTGGATATACCAACGCCTTTGCCAGAGACTCGGGCTCTGTGTCGCCACATAGGAAAGCTGCGAGATAATTGATAGTAAAGGGATTCACATTGAAGTCACTTAGACGTAACTTTTTCAGGTTGTCCAAGTGGTTGGGGATAATAATGGTACGGAAATAGTCCTTTCCGCTCTCGATAATGGCTTTTTTTTGTTCTTCGGTCATAGCCTCGTCTATCATTACCCGCAAAGATGACGAAAATCTTTTAATTTGCGAAACCGATTTGCATTCAAGAAATCGTATAAAATCATAATTAATGCATGGATATCAGTAAATATTGCCATTTGAAAATAATTGCCTAAATTCGCAGGGTAAATCTATATGACTTATATGGAAGAAAACCCAAATGGCTGTACGGCCAGAGTACAGGAAGCGGACGGCGGCTCGGATGACGCGGTCTCGAAATGTCCCAAGTCTCATGTAATCATCCCTGATTCAATCTAAACCGAGATTATATGAGCGAAATTTTCATCATCCTTTTCCTTATCCTGCTCAACGGAATATTCGCCATGTCCGAAATGGCGGTCGTGTCTGCGCGCAAGTCCAACCTTCAGGCTGACGCAAGCAAGGGCAGCAAGTCCGCCAGGACGGCACTCAACCTTGCATCCGACCCCGACAAGTTCCTGTCTGCGGTGCAGATAGGCATCACCCTCATCGGAATCCTCACCGGTATATTCTCCGGCAACAAGATTGCCGAGGCCCTTTCCGACACCCTCGCAAGGGCCGGGGTGTCTGTCGGTTTCGCATCCGGTCTCGCACAGACTATCATAGTCATACTCGTGACCTATCTCAGCATCGTGTTCGGAGAGCTGGTGCCCAAGAGGATTGCCCTCAGCGCCTCGGAGAAGGTGTCGAAGGTGGTCGCGGGGCCGATGAAGGTGATCTCGGTGATAGCATCCCCCTTCGTGTGGCTGCTTGCGAAGAGCACCGCACTGGTAATCAAGATACTCGGCATCAAGGAGCAGGAGTCCAAGGTGACAGAGGAGGAGATAAAGTCGATAATCCAGGAGGGTACCGACGAGGGAGAGGTGTCTCCCGTAGAGCAGGACATCGTGGAGCGTGTCTTCGCCCTCGGCGACCTGAAGGTGAACACGATCATGACCCTCAGGGGCGACATAGTCTGGCTTGACAGGGAGATGGGAGAGCAGGAGATACGCGAAACTATCGAGGAGAACCTCTTCGAGGCGTATCCGGTCACCGACGGCGACCTCGACCATGTGGTGGGCGTGCTTTCTCTCAAGGACTATGTGCTGAACATAGGCAAGCCCGGGTTCGACCTCGGGAAGATGATACACGAGCCCGTGTACTTCCACGAGAACATGAGCGTGTATGCCGTGCTGGAGCAGATGAAGCAGAAGAAGATAAGCCGCGCGCTCGTGTGCGACGAATACGGTTCCTGCTCGGGCATAATCACCTTGAAGGACATAATGGAGGCTCTCGTGGGCACCGTCAACGACGACCACCAGAAGGAGCCGGACATCATCGCTCGCCACGACAACGACGGCTGGCTCGTCGACGGGCAGTGCTCGATGTACGACTTCAGGATGTTCTTCGACATAGACGACTCCGACGACGAATCCGATTCGGAGTACAATACCGTGGGCGGCCTGATTCTCGACGCGCTCGAGCATGTGCCCGAGGCCGGGGAAAAGACCAGCTGGAAGGACTTCTCGTTCGAGGTGGTCGACATGGACGGCGCCAGGATCGACAAGGTGATAGTCAAGCGCGAGACGCCCGCCGCCGAAGGGGAGCCCGACACTTCCGACGAAAACAAGAAATAACCTTTGCGATGAAGAAGATACTCGTTTCCATGCTCGCCGCAGGAATCCTTGCCGTGCCCGCGCCGGCGGACTCGTTCAAGATGGCCGTGGTTTCCGACATCCACATCATGGCGCCTTCGCTCCTGAAACAGGACGGAAAGGCCCTCGAAGAATATATCGCCCACGACAGGAAGCTTCTGCGCGAAGGCCCGCAGCTCGTCAGGGAGGCGTCGCGGCTCATACTTGCCGACGCCCCGGACGTGCTCCTGGTAAGCGGCGACCTGACCAAGGACGGAGAGACCGTCTCGCATCTCTATGTGCGCGACAGCTGCCTTGCGCCGCTGCGTGAGGCCGGTATACGCATATTCGTGGTTCCGGGCAACCATGACGTCAACAACCCTCACGCCGTAGAGTTCGACGGAGACCTTACCTCACGTGTAGCAACTCCCTCGGCCGGAGAGTTCGCCGATATCTATGCAGACTACGGTTACGGAGACGCCCTTGCGCGCGACCCCTATTCACTGAGCTATGTAGCACAGCTCGCCCCGGGACTGCGCATACTCTGCCTCGACGCCTGCCGCTACGAGGACAACAGCTATGAGGAGAACAGCTGCATCACCGACGGACGCCTCAAGAAGGAGACACTGCGCTTCATAAGGCAGCAGGCGAGGGCGGCAAGGCAGGACGGCGAGCGGATGATAGCCATGATGCATCACGGCGTGGTGCGCCACTGGAAGTGGCAGGACGTCGTGCTCGGGGAATATCTGGTGGACAACTGGCGCAGGGTCGGCAGGCTGCTCGGCCGCAACGGGATCGACGTGGTGTTCACCGGACACTTCCATTCGCAGGACATCTCTAAGAAAGGCAGGATCACCGATGTCGAGACAGGCTCGCTCGTATCATATCCCGCGCCCGTGCGCTTCGTCGAGATAGACGGCGACGAGATGCGCATACGCACCGAACTGCTCCGCGGCGAGGGGCTCAGCTTCCCGAGCGGCAACAGTTTCGAGCGCGAGATGCTCGAATATGCCGACGGAGCGATGAGGGGACTGGTCGACATGATACTTCCCAGGAAGGTCGATCCGGCAGTCAAGGAGCGCTGCTGCGCGATACTCGGCAAGGCCTATACGACCCACCTCAAGGGAGACGAGCAGGTGAGCGGGGCGGACCTCGAGGAGCTCGAGGCTTCGGTAAGGGCGCTGCGCAAGGAGACCCTGCTGTATTCCATAGTGCTGGACAAGGTCGGCAACGCATTCTTCAGCGACCCCGAGCCTTCCGACTGGGAGACGACGGTTCCGCTCAGACCGGTAGAATAGCAGTTTTCAGCACCCTTTCCCGTCGAGGCTGCACGACGCGCCCCCGGCCGGTGTGCCGGCGGGTCGTGAATGCAGTCCGGCCTCTTCAGGGGAGAGGGTGACGGTGCCGTCCTCAAGCACGAAACAGGGTATGCCCACGGAACCGTCCCTTTTCGCTTCGTCGAAGGCGGGGCTCGAGTCGCGCAGCCGCAGGAACTCCTTGAGGCTGCGCACGTGCGTTCCGATGTCTATTATCTCGTAACCGTCCTTGTCCTTTGCCTGCCGCTCGACATAATTGCAGTCGGGGCAGCTTTCCATTCCGTAGATCCTTATCATTCCGTATGTATTAAGTGCCTTGTCAATCTTCCAGTCTGAACGACACCTTGCCCCTGATGTCGTCCGATGCCGCGGCTATGGAGGCGTCGAACATGCCCGGCTCTGCAATCCATTCATGCCTCTCCGGATCGAAGTACGACAGGTCGCCTGAGTCTATCGTGAAGCTTACGACGGAGAGGAACAGTTTCATATTATCTGGTTACAGTTTGTCAGTGTCCAAATTTACAGAAAATAATCGGTTGAAATTGCGCGGCAGGCTATGATAATAGTTGAAAAAACATTATGTTTGTGTTCAGCCGACCGCAAAATAACCAACTAATAATAATTATGAGAGTCAAATCACTGATTACGCTGTGCGGCATTCTCGCCGCCGCATCGCTGTCTGTGTTCCCCTCGCCCGAGGCATCGGCGCAGGGACGCAGGGCAAAGGAAAAGGCTGCCCCAGAGGAATCCCTGGCCGGCGGCCCGCTTACATTCTGCAATCCTATGGATCTCGTTGTGGGTTCGGAGAGGGCCCGCAGGGGCGGAGAGCCTGTCGTGCTGATCTTCGAGGACGAGTACTACCTGTTCGTAACCGGCAGCAGGGGATACTGGTGCTCGGAGAACTTCCGCGACTGGACCTATATCGATGCGCCTACCTTCCCGGGAGGAGTGGTGTCCGTAGTCGAGCGCAAGGGCGTGCTCTATGCCTGCTCGATGAACTCGTTCAACGTGTTCTCCTGCAAGGATCCCAAGTCGGGCAAGTGGGAGCAGTGCGGCACCTTCAGCAGCGACCGCTACGGAGATGCCAACATGTTCGTCGATGATGACGACCGCCTCTATATGGTCTACGGCTGGTCCCAGCTGATGCCGTTCAGGATAGTGGAGCTCGATCCCGAGACCTTCAAGGAGAAGGGCGAGACACAGGTGCTGTTCTTCAGCGACTACAAGAACCACGGCTTCGAGCGCCGCAGCAACGAGGACGTGATATTCTCCATATTCGCAAACAACTACCGTCCCTACTACGACGAGGAGTATCCCTGGATAGAGGGTCCCTGGATCACGAAGCACAACGGCAAGTACTACCTGCAGTATGCCGCGATCGGCCTTGAGTTCACTTCATACTCGCACGGTGTGTACGTGGCAGACAACATCATGGGCCCCTACACCTATTCGGAGCACAACCCCCTGACCTTCAAGACAACGGGCTATGTACAGGGAGCGGGACACGGCAGCACCTTCCACGACAAGGACGGCCGCCTCTGGACGATCTGCATGATTCCCGCGTTCTACGGCGGTAACGGCGGCGCGGAGCTCGCTATATATCCCACGGCGGTCGATGAAGACGGAGTGATGCATTCCAACACCGCGTTCGGCGACTATCCCCAGTACTATCCCGGCATAAGGACCGACGATGTCGAGAGCAACTTCGCCGGCTGGATGCTGCTCTCCAAAGGCAAGAAGGTAGAGGTCTCATCGACGCTCGGCGACAACGTCGCCTCCAACGCCGTCGACGAGAACTTCATGACCAACTGGTTCGCCGAGACAGGCAATCCCGGGGAGTATCTGACCGTAGACCTCGGGACCGAGTGCGAGATCAACGCCATACAGGTCAACTTCGACCGCGCTGACGCTACCGTGAGGGTAGGCCGCGGTGCGCCGAGGCCCGCTGACGACGTGGCCGAGCTGACGCGCTACCAGTGCTATACCGTAGAGGTCTCCGACGACAACGAGAACTGGACCGTAATTATCGACAAGAGCGACAACACCCAGGACCGCCGTCACGACTACACCGAGCTCTCCGAGCCCGTCAAGGCAAGATATGTCAAGGTGACGAATGTATTCACCCACGACAACGCCAAGTTCGGAATCAAGGACCTGCGTGTGTTCGGTAACGCCGACAAGGCGAAGTTCACCGAGGTTACGGACTTCAAGGTCGTGCGCAGCATCGATGACCGCCGCAACGCCGACCTGCTCTGGACTCCCGTTCCCGGCGCCGACGGCTATGTGGTACGCTACGGCATCGAGCCCGACAAGCTCTACAACAGCTACATGGTCTACGGAGACAACAAGCTGACGATAAGGAGCCTCAACACCAGGCCCGACTACTATTACGAGATTACCGCGTTCGACAGCGGAACCGACTACTACAAGCCTGTGACCGAGGCCGTGAACGGTACCGGAGCCGAAATCGAGCTGACCAAGGGCAGCCGTTCCGGCGGCCGTAGCGGCGGGGCTAACACCACGCGCCTTATGACCTACCAGGGAGTGGAGGAGTATGTGTTCGACAATATCGACCCCGGCACCTACACGCTGCGCCATTCTTACGGCCCCGTACTCTGGAGGGGAGACCTTACCGAAGCCGAGCTGATAGGCTCGTCCGACGAGCCCACGGTGACTGCGTTCCTCACCTATCTCGGCACGGGCACCGAAGTCCGCGGCAAGATGGAGATGAAGGTCGTTCCCGGCAGGGAGCACGGAAAGATCGTGGTCACAATGACTTACGACAAGTAGGGTTCCGGTGGGAATCCGGCAGTTTCTTCCGCCTGCGGCGTCATGCGTCGCAGGCGGTTGTCATATTATCGCCCGGCTGCATCCGGGCCGGGCGATGCGTTGCGGTCGACTGTCTCGGCTATGTCCTCCACCTTCCTGTCGGCGTAGCGGCCGAAGGTGCCGAGGCACAGCGGGCAGGCGGTGACGATGACGTCGGGCGATGCCGCGGTAAGGTTTGCGAGGGCATTCTCTGTCATCACGCGGCGCTTGTCGAAGCCGAGTGACAGGCTGCCCACGCTGCCGCCGCAGCAGATGCTCTCCTTGCGGTTCTTCTCGGCCTCGACGAGGGTCCCTATGCGGCTGAGGACGCTGCGCGGCTGCCCGTATATCCCGCAGCCCCTTCCGAGCTCGCAGGGGTCGTGGTACACGAAGCGGCGCCCCTCGTCGGCAACATCCAGCCGTCCCTGAGATATCAGGCCATCTATGAACTCGGTATGGTGGACTATCCTGATTCCGTCGAGCTTGTACTTTTCCCTGAATATGCGGTAGCAGATCGGGCAGGACAGCAGCAGGGTGCCGGCGCCGGAGCTGCGTATGATCTCCGTGTTCTTCAGCATCATCTGCATGGCCTCCTTGATGCGTCCGGCCATCCACATGGGCCTTCCGCAGCATATGCCTCCGTCCCTGTCCATGAACTCGTACTCGACCCCGGCTTTGCGGAGCAGGGATTCCATGGATTTCCTTATGGACGGCGTGAGAGCTGTCATGCAGCCTGCGTAGTAGAGCACCTTCCCGCGGCTGTCCACAGTCAGCGGAGCGGTGTCTATGGAGGAATAGTCGGGGCTGATGCCGTAGCGGCGCACGGACCTCTGGGCTATGCGCAGCCTGTCGCCCTCGACACCCACGGGACAGACGGCGGTACATTTGCCGCAGAGCAGGCACTTGTCGCTTATCTCCTCTATGCGCCTCTCGTTGCCGCGGCGTATCTGCCTGTTCAGGTAGACGGTTGTGTCTTTGGTGTTGGCCTTCTGCACGCTCATCGGGCAGGCGTCGATGCAGAGTCCGCAGCCAGGGCAGGAATATACCTGGGCTTTGGCGAGGCCCTTGCGCGCGTTGCGTATCTTGAGACCCGCGTTGCGCATCGGGATCAGGAGTATCTCTGAGGGGATGTGCATGTAGCGCGTGAAGGGCAGCACTACGAAGAAGATTCCGAGGGCGCAGGAATAGGCCCACCACGAGGGCAGGATGTTGGCGTGATCGCTGAGGAATGCAGTGAACAGATGGTTGAGTGACTTGGTGAGGAAGGAGCCTCCGCTGATGTCGGCCGTGAAGCCCTCGGCGAGGAGCCTCAGGGGGAATATGGCCCACAGCGAGTAGAGGCCTATCATGTCGAGCAGGCTCGGCCTGGTCGTCCTCCTCATGCCGAACAGGCGTGAGCGTATCCTCTTTATTATCGCGAGCGCTATGCCGCTGAGCACCACCAGAAGGAAGAAGTCCATGAGGAAGAACAGCACCGCACCCTCCATAGTATGCTCGTCCTCCGCCACGAAGTACCTGAAGAATATCGGGTAGTATAGCAGCTTGGCCCGGTGCGGGGTGTAAAGCAGCACCTCGATATGTCCGATAACTATCAGCATGAACCAGCCGAACGCGATGCTCGAGTGCATGTAGCCGAGCAGCTTGTTGCGCTTCCATATCTTGACATGCAGCAGGCAGTCGCAGAAGATGTCCCTGACATTCTTCAGCATGGTCTTGGGAGTGACGAGCGATATGAAGAAGCGCTTCCTGTCCTCGGGGGAGAGTTGGAGCAGTATCCTCACCAGCGCCACGAGGCAGTATGTGATGACGAAGGCCATTCCTATCAGGAAAGGCAGCACGAAGTCGTTGTATCCCGATGCGAATCTCTCTCTCACCTCAGTCTTCCTTGTATAGTTTGCATATCGACAGTATCAGGTGCCTCGTGTTGATTCCGCGAGGACAGACCATGCTGCACTTCCCGCATAGCATGCAGCACCTGAGCATCTTCACGGCCTCTTTCTCGCGGCCCCTCTGGAGGCAGTGCAGCACCTTCCTCAGGCTCATGCCGCTGAACGCACCCGCCGGGCAGGTGGCGCTGCATGAACCGCACGACATGCATTTCCATGCGTCGGGTTCGAGCTCGTGCAGGGCATCGAACAGGGTGAAGTCCACCTTGTCCATGTTCACCGTAGAGCTCGGTGAGATGCCGAATCCGAATATGTTGTTTCCCATGGGCTGCGCGCGTTATGTCCTGTTCAGGAAAGCGTCAATCTCGAGGGCGGCCGAATCGGCCTCGGCGAGGGTCTCGGGTATGGTCTTGGGACCAGTGCAGGCTCCGGCGTAGAAGATTCCCTCAAGTGGAGACTGGACTATGCCGCCTATGTTGTCCCTGCTCTTGAGGAAGCCGTCCGCGCCTACGGGGAGGCGCAGCATGGAGGCCAGCCTGTCGGTGTCGCTTCCGCATACCATGCCCGCCATAAGCACCAGCAGGTCGAGGGTGACTTTTACCGGCCTGCCAGCAAGAGTGTCTTCGGCCTTGACTACGACCCTGCCGTCGATAGCCTCGCCCACCTCGGAGACCCTGCCCCTGATGAAGCGTATGCCGTAGTCCCTCTGGGCCGAGATGTAGAAGTCCTCGTACTTCTTGCCGAACATCCTCAGGTCCATGTAGAAGCAGTATACCGCCGCATCGGGGAACCTTTTCTTCATCTCTATGGCCTGCTTGACGGCGGTGATGCAGCATACCTTGGAGCACTGGGTGTTCCGGGCCTTCTCGTCACGGGAGCCCACGCAGTGCACGAAGCCCAGGGCCTTGAGCTCGGAACTGTCGATGCGCGCGTCGTGGCCGTCGCGGAACCAGTGCTCGAGGTCGGCGTTGGTTATCACCCTGTCGTAGACCCCGTAGCCGTATTCCTCCTTCTTCGCGGCGTCGAAGAGACTGAATCCCGTGGTGAAGAGCACGGCCTTGGCCATGACGGACACGCCGTTGGAGAGCATTATGTTGTAGCCGTCACGCATCCTGTTCATGAACGATATCTCGGTGCCGAGGAAGATGTTTGCCGATGAGGACTCTTCGATGAGGCGGGAGACGGTCTCCTGTGCGGGGCTCATGTCCGGGAACAGGCAGTGCCATGTGGCGACATGTCCGCCGAGGCGGTCCTGCCTCTCGACTATTATGGGGCAGTAGCCGAGTCTCAGAAGCCGCCTTGCCGCCTCGAGCCCGGCGATTCCGCCGCCTACTATGACTATGTTGTATCTCATACTGTCGGTGTCGCAGGGCTCAGCAGCATCTGAGGACGCCGGGCAGTTCCGGCTTCAGAATGTCCTTCTTGTCTACGCCCTTGTACTTGTCTTCGGGATTGTAGCTTATGCCTATCTTGTCGAGCAGCGGCTCGACTGCCACCTGGTGAAGCTGGAGCCCGAGGTCCCAGGGGTCGTAGCCGAGGAGCAGCCCGGCCACCTCCTCGTAGGTGAAGACGGGGATGCCGTAGCCGTCCTCGCCGTAGGTCTTGCCCTCGGTTTCGGCTATCACATACTGCCACCTGTCGAGGAAGTACGGACATCCGGGGCAGTTGGTGATTATCATGTCGGGGTGGTAGGGTTCCATAGACTCGAACTTCTTGTAGGTGTTGGATAGGGAGTAGCCCCTGTTGGCCTTGACATGATACTGTCTGAAGCCGTAGCCGCAGCAGTGGCGGCGTTCGGGATAGTCCACCACGCTTCCTCCCCATGCCTCCACCATGCCGCACAGCACATAGGGGTACTCGGCGCCGCCGACGCCCTTAGAGGGGAACATCTTGGAATAGTGGCAGCCGATGTGCTCGACCACCTTGAGCGGCTCGCCGGTCTTCCTGTTGACGAGCCTGTAGCGGGCCTTCTCGGCGATGAGGTTGCGGTACTTGTAGATGATGTCGCTCGCGTGCGCGACATATTTCGGCTTATTGAACTCCCTGCGGCAGGCCTTCCAGAGCAGCTCGCGTATCCTCGCCTCGAGTTCCGGGAACTCGTTCCAGGTCTCGAGTATCTCTATGTAGTTGCCGAACGAGGTGATGCACGACGCCACATAGTTCTCGTAGCCGGCCTCCGTCATCAGCGAGAACTGCCTGGCCACTATGGTCATGACGGTCTCCTGGGGGATGGTGTCGCAGTGGTACGCGATGCCTCCGCAGGTGGTATGTGCCGCCGTCTCGTAGAAATCCCTGCCCAGCACGCCGCGGCATATCTCGAGGAACATCCTCTCGGATCCCGGGAAGAAGTTCTGCCTGATGCAGCTCCTCACATAGAACCAGTGGTCGTCCGGTATCTCCTTCTGGTAGTCGGCCCAGATTTTCTGCTTGCCCTGATATATCATGTCTGAGGTGTGTTACGTGTAGCTATTGTTCGTCGTTGAGGTGTCCGGGGGAGGCCTGCTCGAAGGTCATCCTTAGGTATTCGTCCATTCCGAGCCCCATCTCCTCCGCCTTCTTCCGGGAATATTTCTCCACGGTCTCTATCCTTTCAGTGCCGCCGGTGACGTCGAAGATGCTCTTGAGTTCGTCGAGGGATTCCTGCGGGATTTTCCTGAGCACTCCCGGCCCCTCACCCTTGTAGTTGGCCCCGAGGCGCTCGAGGCTGTCGCAGAGGTGCTCGGTGTGCCATTTCCATACGGGACCCGACTCCACATGGTCTTCCCACCTGAAGGTGTCGGGATATATGCAGTAGCCGTACTTGAGGATGTTGCCCGTGAGCATGCGCGTCAGGGGCAGCAGCTGGCGCCCCTTCTCGGAGCAGGTGAAGTATCCGAGCCGTGCCGAGAGGTTCCTCAGGGCCATGATGACGAGGCCGGGGCCGTTTTTGCGGGGGCAGCGCGTCACGCAGGACATGCACTCTCCGCAGTACCATATAGTGTCCGACTTGAGGAGCTTCTCTATCTCGTCCTCGTCCTTGCTCTGGACCGTATCGACTATCTTGCGGGGGTCGTAGCGGTAGAATTCGGCTGCGGGGCAGATTGCCGTGCAAGTACCGCAGTTGATGCAGGTCTTCAGGCCTTCGCGTACCCTGTAGTCCTTTATAAGTTCGTCGTAGAGTCTACCCATAATCCGAATAAATATGTTGCGAATCGCGCGCTTTGCGGGAAAGCGCGATTCGACAAAGATAGGATTTTATTTTTAGACAGAAAATCCTTAAATTTGTGAATGTGTGCACCGGGCTGCGTCCCGGCGCCGGCATGTATGATGACATTAAAACTTTAACGCATGAAATATAACCATTTAGGAAAGACGGGACTGAAAGTGCCCGTCCTGAGTTTCGGCGCGTCCTCGCTCGGGGGTGTCTTCCGTTCCGTAAGGGAGGACGAGGCTCTCAGGGCTGTGTTCACCGCGGTTGAAAACGGACTGAACTTCATAGACGTATCTCCCTATTACGGCCACTACAAGGCCGAGACCGTGCTCGGCAAGGCCCTGAGGGAGCTCCCGAGGGACTCTTTCGTGCTGTCTACCAAGGTGGGCCGTTACGGGAAGGACGGAGTGAACACCTGGGACTATTCCGCCAGGCGGGCGACCGAGAGCGTATACGAGAGCATGGAAAGGCTGAATGTCGACTACATCGACCTCATCAATGTCCACGACATAGAGTTCGCGGACCTGCACCAGGTGGTAGGCGAGACCTTGCCCGCCCTGGTGGAGCTCAGGGAGAAGGGCGTGGTCGGACATGTGGGGATCACCGACCTGCAGCTCGAGAACCTGAAATGGGTGATTGAGAACTCTGAGCCCGGCACTGTGGAGTCGGTGCTCAACTTCTGCCACTATACGCTCAACGACGACAAGCTTGCGGACTTCCTCGACTTCTTCGAGGAGCGGGGAACAGGCATAATCAACGCCTCCCCCTTCTCCATGGGACTTCTCACGGGCAGGGGAGCCCCCGACTGGCATCCCGCGCCCGCTCCGCTGCAGGAGGCTTGCCGGAAGGCGGCCGAATACTGCGCACGGCAGGGCTACCCGATTGAGAAGCTTGCAATCCAGTTCGCCGTGAGCAATCCCAGGATCCAGACGACCCTTTTCAGCTCGGCAAACCCGGACTCCGTGCTGAAGAACATACGCTATGTCGAAGAACCCATAGACTGGGAGCTCGTGGCCAGGGTAAGGGAGATCATCGGCGACCAGCAGAGGGTCAGCTGGGCCAACACCTGATGCCGCGCGGTATGGGAATGACGATTATAGACGCGCACTCGCACCTGTGGCTGCGCCAGGACACCGAGGTCGACGGGATGCCGATACGCACCCTGGAGAACGGACGCTCTCTTTTCATGGGGGAAGTCCGCCAGATGCTGCCCCCGTTCATGACCGACGGGCGCAACAGCGCCGAGGTGTTCCTCTCCAACATGGACTATGCGCAGGTGGGGGCGGCCGTGGTGACGCAGGAGTTCATAGACGGCATCCAGAACGACTACCTCATGGAGGTGAAGAGGAAATACCCCGACAGGTTCTTCGTCTGCGGCATGTGCGAGTTCCGCAGGGACGGTTTTTACCCCCAGGCCGAAAGGCTGGTCGCACAGGGCTTCAAGGGCATCAAGATACCGGCGCAGAGGCTCCTGATGAAAGACAGGCGGGTGTATCTCAATTCCGACGAGATGATGAGGATGTTCCGCCTCATGGAGCGCAGCGGCGTCATACTTTCCATAGACCTCGCCGACGGCGACACTCAGGTTGGGGAAATGGAAGAAGTCATAGCCGAGTGTCCGGGACTCAAGGTCGCGATAGGACATTTCGGAATGGTGACGACCGAGGGCTGGAAGAGCCAGATCAGGCTTGCGCGCCATAGGAACGTGATGATAGAGTCCGGGGGCATCACCTGGCTCTTCAACGGAGAGTTCTATCCGTTCCGGGGTGCCGTGAGGGCGATAAGGGAGGCCGCCGACCTCGTGGGAATCGAAAAGCTCATGTGGGGCTCGGACTATCCCAGGACGATCACCGCCATAACCTACCGCATGTCGTATGATTTCGTGCTCAAGTCGGAGGAACTGTCCGGACGCGAGAAGGAACTGTTCCTCGGCCTGAACGCCAAGGGGTTCTACGGCTTCGGCGAGTTGCCCGAACTTCCGTATATCAAAAACATGTCAGAATGAAACGAAACCGATACATACTGCCGCTCTCGCTCGTATTCAGCCTCTTCTTCCTGTGGGCGATAAGCAGCAACCTGCTTCCTACAATGGTAAGGCAGCTGATGAAGACCTGTGAGCTCAACCCGTTCGAGGCTTCGTTCACTGAGTCCGCATACTGGCTCGCGTACTTCATCTTCCCCATACCCATAGCGATGTTCATGAAGCGCTTCAGCTACAAGGCTGGGATCATAGTCGGACTGCTGCTCGCCGCGGCCGGCGGACTGCTGTTCTTTCCGGCGTCGCTGCTGAAGGAATACTGGGCCTATCTGTCGATATTCTTCATAATCGCGACGGGCATGTGTTTCCTCGAGACTGCCGCGAACCCGTATGTCACCGCCCTCGGAGATCCGGCGACGGCTCCGAGACGCCTGAACCTCGCGCAGTCGTTCAACGGCCTGGGTGCCTTCGTGTCCGCGATGTTCCTGAGCAAGCTGGTGCTGACGGGATACGATTACACCAGGGAGACCCTTCCTGCGGACTACCCGGGAGGCTGGGAAGGATACATACAGATGGAGACCGACGCGATGAAGCTGCCGTATCTCGTGCTCGCCGGGGTGCTGGTGCTGATAGCCGTCGTGTTCATGTTCTCAAGGATGCCGAAGATAGACGACGAGGCGTCCGGAGCGGGGAAGAAGGCCCGGCTGATAAACTTCGGGGTGCTCAGGCGTCCGCACCTGAAATGGGGCGTGGTCGCGCAGTTCTTCTACAACGGCGGCCAGACGGCCATAAACAGCCTGTTCCTTGTGTATTGCTGCACCTATGTCGGACTGCCTGAAGATACCGCCACCACTTTCTTCGGCCTGTATATGCTCGCCTTCTTCGCCGGAAGGTGGATAGGGACGCTGCTTATGGTGCGCTTCAGGCCCCAGAGCATGCTGCTGGCCTATTCGCTCGCAAACATAATCCTCTGCGGAATTATCGCTGTGTTCGGCGGCATGGTCGGCCTCTATGCGATGCTCGCCGTGTCATTCTTCATGTCGATCATGTATCCGACGCAGTTCTCCCTGGCGTTGAAAGGGCTCGGCGAGGACACCAAGAGCGGCTCGGCGTTCCTCGTCATGGCAATCATCGGCAACGCCTGCCTCCCGCAGCTGACGGCGTATTTCATGAACCACAACAGGGAAGTCTACTATCTTGCCTATATCGTTCCCATGATATGCTTCTTCTTCACGGCCTATTACGGCTGGAAGGGCTATAGGGTAAGGGAAGATGCCTGAAAACCAATGTCACAAACCAGTAATAGATCAAACTTGCAGATAATATGAAAGCTTTGCAGATTGCCGGCCCCGGCGATGTCAGGCTGACGGAAGTCGGGAAGCCCGTGCCCGGAGCGGGAGAGATACTGCTCCGTATCGGATATGTGGGGTTCTGCGGCTCGGACCTCAACACCTACAGGGGCATGAACCCTATGGTGAGGATGCCCGTTATCCCCGGACATGAGGTCGGGGCGGTCATAGAAGAGACGGGCTCCGGAGTCCCGGACGGATTCTCCAGGGGAAGCGTGGTTACGGTGAACCCGTACACCAGCTGCGGGAAGTGCGCCTCGTGCAGGAACGGGCGCGAGAATGCCTGCGAGCACAACGAGACGCTGGGAGTCCAGCGCGACGGCTCGATGCGTGAGTATCTCGTGCTGCCGTGGAAGAAGGTCATTCCCGCCCAGGGCCTGTCCCTGAAAGAGTGCGCGCTGATAGAGCCGATGAGCGTCGGCTTCCATGCCGTGTCCCGCGGACAGGTGACAGATATCGACACGGTGGTCGTGATAGGCTGCGGCATGGTCGGTCTCGGAGCGGTGGTCAGGGCGTCCCTCAGGGGAGCGACCGTAATCGCCGTGGACATCGACGACGAGAAGCTCGAAATCGCCCGCATGCTCGGTGCCCGCTACGCGGTGAACTCGAAAAGCGAGGATACAGCGCAGCGCGTCAGGGAGATAACCGAAGGATATATGGCCGACGCCGTCATCGAGGCGGTGGGCAGTCCCGCGACCTATGTGACGGCGGTGGATATCGTTTCGTTCACGGGAAGGGTGGTATGTATAGGCTATGCCAAGAGCGAGGTGTCTTTCCAGACGAAGCTCTTCGTGCAGAAGGAACTCGACATACGCGGCTCGAGGAACGCGACGCCCGAGGACTTCAGAGCTGTGATACGCTATCTGAAAGGCTCCGCCTGCCCTACGGACAGGCTGGTTTCCGGCGTCGTAAGGCCGGAGGAGGCCGGAGATGCCCTGAAGTCGTGGTCGGAGAACCCGGGCAAGGTATTCAGGATATTGGTGGAATTCTAAACCTTTTTGCGATGAAAGCACTCAACAGCACTACGGCAGCAAAGACGATACGCCCCGAGCGCATAATACAGTTCGGCGAGGGCAACTTCCTGAGGGCGTTCGCGGACTGGATAGTCTCCAACATGGACGAGAAAACCGGCTTCGACGGCAGCGTCGTGGTGGTCCAGCCCATAGAGAAGGGCATGACGGATGCGCTGAACGCCCAGGACTGCCTGTACCATGTGAACCTCCAGGGCCTCGAGAACGGCCGGCCGGTGGACTCGTACCGGCTGATAGATGTTATAAGCCGGGCCCTGAACCCATACAGGGATTTCAAGGCCTTCCTCTCGCTTGCAGAGCAGCCCGGGATACGCTTCGTGATATCCAACACCACGGAGGCCGGCATAGCCTTCGACCCTTCGTGCAGGCTCGAGGACGAGCCTGCAAGTTCATACCCGGGCAAACTTACTCAGCTGCTGTACCACAGGTTCAGGTTCTTCGGAGGCGACCCTTCCAAGGGGCTCATAATCTTCCCCTGCGAACTCATATTCCTTAACGGCCACAGGCTGAAAGAGACGATATACCGGTACATGGAGCTTTGGAAGCTCGGCGACGGCTTCAGGCAGTGGTTCGAGAACTCGTGCGCCGTATATGCCACGCTCGTAGACCGCATAGTGCCGGGATTCCCGAAAAAGGACATCGACAGCATCAAGGCGAAGCTCGGCTACGACGACAACATGGTGGTGCGCGGGGAGGCTTTCCACCTATGGGTGATAGAGGCTCCGCAGTCGGTATCGGAAGAATTCCCCGCCGACAAGGCAGGGCTCAACGTGCTTTTCGTCCCTTCCGAGGAGCCCTACCACGAGCGCAAGGTCACACTCCTGAACGGCCCCCATACCGTGCTCGCGCCGGTTGCCTTCCTCTCAGGCATAGACATAGTGAGGGACGCCTGCCGCGATGAAATCATAGGCAGATATGTCCGCAGGGTGATGTTCGACGAGCTGATGCAGACGCTGAACCTTCCCGAAGAGGAGCTGCGACGCTTTGCGGACAGCGTGCTCGAAAGGTTCGACAATCCCTTCGTAGACCACCAGGTGACATCCATAATGCTCAATTCCTTCCCCAAGTACGCTACAAGGGACCTTCCCGGCCTCAAGACCTATCTCGAGAGGAAGGGCTGCCTGCCGGAAGGGCTGGTGCTGGGGCTCGCCGCGATAATCGTCTACTACAGGGGAGGGAGCCGCCCTGACGGAACGGCGATCGTCCCCGAGGACGCTCCCGAGACCCTGCAGCTGCTCTCCGGGCTGTGGAGCAAGGGCTCCGTTCCCGAGCTCGTGAAAGGGGTGCTCGGATATAAGGCCATCTGGAACGAAGACCTGAATGCCATACCCGGACTTGCGGAGCGTGTCGGATACTATATTGAAAGCATACTCGGCCGCGGCATGAAGGAGACGGTAGCGGAACTCGCAGGCGGACGCTAAGCACGGGCGGTATGAGCGAATACATCCAGATAAGTCCGGCCGACAATGTCGCCGTGGCACTGAAAGCCCTCCCCGAAGGGTATATGCTGCGGACGGCAGGGGGCGGCATACTTGTGTCAGAAGTGATTCCGTCGGGGCACAAGGTCGCACTGAAGGACTTTTCGGCAGGGGAGACGGTGGTGAAATACGGTTTCCCCATAGGACGCACGACCTGCCCCGTGAAGGCGGGATGCCTGCTTTCCGAGAAGAACATGACGACCGGCCTTTCGGGATTGGACACATATTCCTACAGCCCGAAGTTCGTCGGGCAGGAGTTCGGCTGCGAGAACCGTACATTCCCGGGCTACCGAAGGAGCGGCGGCGGTGCCGGAGTTCGGAACGAGATATGGATAATCCCGACGGTCGGGTGCGTGAACGGCATCGCCGTCCGCCTGGCAGAGATGCTAAGGCGCGAGACAGGACTCGAGGGCATAGACGACATCGTGGCCTATACCCATAACTACGGCTGCTCGCAGCTTGGCGACGACCACGAGAACACCCGCAGGATACTCCGCTGCATGGTAAGGCACCCCAATGCAGGAGGAGTGCTCGTGCTGGGCCTCGGATGCGAGAACAACCAGCCTGACGCGTTCATGGAATCCCTCGGAGACTATGACAGGCAGAGGGTGAAGTGCATGGTGTGCCAGCAGGTGGAGGACGAACTCGGGGAAGGAATGAAGCTGCTCCGGGAACTGTATTCCCTCGCAAGGGAGGACAGACGCACACCTGTCCCGCTGTCGGAACTGCGGATAGGCCTCAAGTGCGGAGGCTCCGACGGGCTTTCCGGCATTACCGCAAACCCCCTGCTCGGAATGTTCTCCGACTATATGGCGGCACAGGGTGCGGCCACGGTGCTGACGGAGGTGCCCGAGATGTTCGGCGCCGAGACCATACTTATGGAGAGGTGCCGCAACAGGGAAGTCTTCGACCGGCTCGTCGGCATGATAAACGGGTTCAAGAGGTATTTCATGGACAGCGGACAGCCGGTCTACGAGAACCCGTCGCCCGGCAACAAGGCCGGAGGCATCTCCACCCTCGAGGAGAAGTCGCTGGGCTGCACGCAGAAGGCCGGGACTTCTATGGTCATGGATGTGCTCGGATACGGCGAGTGCCTGCGGGAAAGCGGGCTGAACCTGCTGTGCGCCCCGGGCAACGACCTGGTCGCAAGCACGGCGCTGGCCGCCGCAGGCTGCCAGATAGTGCTATTCACGACGGGCAGGGGAACTCCGTTCGGGACATTCGTGCCTACGGTGAAGATTTCCACCAACTCGGCGCTCTACGGGAAGAAACGCTCGTGGATCGATTTCGACGCGGGAAGTATCGCGCAGGGAGAGCCGATGCGCGAAGTCTGCCGCAGTCTCATAGACTTCGTGACGGGCATTGCCGGCGGCTCGAGGACCCTGAACGAGGAAAACGGCTATCGCGGAATCGCGATATGGAAAAGGGGAGTGACGCTGTAGGTTCCGGAACATAAAAATACAGGGAGCGGCCGCTTTCCGGTGCTCCCTGTATTTTTTATGTGTGTATACCGCCGGGCGACTACCTTACGGATTTGAGAAATTCCCTTGCCGATTCCACGGTCACCGGGCGCGCAGCCTTGATCTTGGGCTTGGCAGTCACGGCTGAGGTGGATGTAGTCGTTGCAGGCGGATCGCCGGCGGTGGTGAACTCTTCGATAGTCATCTCGCCGTATCCGAAGGATCCGTTGCTGTTCATGGGGAATCCGAGCGCTACATAGTCAGTTCCGGGATCGAGATTTTCCCATACATAGTCATCATCGGTGAAGAGTGTGTATCCGTATACTGCGGCATAGTCCCTGGCATAGTCCTCGGGCTTCTCATACTCATCAGGCATACCGGCTCCGGCTTCGAGAAGGCTGTTGTAGCCTTCGAGCGTCGTAATCATCTGGTAGTATGCGCGGGTGTTCTCTCCCATGGTATATTTTACCGCTGCCTGGGTCTCACCTATGTCATAGGCCTCTATGGTGAGGGGCTCGGGCAGGGGAAGCGATCCGTCAGGGGATCCGGACTTGAAGGAGAAGCTGCCGTAAGATACGGGCATGCCGTCGGTCCGTATTAATCAGAAGAAAACCATATTCGGACGGATTGCCTCAATCATCTTTTGCGGAACCTCACACTCCCGGCGATATCCGGCTACATGGATGCCGCCTGGCAAACCTCGTCGATAATCCGTGCGGCATTCTTGATATTGTCCCTGGCCGCGCATTCGAGCAGGTCATCTTTGGTGATGCAGCTGAATCTGCCGTTTATCGACATCTGGTGGACCGAGGTCCGCTGGCCTTCGGGATTGTAGGCGTAGCCCATGTCGTAGGCCGGCGACAAGCGCCATTTCCCGCCTCTGTCCATAAGGAACGAGATGTTCTTCGTGTGGTCGTCCTGATTGCGTGCCGCCTCCTTTTAATCGTACCATGTGGAATTGAAATATCATAGACATCGCTCGCTGAAGCCCTCAACATGGACTTCGAAGAACCATTCTACGAAACAGATACATAAAACTAATGATAGAGTTGTCCGACTCTGAGACATTGAGTCTTGACAGTCAAATGGGGCTTTTGTCCGAGTCAACCAAGGTTCGGCGGCTTTCGAATGTGGGAAAGATTTGGCAGTTCATTATAGCAGATGAATAGGTCGCATACCAGCTATCAAGGGTATCGGTATAAATATCAGCCCCGACATTTAGCAGAGCTGAATTGTTGTTATGGATCTCGGAATATGGATATTGGGACGATGTTGAAATCTTCTACGAGCACCTGAATCTCCGTCCAGTGTTCGCGGAGAAGTATTTGGCGACCTGTTGCATTTTATCGGATACTTACGTCCACCCTATTATATCTCCTCCAAACCTATCGACTTGAGGTATTCGTAAGTTCCGTTATAAAACTCTGGAAGTCTGGTCGCATCTTCCGGGAAACCGCCGATGGTTTTGTTGGGATTGCCTTCTGGGACGCAAATGACCATGCCGATGCGGGCTCGTGTCAGGAGGACGCGGTAGGCATTAAGCATGTATTTCCTTCTCTCAATGCTACCTTCGGTATGGCCTGTCTCTTCGCGCCAGGCCGTCCGGCCGTTGAAGTTATAATATTTCCACTGCCCATTTTCGCATCTCAGGTCAGCATCCCACAGGACGCAGGTGTAATCCAGTTCAAGCCCCTGAACCTGGATTTCAGTTGCGGCATCCTCGAGATAGTTGGACGAACGAATATCGTTTTTATCCTCTAGGAACCAATGCACGGCATTTTCGTCGCCTTGATCCAAAATATCGACGGCCAATGGTTTGAACCGTGCGGCCGCCTTACTGACCAGCACACCTGATCGTTGCGAACCTCGAGTGTTCTTGCGCAGCCAGGTCCTTGCCTTGGCCATATCTCTTGTTAGTACAATCGGATAGCGCTCTTTTATTGTGTTGTACCATGTAGAAGCATCCGGATTGAAAGAGAGTAAAGAGTGTACAAAAGCGGAGAGATTCTCGGCTCTGAACGAACGCAGACTAACTCCCAGATGGAGTTCCGAAGAGAACGTGACCTTGTCATTGTCGGCCAATAGCTCATTGACCCGACCTTCGGCATATTCCGCTTCGGTCAGTTTGTCAGAGATATAGATTTGCCAGTGTGTGAATTTCTCGTTGAGAGCCTTGATCCATTCTGATATGCCGGCTTCTCCGGTATTGATCTCCTGACCGCCACCGACCAGACATACGATCGTTGCCCAATCTTCCCGCTGATCCAAAGACCAAATTAGGAACGCCGCTTCAGAGTAGGGGAAGTTCGGCACCTTGAGTTTGTTTCCATAAGTACCGCCTCGTTTGAGATAGTCCGCAAGCCTTTTATGCGTCCATGAACGCTGGGCTTCATCAAAGATGGCCACATGCTCTACTTCTCCATAGCCGGACTTTGCTAGCTTCATCGCTTTCTGCGGGTCAATCTCGAGGACTCCGTTTTCAACGGGGTTCTTGATTTTGGCCAACATGTTGTCGCGGTAGCGGTGAATCATCTGTATGAACTTGCCGACCTCTCTCCGAGAGTCCGACATATTCTTTTTCTCGCCCCGAGCTTTGCATTTTTTGTGATTATCAATGGCCAAAGCCTCGGTAAGTACTGCAACCAAAGGTCCGTTGCCGGATAGGTAGACCGCACCCTCGTCCTCGACCAATTTATCTCCATTCTGATAGGACTGTTTGACGGCGACATCCAGTCCGACCAACGTTTTTCCTGCTCCGGGTACGCCGGTCACAAAGCAGATGCTCTTCTCTCTTTTCTCACGACTGGTCTTGATCACATTGAGAATATACGCAATGGTGCGATCGGTCGATACCTTGTCGGCTTCGTGGCGGGTGATGTCCTCTACCGAGTGATTTTCATAGAGTCTTTTGGCCGCTTCGATGATGGTTGGAGTGGGTGAGTAGGGGCTGATAATCCAGTCGGCTCCCAGGCTGGGATCCGGGGCTGTCGCTCCGGTATGAGTTAGAACATCCGCGATGAGTTTTTGCAATCCGTGGGCTCCCGTCACCAAAGGGTTGTATATGGAATCATCATATACCGAGGGTATGAATTCGCTTGAACTGCTCCGGAATCGAGTTGGGATGAGTATAGGGACAATGGTTCTATTTTGGCTCAGCAAATGGAAATTTACCAGATTTACGCAGTATATATACAAAATGCAAACAACACCCAATAAAGTGATAATAAATAAGCTATAAATCAGTGTTTTATAAGCCTATTTTTATTTTCAGTTGTTTTCAGTACTTTCAGTGAATTGGCTCTTATTTGGTGCAATTTTGTTTCTTATTTGTTTCTTAATCTCGATACTTATCCGTATATTTGCAATAGGAAAAATGAGAAAGGAATCCCTATGGCACGAGTTAAGAATCATACAAAAGTCAAAG
>ERZ824598.914-NODE-914-length-42239-cov-5.343780_pt1 | contig 42239 bp, 34 predicted proteins | sample MGYA00519934_ERZ824598 | MGnify/ENA primary metagenome ERZ824598 (study PRJEB31778, sample SAMEA3449177) | human gut metagenome | biome: human gut; feature: human-associated habitat; material: faeces | place: United Kingdom | collected 2010/2012 ...
CCACTTAGCCATGCACTTACCCACTCAAAGCCGCGAAGAGCCGATTTTTTTCAGACAAAAAGGCACCCGCAAGCGTCTTGTCCTGCGGGTGCCTCAAGAAGAGATCTCGGATCGGGAGAGCCCGAGAAGGACCCGTGCGGGCGTCAGATGTTGCGCTCGACGAAGGCCTTGAGCTCGCCCGGCGTCTTCACCTCGACGATGCGGTCGACTTCCCTGCCGCCCTTGAGTGCGACCATCGTCGGGATGTGCTGCACGGCGTACTTCGCGACGACCTGCGGATTCTGCTCGGAGTCGCAGGAGGCAAAGACGGCGCGTTCGGCGTTGGCGGCCGCGAGCTGCATGAAGAAGGGCTGGGCGCGGCGGCAGTCGGGGCACCAGCTCGCGCCGATGGCGAGAATCACGGGCTTGTCGGCCGCAATCACGGATTCGACGTTGGCGTCGTTGACCATCACGATGTCGTTCATGAGAATTTCTCCTTCAAGAGGACGGGAGCCTTCGGGGCGGCGGGTTCGCCTGCCTCCGGGATGCCGTCGTTTGATTTGTTAGAGGCATCCTATCATGTTGCATTCGCTAATTGCAAGTGTTTTCTGCTCGCGTGACGCGACTGCGGTACGCCGGACATCTTTTGCAACTGTATTGCAGGCGTTTCGACGCTGTTTCTTGTGAAGAAGGGAGGCGCCCGCAGAAGTTTTCGTCTGCGGGCGCCTCTTTCATCATCCGAAAACTTTTGGAGTGTTCATGCGTGGTTCATGCTTCTTCAGGCCGTTCGCGTGGCGGCCTTGAAGGAGACGGCGGCGCTGCCGAGGGCCTTGAGCATGGCGTCCCGGTCGCCGAGGTGTTCGGAGACGATCTTCACGAGGGCGGAGCCCACGATGACGCCTGCGGCGCCCGCTTCGAGCGCGCGCCTGACGTGCTCGGGCGTGGAGATGCCGAAGCCGAGCAGGGCGGGCGGGGCCTTGGCCCTCTCGAGGTCGCGGATGATGCGCTCTGCGGGCGTGCCCGAGGCGTGGTCGGTGCCGGTGATGCCGACGCGCGAGAGCAGATAGGTGTATCCGCTCGTGAGTCCCGCGATTCTTGCGACGCGCTCGTCGGAGGCGTTGGGCGGAACGATGGCGACGAGGTGCAGGCCCGCCTCGCGGGCGGCCTCGTCCCATTCGGGCTCGGCCTCGCGCATGCTCGTCGGGAGGTCGGGAATGAGTACGGCGTCTGCGCCCGCGTCGGCTGCGGCCTGCATGAAGCGCCTGATGCCGGGGGCCGCGACGAGGTTGATGTAGAGCATGAGGCAGACGGGCGTCTCGGGATGTGCGGTCCTGAACCTGCGCAGTACGTCGAGGCAGCGTGCGGGCGTGGCGCCGTTGGCGAGGGCCCTGTCGGCGGAGGACTCGACGACGGGGCCGTCGGCGCACGGGTCGGAGAACGGGATCCCGAGCTCGAGGGCGTCGGCGCCCGAGGCGACGAGCGTTTCGAGAACGGCGAGCGAGGTCTCGGGATCGGGGTCGCAGAGGTTCACGAAGGGGACGAAAGCGCCCTCGCGCCTTTGGGCGAGTCGGGCGAAGAGGTTTTCAAAGCGTTCGGTCATGGCGGCTCTCATTCAGCAGTGTTTCCGTTGTGTGTTCCGTTGTCTTTCCCTGCATCTCAGTCGGCGTAGGCCCCGAGTGCGTCGGCGCTGAGGCGGCCGTCCTTCAGGCAGCCGTCGGCCTCGAGCCTCGCGGCCACCTGGAAGATGTCCTTGTCGCCTCGGCCCGAGAGGTTGACGACGAGCTTCTGTTCCTTTTCAGGCTCCGCGCGGGCCATCTTGAGCGCGTAGGCGAGGGCGTGGGAGCTTTCGAGCGCGGGGATGATGCCTTCCTTGAGGGAGAGTTCGAGGAAGGCGCCGAGGGCTTCGCGGTCGGTGACGCTCACGTACTCGGCCCTGCCCGTGTCCTTGAGGTGGGCGTGTTCGGGGCCGACCGATGGGAAGTCGAGGCCGGCCGAGATCGAGTACGACTCGTTGATCTGGCCTTCGGGCGTCTGCATGTTGTAGGAGCGCGCGCCGAAGAAGATGCCGAGCTGACCCTCGCCGAGCGTGACGCCGTGCTTGCCCGAGGCGATGCCCATGCCCGCGGGCTCGACGCCGATAAGGCGGGTGTCTTCGAAGGGCCTGAAGTCCGTGAAGAGGCCGATGGCGTTGGAGCCCCCGCCCACGCAGGCGATGACGGCGTCGGGCAGGAGTCCGTTCTCGGCCTCGGCGAACTGGGCGCGGGCCTCCTCGCCGATCACCTTCTGGAACTCACGCACGATCGTCGGGAAGGGATGCGGGCCCGCGGCGGTGCCGAGCATGTAGTGCGTGTCCTCGAAGGATTCGGCCCAGTCGCGAAGGGCCGCGTTGCAGGCCTCCTTGAGCGTGCCGCTTCCCGCCGTGACGGGCACGACCTCGGCGCCCATGAGCTCCATCCTGAAGACGTTGGGCTTCTGGCGCTCAACGTCCTTGGCGCCCATGTAGATCCTGCACTTGAAGCCGAATAGGGCCGAGGCGAGCGCCGTGGCGACGCCGTGCTGGCCCGCGCCCGTCTCGGCGATCACGCGGGTCTTGCCCATGCGCTTCGTGAGGAGCGCCTGGCCGAGCACCTGGTTCGTCTTGTGGGCCCCGCCGTGCAGCAGGTCCTCGCGCTTGAGGTAGATCGTCGTCTTCGTGCCCTCCGTAAGGCGCGTGAGCCTCGTGAGCGGCGTCGGACGGCCCGCATAGGTCGTCAGCAGGCGGTCGAGCTCCGTCCTGAAGGCGGGATCGTCCTTCGCGTCGATGTAGGCGCGCTCGAGCTGGTCGAGGGCGGGAAGGAGAAGCTCGGGGACGAACTGGCCGCCGTATTGGCCGAAGTAGGGATTGAGCAGCATGATGGAGATTCCTTTTTCGAGTTCGGTTCTGTGAAGTTCAGTGTGTTCGGTTTTCGGGTCTGCGTCGGGGTCATCCCCGCACGGCGCCCGCGAAGAGGGCCAGAAGGCGCGGATCCTTGAGGCCCGGCGCCGACTCGACGCCCGAGTTCGCGTCGAGCCCCGCCGCACCCGCAGCTGCGGCGGCCCGTGCGTTTTCGGGCGTGAGTCCGCCCGCGAGCCTGATGCGGGAGAGGTCCCCGAAGGCGGCGAGGCGCGCCTGCGGCACGGTCCTGCCGCTCCCGCCCGTGAGGCCGCCCGAGGTGCCGTCGACGACGATCCTGTCGGCGAGCCCCCGCTCGAGAAGCCCCTCGAGCCTGCGGGCCGCCTCGGCGAGCTCGACGGGGTCCTCGGGGAGAGCGGCCGCGAGATGGAGGGCCTTTCCCGGGAACAGGACGCGAAGCCCTTCGAGGTCTGCGTCCGTCACGTCCCCGTGGACCTGAAGGGTCGTGAAGGCGCCTGCGGCGGCGGGCGAGGCGATGGCCCTGAGAACGTCCGTCTCGCCTGCGTCGACGACGGCCGTGACGGGCATCGTGAGGCCGAGGGCCTTCGTGCGTTCCTTGATCTCATTCGAGAGGACCACGAGTGCTTCGGGCGTGACCGCCTTGGGCGAGCGCTTCGCGAGCACGACGCCCGCTGCGGAAAAGCCCTCGAGCGCGGCCCTTGCCGCATCGTCGGCCCGCGTGATGCCGCAGACCTTCATTTCCCCGAAGACGAGTCTTCTCACGGCGAGCGAGACGTCGTCGGTCTGATTGAGGACGGAGCCCACGAGGAAGACGCGGGCCGCGCGTGCGACGCGCTCGACGTCGGCGTGGGTGCGGATGCCGGATTCGGCGACGAGGATCCTGTCCCCGGGGACGAGGTGTGCGAGCCGAGCGGACCTGTCGAGGTCGATCGTGAGGTCGCGCAGGTTGCGGTGGTTGATGCCGATGATCTCCGCGCCCGAGGCCGCGGCCTCAAGGACCTCGGCTTCGCCCGAAGCCTCGGTGATCACGTCGAGTCCGAGCCTCTTCGCGAAGGCGGCGAGCCTGCGGCAGGCTTCGGGCTCGAGCACCGAGAGCATCAGGAGGACGGCATCGGCGCCGGCGGCGCGGGCGGCGAGGATCTGGCGCTCGTCGACCGTCACGTCCTTGGCGAGGATCGGGAGCGTCGTGAGGGCGCGCATCCGGGCGAGGCACCCGAAGCTTCCGCCGAAGGCCGTCGGCTCCGTGAGGACCGAGACGGCGTCTGCGTGGCGGGCGTAGGCGCGTGCGCAGGCTTCGAGGTCGATGTCGCTGCGGATCACGCCGAGGCTCGGCGACGCGGCCTTCACTTCAAGAATGAACCTGCGGCCGGGACGCGAGAGCGCCTCGCGCAGTCCCGAGGCCCCGCGCGGCGCGGCCATGGCGGCCGCCACGGTCTCGTCCGTCACGGCGGGAAGGGACTCGGCGCGGCGCAGCGCCGCTTCGGCGATGGGGCCGAGCACGGTGCCCTCCAGGGCCTTGAGGCGCAGGCCTTGCGCACGTTTTCCGCTCATGCCGCCTCCCCGTTCCTGTTGAAGGTCCTCAGGGCCTCGAGCACCTTCATGCCGGCGCCCGAGGCGAGCGTTTCGCGGGCAAGTTCGAGCGCTTCGGGAAGCGTCCCGGCCATGCGGCCGAGCATGAGAAGAAGCGCGAGGTTGGCCGTCACGACGGCCTTCTGCGTAGGCGTGCCGCGGCCCGAGAGCACCGCCTCGGCGATGCGGGCGTTTTCCTCGGGGGAGCCGCCTCTGACGGCCTCGAGCGGGAAGGGCTCGGCGAGGCCGAAGTCCTCGGGCGTGAAGCGGCCCGCTCTCGGTTCGGACGTCTCGTCGTAGGCGACGTAGTCGGTCGGTCCGTGGACCGCGGCCTCGTCGAGGCCCGAGCCGTGCACGACCATTGCGCGCTTCACACCGAGCTCCCTCAGGGTCTTCGCCATCGTCATGAGATGCGACGGATCGTAGACGCCGATGAGCGCATAGTCGGGATGGGCGGGGTTCGTGAGGGGGCCGAGGACGTTGAAGATCGTGCGGGTGCCGAGCGCCTTCCTGACGGGAGCCGCAAAGCGCATCGCGGGGTGGTAGCTCTGCGCGAAGCAGAAGGCAAAGCCGGTCCTCTCGAGCATGCGGAACCCGTCCTCGGGCGCAGCGGCGATGTCGACGCCGAGCGCGGCCAGAAGGTCGGAGGCGCCCGACGGGGACGACACGCCGCGGTTGCCGTGCTTGGCGATCCTGAGACCTGCGCCCGCCGCGGCGAGCGCCGTCATCGTCGAGACGTTGATCGTGCCCGCGCCGTCGCCGCCCGTGCCGACGATCTCGCCCACCTCGAAAGCGGATTTCGGGAAGGGCCTTGCGGCGCGCAGCATCGCGGCGGCCGCTCCTCGGATCTCGTCGGGCGTCTCACCCTTCATCTTCAGGGCGGTGAGAAGGGACGCAAGCTCTGGCTCGCTCATGCTGCCTGCAAAGACCTCGGTGAAGAGGGCGTCGGTTTCGGCAGCGCTCAGGGGCTGCATGCGGTAGAGGGTTTCAAGTTTGGAATCCATTTCGTGCTCCTTTCATTTCCTGTCGGCTTTTTCCGGTGATTTTCAATTGACTTTCAATTGACCTTGCGTTTTCGCGGACGCTTCAGGGGAGGCGTCCCGCGGGGATGTCGGTCATGCCGGCGGGCGCTCGGAGAAAGCCGGGCCAGGGCCTGGCCTCGGGCTTGAGGGCCTTCAGGAGTAGTTGTCTGATGAGGGAGAGAAATGGGCTGGACATCGCAAAACCTTTGTCTGGTGCTTGCGGCTGCCGAACCGGAGGGAGAGGCTGGATAAAAGAAAACCCGCTGATTCGACATCCGCGGGTTGTGGGGAAACTGTTGACTTGCGTTCTTGACGCTCGTGACTATCTCTGGCCGGTACCCGCTTGCTGGGGGTGCCACCACCAAAGAAGAGACTGAGCGTTGAAGGCGAGCGTCATGATGACTTCCGTTTCCAAATCCGATTGATCTTTTGACTGATCTTGAACTGCAGGCGCCGTTCGAGGCACCGTTTCCGCATACTCTACGCCTCCATACCGCATTCGCGCAATAGGTCAAACAGCCTAGTTCCTCTGAAAAGCGTGCAAAGGCCCGTCGCACAGGCCTCGTAAATAATCCTTATTGTCCGGTTAGGCCTCCCTTATTGGCGCGCGGGCGGGTTTCTCTGTACTATGAGCCTCACTTCACGGACGCAAGTTCTTGTGTCCGTTCGCGCTTCAAACCACAAGATGTTGTGGGTGTGCCTCCAGGCGCCTCTGCCGCAGACATCTGCCAGGATTCCACGAAATTCCGAAATCCCTTTTGAAAGGAACCCCATCGATGGCCGTTCAGATCGATCAGAGCCGCGACGCGCTCTTTGATGAGCTCGGGCTCATGCGCCTTCGCGAAAGCTACATGCGCGCGGACGAGAAGAGTCCGCAGGAGCGCTTCAAGTTCGTGGCCGAGACCTTCGGCTCGAACCCGGAGCACGCCGCCCGCATCAACGAATACGCAAGCCGCCACTGGCTTTCCTTTGCGACGCCCATTCTCGCCTTCGGCCGCACGGGTCGCGGGCTTCCCGTCTCGTGCTATCTCTCCTACATGGACGACAGCGCCGAAGGCCTCATCGAGACGCTCTCCGAGGTCAACCGCCTCTCCATGCTCGGCGGCGGCGTGGGCATCCACGTCGGCATCCGCTCGGCCGACGAGAAGTCCGTGGGCGTGATGCCGCACCTCAAGGTCTACGACGCCTCCTGCCTCGCCTACCGTCAGGGTTCTACCCGCCGCGGCTCCTACGCCGCCTTCCTCTCGATCGACCATCCGGACATCATTCCGTTCATCGAGATGCGCAAGCCCACGGGCGACCAGAACCTCAAGGCCCTCAATCTGCACCACGGCGTCAACATCACCGACGCCTTCATGGAGAAGATCGAGGCCTCGATGCGCGACGCCGATGCGGACGACTCCTGGGATCTTCGTCACCCGACCACGGGCGAGGTCGTCGCGACCGTCTCCGCCCGCGACCTCTGGCAGCGCCTCCTCGAGATGCGCATGCACACGGGCGAGCCCTATCTCGTCTTCACCGACACGGCCAACCGCGCGCTGCCCTCCTGGCTCAAGGACAAGGGGCTCTCCATTCACGGCTCCAACCTCTGCACCGAGATCTTCCTGCCGACCTCGAAGGACCGCACGGCCGTCTGCTGCCTCTCCTCCGTCAACCTCGAGTACTACGACGAGTGGCGCGGCAACGAGCAGTTCATCGACGACGCGATGGAGTTCCTCGACAACGTGCTCCAGTACTTCATCGAGCACGCGCCCGACGGCATCCGCCGCGCGCGCTACTCCGCCATGCGCGAGCGCAGCGTGGGCCTCGGCGCCATGGGCTTTCACGCCTATCTGCAGAAGCGCGGCATCGCCTTCGAGTCCGCCGCCGCCAAGTTCACGAACCGCGACATGTTCAGGCACATCGCCGCAGCGGTCGAAAAGGCCGATGCGCGCCTGTGCGCCGAGCGCGGCCCCTGTCCCGACGCGGCCGACTCCGGCGTCATGCGCCGCTTCTCGCACCGCATGGCCGTTGCGCCCAATGCCTCCTCGTCCCTCATCATGGGCGGCACGAGTCCCTCGATCGAGCCCTATCGTGCCAACATCTACCGTCAGGACACGATCTCCGGCGCCTACATCGTGAAGAACCGCTTTCTCAAGGCCGAGCTCGCAAAGCGCGGCCTCGACACGGATGACGTTTGGGCCGACATCATCGCCCACGACGGCTCCGTGCAGCACCGCGAGGACCTTCCGAAGGAAGTGCGCGACGTCTTCAAGACCGCCATCGAACTCGACCAGCGCTGGATCATCGAGCTTGCCGCCGACAGGCAGGCCTTCATCGACCAGGGCCAGAGCGTGAACCTCTTCTTCCCGCCCGACGTTTCGATCGCCTATCTGCACGCCTGCCACTTCTCCGCCTGGAAGAAGGGCCTCAAGAGCCTCTACTACAACCGCTCCGACAAGCTCCGCAAGGCGGACCGAGTCGGAGTCCAGGTCGAGCGCCGCCGCATCGAGGATCAGATTAGCATGCAGGCCGTCGCCGACAACACCACCTGCCTCGCCTGCGAAGGCTGACCGGAGGGAACCACATCATGACCGACAAGAACACCGCCGGCGGGCTCCTTTCGACCCGCACCTGCTTCAAGCCCTTCAAGTACCCCTGGGCCTACGAGGCCTTCATGCAGTCCGAGCAGATGCACTGGCTCTGGACCGAAGTGCCCATGCTCGAGGACGTCAAGGACTACGGCCAGAAGCTCACCGACAGCGAGCGCGACTTCCTCACGAAGATCCTGCGCTTCTTCACCCAGGGCGACATCGACGTCTCGGGCGCCTACGTCAACCACTACCTCCCGCGCTTCGGCCAGCCCGAGGTCCGAATGATGCTCTCGTCGTTCGCCGCGCGCGAGGCCGTGCACATCGCCGCCTACTCGCACCTCATCGAGACGATCGGGCTCCCCGAGTCCATCTACAACGAGTTCCTGCAGTACGAGGCCATGGCCGCCAAGCACGACTTCTTCAACGAAGTCGCCGAGGACAGCCGCGACCTCGCCGCGCAGATCGCTGCCTTCTCGGCATTCACCGAGGGCATGCAGCTCTTTTCGTCCTTCGTCATGCTGCTCAACTTCACGCGAAACGGCACGATGAAGGGCATGGGCCAGATCATCGCCTGGTCCATCGCCGACGAGACGCTCCACACCGAGTCCATGACGAAGCTCTTCCGCGAGTACATCGTCGAGAACCCCGAACTCTGGAACGACTCTCTCAAGGCCAAGATCTACGGCATTGCCGAAACCATGGTCGAACTCGAGGACCGCTTCATCGACCTCGCCTTCGGCGTCTCCGAAATGCGCCGCCTCACCCGCGAGGAGGTCCGCAGCTACATCCGCTACATCGCCGACCGCCGCCTCATCGGTCTTGGCATGAAGGATATCTTCGGTATCAAAAAGAATCCGCTTCCGTGGGTGGATGCTATGCTGGGTGTATCGCACACCAACTTTTTCGAAAATAAAGTCGTGGATTATGCAAAGGGCGCCCTTACGGGTGACTGGGGCGACGTCTGGGGCGTTGCAAAGGGTTGATGTACAGTTGTTTTCGACTTTATTGACGTACGCTGTGGTTTGACTGTGCGACATAAAAAGCTCCTGTTTCGGGAGCTTTTTTATTATTAAGAGATTGTACTCGAAAAAGAACAGTCTTTCTACAAGATATCATCTGGACGGTTCGCCCTTCGGCAGCGTTCCTCAGAGCGTGCCTGCCCTCAGTTCTCTTGCAAGCCATTCGATGCCCTCCCGGTAGCCGTCGATGCCGTGGCCGATGATCGTGTGCTTCGCAGCGAGCGACACGTAGGAGTGGTGTCTGAAGGCCTCGCGGGTGGAGACGTCGGAGATGTGCACCTCCACCGTCGGAATTGCGGTCGCCTTGAGGGCGTCGAGAATTGCGACGCTCGTGTGCGTGTAGGCGGCGGGGTTCATCACGATGCCGTCGACGCCGTCGAACCACGCCTGCTGGATGCGGTCGACGATGGCGCCCTCATGGTTGGACTGGAAAAGCTCGCATGAGGCGCCGGCATCGGCGCACCAGGTCTCGAGTATTCCGCACAGGTCCTTGTAGGTCGTGCTGCCGTAGATGGCCGGTTCGCGAATGCCCAGAAAATTGATGTTGGGGCCGTTGATGATCAGAAGTTTCACGACTTTTCTCCGATGATCTGCCGAACTGCGTCCTCAACCGTTCGGCTTGTGATGATGCGGTGGGCGAGGGCGCGGTAAATCGGTTCCCGCTCGGCAAAAATGGCCTCGACGCCGCGTGCGAGCGAGACGGGACGCCCGGCGGACGGCAGCTCCTCAAGGGGACGGTGTAGCCAGAAGACGAGGCCGTTGCGCTGCAGGAGCCGGCGGTTGCGCTCCCGAAGCACGGAGCCTCCGCCCGTGGCGACGACGAGACCGTGTCCGGCGGAGAGCTCCTCGATCACCTTCGATTCGAGGACGCGGAAATGCGCCTCCCCGTCCCGGGCGAAGATGTCGGGAATCGACCGTCCGGCCTTTCGGACGATCAGCTCATCCACGTCGACGAAGGGACGGTGGAGGAGTTCCGCCAATCGTCTTCCGACCGTCGTCTTGCCGCTGCCGGGCATGCCGACGAGGACCAGATTCGAAAACTGCAGCGTCATGTCCTTCAGGATGTCCTCCGCGGCCGCATCGGGCAACGCATGGCCGAGAAAGCGTTCGGCCGCGGCCTTGGCCTGCATCACGAGCATGGAGAGCCCGTTTTCAGTCGGCAGGCCGCGGCTTCGGGCGAGCTGCATGAGCTCGGTGCAGGCGGGGTTGTAGATGATGTCGAGCACGCCCTCGAGCGCAGGGAAGGTCTCCAGCGTTTCGAGCGGCGAGGCGTCGCAGGTCGGATGCATGCCCACGGGCGTCGTGTTGACGATGAGCTGTGCGTCCGCGTGCCGGTCAAGATTCCCGTAGTTGTCGGGTCCCGAGCGCGAGATTGTCGTGACCGAGGCCGCGCCGAGATCGCGCAACACCGCGCAGACTGTGAGGGAGGCGCCGCCCGAACCGAGCACCAGGGCATTTCGGCCCTTGGGCGAGAGCCCTGCGCGCTTGACCATCCAGACAAAGCCCGCATAGTCGGTGTTGTCGCCGAGAAGTCCGCCGTCGGGGAGCCTCACGATCGTATTGACGGAGCCGATTGCCGCCGCTCGCGGCGTCAGTTCCGTGCAGTGCTTCATAACCGTCTTCTTGTACGGGATCGTTACGTTGAGGCCTTGAAAGTCCCCTGACGTCAGGAACGGGCCGATCTCGTCCTCCGTGAGCTCGATCAGGTCGTAAGGATATCCGCCGAGTTTTGCGTGAATCTCGGGGGAGAGACTGTGGCCGAGACTGGCGCCGATCAGGCCGAATCGTTGCTTCATGTCGAGCTCCTCCTTCATCGGGCGGTCCGCACGGGGGCGTCGGGCAGTCTGGCGGGGGCGTCGAGCAGGGCGTCAAGTGCGACGATTGCTGCGACGGCCTCGACGACCGGCACGGCTCTGACGACCACACACGGGTCGTGACGGCCCGTGATCCTGAGGTCGGCGTCGCATCCGCCGCTCAGCGAGACCGTGTGCTGGCTTTGTCCGATCGAGGGCGTGGGCTTGAGAGCAACCCTGAAGACCACGGGCATCCCCGTCGTCATGCCGCCCGCAATGCCGCCCGCGCGGTTGGTGAGCGGCGTCACGGCCCCTTCGCGCATGCCGTAGGGATCGTTGTTTTCGGATCCCCTGAGCAACGCCGCACCGAATCCCTCGCCGAATTCGACGCCCTTGACGGCGGGCACGGCGAAGACGGCCTGAGCGATGCGCCCGTCAAGCCCCTCGAAGAGCGGTCCGCCGAGTCCGACGGGCAGGCCCGAGATCATGCACTCGACCGTTCCGCCAATGCTGTCGGCCTCCTTGCGCGCGGCCTCGATCTCGGCCGCCATGGCGGCGGCCGCTTCGTTGGAGAGCGCGACGGGCGAGCGCGCGAGGCTCTCCTCGATCGTTTTGGACGACTCGCCCATGGGGTCGTAGGGTCGGTCTTCGGCCGCGCCGACCGAGCGCACGTGGGCCGCAATGCGGATGCCTCGTCTTGCAAGAATCTGCATGGCGATGCCGCCCGCGATGCACAGCGGTGCCGTCAGGCGCGCCGAAAAGGCGCCGCCGCCCCTCACGTCCTGCCAGCCGCCGTACCTGACGTGGGCCGGCCAGTCGGCGTGCGACGGGCGGGGCAGGTCGGCGATGGCCGCATAATCCTTCGAGCGCGTGTCGCCGTTCCTGATGATCGCCGTGAGCGGCGCCCCGCAGGTGCGCCCGTCGACGAGACCGCATAGGATCTCGGGCCTGTCGGCCTCCCTTCGCTGCGTCGTCATGCGGTTCTGCCCCGGCGCCCTTCTGGCCATGAAGGCCTCGAGCTCGGCCGCATCGACGGCTTCGCCCGCAGGCAGCCCGTCGATCGTCACGCCGATGGCGGCCGCATGGCTCTGGCCGAAGACGGCCGTCCGGATGTTCCTGCCGAAATAGGGCATGATCAGTCCTCCTGAAAGACCAGTCCGCCGAGGCGGGCAAAGTCGTCGAAAAAGTCGGGATATGATTTGCGAACGGCCTGTGCGCCCCTGATGATGACGGGTGTGCAGGTGCGAGCACCCGCGACGGCTGCAGACATCACGATGCGGTGGTCTCTCGCGCCGTCGCATGCGCCTCCCCGAAGCGCCGTGCGTCCGCGCACGACGAGTCCGTCGGGAATTTCCTCGACGTCCGCGCCGAGGTCCTCCAGAAGCTGCCGGGTCGTCGTCAGACGGTCGCTCTCCTTGATGCGCAGGCGTCCCGCGTTGATGAAGCTGGTCTCGCCCTCGGCGAAGGCCGCCACGACCGAGAGAACCGGGACGAGGTCGGGGATCTGGGTCGCGTCGACCGTCATGCCGCGAAGCGTGCCGGGGCGCACCGTCACGGCGTCCTCCGTCATGGAAACCTCCGCGCCGAAGGCCTCAAGAAGCTTCACGACCGCCCGGTCCCCCTGGCGGGAGTCCGCACGAAGCCCCGTCAGTGTGACACCCCTGCCCAGAGCGCCCGCGCAGAGCCAGAAGGCGCCGTTCGACCAGTCGCCTTCGACTTCGGCGGCGCCGGGGCTTCTCAGCCGCTCGAGCCCCTCGACGGTGAACCTGCGCCCGTCTTCGCTTCGCGTGATTCTCGCGCCGAATAGCGCGAGCACGTCGAGCGTCATGTCGATGTAGGGAGCGGACTCGATCCGCCCCGTGAGCGTCAGCGTGCTCATGCCCGGCACGACCGACAGCGCGAAGAGCAGGCCGCCGATGAACTGCGACGAAACGTCGGCCGCGATGGCGTAGTCGCCCGCCGGGAGGCGTCCTCTGGTTTTGAGCGGAAATGCGCCCTGCGGCGAGAGTTCGATGCCGTGGTCGCGGAGTTCCTCGTAGAGCGGGCTGAGAGGCCGCTCGGGTAGTCTTCCGTGCCCGGTGATGCTCGCGTCGAGCCCGAGCGCGCAGGCAACGGGCAGAATGAATCGCTCGGTCGTCCCTGATTCGCCGCAGTCGAGCGTCGGACACGCGGGCTGCGTCGAGACGGGCTCGACGATGAATCCGTCATCCGTGCGCTCGACGCAGGCGCCCATGGCCTTGAGGACCCGGGCGGTGGCCAGAATGTCTTCGGAAACGGTTGCGCAGCGCACCGTCGTCGGACGATCGGCCAGCGCGGCGGCGATCAGCAGGCGGTGTGCATAGGACTTGGATGAGATGGCGGGGATTTTGCCCGAAAGGCAGCCCTTCTGGATGGTGGCGATCATGATCAGGGATTGAATCCGAGTTGGATGAGGTCGCGAAGCTTTTCAAAGGAGGTTCTTTCCGTGCGGCACCGCCCGAAGGCCTCGGGAAGGATAAGCGTGATGGCGCTCCCCGCCGATTTCTTGTCCGATCGGGCCGCCTCGAGAAGCGCCTCTGCATCGTACGGACACAGGCCCGTGAGCCCGAACTTTTCGAGCAGGTGCTCGAGGACGGGCAGGGCCTGCGGGTCGCAGAGCCCGGCGCGCACGCAGCCGCGGAAGATGACGGCCATGCCGATGCCGACCGCGCGTCCGTGGGTGACGCCGTAGTCCGTCACGCGTTCGACCGCGTGCCCGACGGTGTGTCCGAGGTTGAGGAGCGCGCGCACGCCGCCCTCGAACTCGTCCTCCGAGACGATGTCGCGCTTGATCTCGACGCAGGTCGAAATGATGTCCGCCAGCACCTCTTCGGTGACGGGGCCTTCGAGCATCGGGAGAAGGCCGTTGGCCCTGAGCGCCGCATACTTGATGACTTCGGCCCAGCCGCAGGACATTTCCGCTTCGGGCAGAGTCTCGAGGCAACTCGGGTCGCAGACCACGAGCACGGGCTGATGAAAGGCGCCCATGAGGTTTTTGCCGCACTCGAGATTGACGGCTGTTTTGCCGCCGACGCTCGAATCGACCATCGCGAGGAGCGACGTCGGGATCTGGACAAAGGCGATGCCGCGCAGGTAAAGGGAAGCGGCAAGCCCGGCCAGGTCTCCCGTCACGCCGCCGCCCAGAGCGACGATCGAGTCGGAGCGGGTGAGACGCAGGGAAGCGAGATGGTTGAGAAGCTCAAGGAGCACCGAGGGATTCTTGGAGGCTTCGCCCGCCTTGAAGGTCCAGGCGGACGTTTCGAACCCGGCTTCGGAAAAGCTCGAGGCGACGGCGTAGCCGTAAATCGGCATCACGTTGCTGTCGCCCACGATAACCGTGCGGCTTCCCCTGACAAGCGGACGGGCGAGTCTGCCCGCTTCCTTCAGGAGTCCCTTGCCGATGAGCACCTGATAGGGTCTGCCGGTTCGGACGTCTATCTTGTTCATGTGCGTCTCCCAAAAATATCGTCTGTTCAGAGCCTGCCGCAGACCGCCGAGCGGACGGGATTGTCCGTGCGGACGAGTTCCTTGAGAAGCTCGAAGTTCTGCATGCTCCTCGCGCTCACCTGAAAGACGTCGACATGCTCGAAGAGCGGCAGATGACCGATGTTCATGATCTCCGTCACGATCGGAAGCCCCGTCTCGCGCTTGGTTTCCAGAAGCAGTTCGAGACCGTCGGCTTTGAGGCCCTGGAAGTCGTAGGGCGAGGTGCGCGCCTTGAAGGCCCCGGCGCGTAGCAACGTGGCGCCCGCGTCCCTGACCGCCCTTGCGACCTCGATGATCTGCTCGCGGCTCTCGACGGAGCACGGCCCCGCGATCATCGCGAAGTGTCTGCCGCCGATCTTCACGCCGCCCGCCTCGACGACTGTGTCGTCGGGATGGAACTGGCGGTTGGCGCATTTGAAGGACTCGACGCCCTGTTTGACGATGATGATCATGATGAACTGTCTTCTGATGTCTTGAGCGGCTCACGCGCACATCGTCATCGACGGGAAGCAGGATTTCCTGACATGAAAAAAAACTGCGGTGCGTGATTTCACCGCAGGTTCTTGAAATCCGGAATTCCGGAAACGCTCTTGCAGCAAAAACACTTCTACTTCGTGTGAAAACCAAAGTAAAAGTAGCTAAATCGCTGTGAGAGACGGTTCTGCTGCATCCTGAATTCCCTGTGTTTGTCCGAACGGCGGAAGGCCATCGGTTGAAAAAGATTATCCCGAGGAGTACACCGCCGCCATAAGGCGGTTTGCCTAGACGGACGGCATCTTAGTCGCAGGTCAAGCACGCTAGGCATTAGTGCCTACGACGAGTGCCTTTCAGGCGGCTCCTTGGCAAAGCGCAACTCGAGTACGACAGTTCCCGTAGGCGAGGCGCCTTCTTTTTTGAGAGCATGAAAAACGCAGGTAAGAAAAAGTGGCCTGCCGGACATGCCGGTCCGCAGGCCGGAGAAAATTCAATGCATACCAGTCAAGCACTCCAGATTAAGACACAGACACAGCCCCTCGCTGACGACCTCGAGGACCTCAACATCCTGACATTCGAGCCGATGGCCTCACCTGCGGAGATCAAGGCGATGGCTCCGCTTACGGACAAGGGCCGCGCCGAGGTCCTCAACGGCCGACGGGCCGTCAAGCGAATCCTCAAGGGTGAGGACGACCGCCTGCTTGTCGTGACGGGCCCGTGCTCCATCCACGATCCCGAGGCCGCGCTCGACTACGCCCGCCGTCTCAAGCGCCTCGAGGCACAGGTGGGCGACAGGCTCTGCCTCGTGATGCGCGTCTACTTCGAGAAGCCGCGCACGGTGACGGGCTGGAAGGGCTTCATCAACGATCCCTGCATGGACGGCTCCTTCCGAATCGCCGAAGGCATGCGCAGGGCGCGCGAACTGATGATCAGGATCGCCGAGATGGGCCTGCCGATCGCCACCGAGGCGCTCGACCCGTTCGGTCCGCAGTACTACGGCGACCTTGTCAGCTGGTACGCAATCGGTGCGCGTACCTCCGAAAGCCAGACTCACCGCGAGATGGCTTCGGGCCTTTCCGCGCCCGTGGGGTTCAAGAACGGAACCGACGGAGGTTTCGAATCCGCCATCAACGCCATTAGGGCCTGTCGCACCGGCCACCATTTCCTCGGCATGTACGAGGACGGGCGCAGCGCCGTGGTCTTCACCCGAGGCAACCAGTACGGACATCTCGTGCTTCGCGGCGGTGGCGGACGCCCCAACTACGACACGGTGAGCATCATGCTCGCTGAAAAGGCGCTCGAAAAGGCCGGGCTCCCCGCCCGCATCGTCGTCGACTGTTCGCATGCCAACAGCATGAAGAACCATCGGCTCCAGCCCTTCGTGCTCCATGACTGCCTGACGCAGATCGCCAACGGTTCGAAATCCATTTGCGGCATCATGCTCGAGAGCAACCTCAGCGAGGGCAATCAGAAGATTCCCGACGATCTCTCCGAGCTCAAGTACGGCGTGTCCGTCACCGACGCCTGCATCGACTGGGAGACCACCGAGTCCGTGCTGACGAAGTCCGCCGAGTTCCTGCGACGCCTGAACGTCTGACAAGGCTTGACTATAAAGGCCCGTCTCCGCATCACGCGAGGAGGCGGGCCTTTTTCATGACCGGCCCCGGGGCCTTCTCCGGAGTGCCTCGAGATTCCTGCGGCGCAGCTTCCTTCGGCGAACAAAGGGAAACTACCTACGGCAAAAACACAGCTCTGTACGAGCGGCGATGAAAAGGCGCGTCCATAATGGGCAATGCGACCTCTGTCGTCATAAGGCGACAAATCAAAGGAGATGCCCTTTTATGAATCCATTTGACAACGCGTTTGAGAGGAAGTGGACGTTGATCTTCCTCTTCGAGTTCTTTTTCATCATGATGCCGTTCCCGTGGTTCTATGACCTCGAGTACACGCCGTGGCTCTTCGGCGTGCCGCGATTCATCTACTGCTGGCTGGCCTACGGGCTGCTGGTGATAGGAACGATTGCTCTCTGGTGGCGCAGCTGCATGAAGCGTCCCGAATACCAGGAATACGAGGACTAGCATCATGCCGTATCAAGTTGAAACATCCACCGTTCCCTTTCTGATCGTCACGATCAGCTACCTTGTCGTTCTCGGCCTTATCGGCTGGTGGGGCAATCGCCAAAACCGAAATCTGCAGGACTTCTTCACGATGTCGGGCTCGGCTGGCGCCGTGCTTTCGGGCCTTGCCTATTTCTCGACGCAGTATTCGATGTCGACCTTCATGGGCGTGCCGGGCTCGATCTACCACGTCGGCTACGCCGGCATGAGCGTCTCGGTGCCGGGCATCGCCTTTTCGATGGTCATTCCGGCGCTTCTCGTCGGCCGCAGGCTCATCAAGCTCGGCCATCGCTACAAGATGCTCACGATGGCCGACTATCTTGCCGACCGTTATGAGTCGACCGCCATCCGGGGCCTGCTCGCCATCCTGATGCTCATCTTCCTCGTGCCCATGATGGGCGCGCAGACGATCGGCGCGGGCGTGATCTTCACGACCTACACGGGCGCTCCGCAGTGGGTAGGCATCGTCGTGATGGGCGTCACCGTCATCCTCTACTGCATGGCGGGCGGCATCCGCTCGGTCATGATGACCGACGTCATTCAGGGTGTGCTGATGGTGGTCACGGCCGTGACGACCTTCTTCGTCTCGCTCAAGCTCGGCGGCGGCCTCGAGACCATCAACGCCAAGCTCGCGTCCGTGGACCCGAACTACCTGAAGTTCCCTGGCCACAACAACTCCTATCCCTGGCAGAACTATGCGTCCATGATCGTCATGTGGTCCTTCTTCTGCATCGGTCAGCCGCACCTCTTCACGAAGTTCTTTACGATGAAGAACTACGGTACGATGTTCAAGGCCGTCCTCCTCGGCACGCTCGGCATGTGGTTCTCCGCAAGCTTCATCGAGTGGTGCGGCGTGACGGGCGCGGCCAGCTTCCCCGGCATCCCGGGCAAGGAAAGCGACTTCATCGTGCCGCTCATTCTCCAGGAAGGCCTGCCGTCCATCGTCTCCGCACTGATGGTCGCCGGCATCTTTTCGGCCGGCATGTCGACGATCAGCTCGCTGCTCCTCACCTCCACGTCCGCCGTTTCGCGCGACCTCTATCAGCGCATTCTCAAGCGCGATGCCACCGACGAAGACACGCTCAAGATGTCCCGCGTCGTGACCGTGGTGCTCGGCATCATCGCGATCGGCATCGGCATTTTGAAGCCGGGTTCGATCTTCACGATCATTCTCTTTGCGTTCGGGGGGCTGGGCATCTGGGCTGCGCCGATCATCTGCGGCATGTACTGGAAGCGCACGACGACCACCGGCGTCTTCGCCTCCGTGATCGTCGGCGAGGTCTTCTACTTCCTGCTGCTCACCCAGTTCAAGTCGCTCTCCTTCGGCTTCAACCCGCTCATCGTCGCGTGGCTCGTCACGATGGTCGTCCTCATCGGCGTGAGCCTCTTCACGAAGCCCGTCTCGGACGCCACGATCCGCCGCCACTTCGACGATCTGGACAAGCCCGCCAAGGCCTGATGCGAACGCACCCAATCGCCTGAAGGCAACCCATGACGCGCCGCCCGGCCCCCTTCGTGAGGGGCCTGCGGCGCGCCTTCAAATGAAAAGGCAGTAAATCATGCAGCTTGCACATCTCAACTGGCAGGAGGCCGAAAAGGTCCTCGCCGATCCCGAAACTCTGGTCGTCATTCCCGTCGGCTCGACCGAGCAGCACGGCCCCATCGGCCCGCTCGGCACCGACTGGCTCATTCCCGAAGAATTCTGCCGCCGCCTCGACGGCCGCATGGAAAAGCTCCTCATCGCGCCCGTCATCCCCTTCGGCGTGGCGACGCACCACATCAACTTCCCCGGCACGATCGACCTTGGCCTTGAAACGATGATCAAGGTGATGGGCGCCGTCTTCGAATCTCTCTACAGGCACGGCGCAAGGCGTTTCGCGGTCATCAACGGCCACGGAGGCAACGATCCCGCGATCGAAAAGGCCGCGCTCGAGATGTATCGCAGGGGCGCCCAGGTGACGCTCGTCAACTGGTGGGGCATTGCGCCCAAGCTCAATCTGGACTGGCCCACGGGCCACGGCGACGCTCAGGAGGCTGCGGCCGTCATGGCCTTCGCGCCCGAGCTCGTCAAGTCCGAATGGCTCGTCGACAACGTCGTCACGCCGCCTTCCGCGGACTTCAAGCAACTCCACATCAACACGGTTCTCTTTGAGGGCGCGCCCGTCAAGGTGATTCGCGAAATCCGCGACACCGTCAACACGGGCGGTCTCGGCGGTCTTGAATCCAAGTTCGCCACGCGCGAATGGGGCGTCGCCATGATGGACGGCGTCACCGACTGGATGGTCCGCTATCTCGAGGCCTTCCGCAGGATCGACCTGCCGAAGAAGCATTGGGACTGACCTTATGGCTTACGAAGACACTCTTGCCGCCGTGGATGCAGTGCGGCTCATGGATAGCGTTCGCGCGATCTGCACGGGCGAACGTCTTTCAAACGAGGCGGAAGTCCGTTCCTTCGACGTTCTGGAAAAGCTCTTCACGGACGCGGGCTGCCGCGTGACGCGCGAGGCGCTTCCGGGCTACGTCAGCACGCCCGAAGGCGCAGCCTTCGAAGCGGGCGGCATTGCTTATGAAGTACTCACTCACCCCATGACGCCTTCCGCAGATGGCCTCGAGGCGGATCTTGTCTACATCCCGGTCGACCGAACGGGGTCGGCATCCGCCGAAGAGGTCTCCGGCAGGATCGTTCTCACGGACGGTCTGGCAATGGAGCCCGTCGTGCGCGCCCTTGAGGACAGGGGCGCCGCAGGCGTCGTCTTCATCACGGGCGTGGAGATCCACAACATGATCGTCTCGCGCGTCTGGGGCTCGCCCACGCCCGAAACCCTGCACGACTATGTCGGCATTCCCGTCGCAAGCCTCTCCTTTGGGGACGGCACTCGCCTCAGGGCCCGCCTCGCCGAGGCGGGCGGCACGCTGCCCGCAAGGCTTTCGACCCGCGTCGAAAGCCGCTGGACGGAAATTCCCGTCATCACGGCCGAGATCCGCGGCGCGGACGAGGACTTCGTGATGGTGACGGGACACGTCGACAGCTGGGGGCTCGGAGCCCTTGACAACGCCTCGGGCAACGCCTGCGCCGTCGAACTCGCGCGCATCCTCGCGCCGCTCGCCTCCGACATGCGCCGAAGCGTGCGCTTCGTCCTCTGGTCGGGGCACTCCCACGGACGCTACGCAGGCTCGACCGCCTGGTGCGACGCGCACTTCGAGGAGCTCGAAAGGCACTGTCTTCTCAACGTCAATGCGGACTGCCTCGGCGGGCGCGGCGCAACGGTCATGACCGAGTCGCCCGCCATGGCCTCGACGCGAGGCCTCGCGCGCACGGCGCTGCGCGAGGCGGCCGGCGTCACGGACTGGCGAGGTTGCCGTTTTTCGCGCAGCTGCGACCAAAGCTTCTGGGGCGCAGGCGTGCCCTCGATCTTCTCTCAGGTCTCCGAGCAGCCGCCCTTTGAGGGCGCCGCCGCGGACGCCTTTGGCAAGATGTTCGGCAGCGGCAGGACGGGCGGTTTCGGCGCCTGGTGGCACACGAGGACCGACACGCCCGACAAGCTCGACCCGGAAAACCTCGCCCGAGACGTGCGCGTCTTCGCGAGCGTGCTCGCGCATGCGCTCTTTGACGAAAGACTGCCCGTCGATGCGGCGGCCGAGGTGCTCGAACTCAGGGACGAGCTCAAGGCGTGGCAGGAAAAGGCGGGCGACTCGCTCGACCTCTCCGAGGTCCTTGCGCGACTCGATCTTCTTGCAGAAGCTCTCGAGGCTGCGGCCCGCTCGGACGATCCGAAGCGCTTCGAAAAGCGCTCCCGCAGGGTGCTCTCCGAGATCATCCCGCTCGCCTATGTCGAAGGTTCGGTCTACTCCCACGACGAGGCGCTGCGTGCGCCGCCCGTGCCGATGCTGAGACTCATTGACGAACTCGCGTCCCTCTCCGAACACGAGAGAAACGCGGCCCTCGTCAGCCTTCGCCGTGCCGTGAACCGCCTCAAGGCAGGCACTGCACGGGCGCTTGAGGCCGCTCAGGCCTGACGGCAACAAGTGCGGGCCTGAAAGAAGGACGGGCTGCGAACGCCATGCGTCGCAGCCTTCCGTGGGGGCACGGTGCCCGGGTGCCTCTCATCCGAGGGCCGTGTCGAGCGTCATCATCAGGATGAAGCCTGCGATGACGGCGAGCGTGCCTGCGTCGGAATGCTTCGAGAGATGCGCGGCGGGAATGAGTTCCTCCACCACAACATAAAGCATGGCGCCTGCGGCTAAGGCCAGCATGAAGGGCATGGCCGGCATCACGGTCTGGAGCACCAGTACGACGAGAAGGCCGAAGATCGGCTCGACGATCCCCGAGAAGGCGCCGAAGAGGAAGGCGCGCATCCTGCTCATGCCCTGGCCTGCAAGCGGAAGCGAGACGGCGGCGCCTTCGGGAATGTTCTGAATGCCGATGCCGAGTGCCAGCGCGAGCGCCGAGGAGAGCGCGGCGGGCTCGCCCGAGAAGGCTGCGGAGCCCGCGACGAGGCCTACCGAACCGCCTTCGGGCACGTTGTGCAGCGTGATCGCGATGAAGAGCAGCAATGCACGGTGCATCGAGGTCTTCGGCCCCTCGGGTCGGGCGGCGCCCGGATGCAGGTGCGGAAGCGCCGTGTCGAGAAGCTTCAGGAAGAGCGCGCCCGCCGCCACGCCTGCACCCGCCGCAAGCCATGGCGTGCCGCCCTGAGCCTTCGCCATCTCCTGCGCGGGAATGATCAGGCTCCAGACCGACGCCGCAATCATGATGCCCGCGGCAAAGCCGAGCGAGAGCGTTTCGGCGAGCTCCGCGCCGCGGCCTCGCACGCTCCCCGGCTTCATGAAGAAGACGGCCGCGGCCCCCGCTGCCGTGCAGAGAAAGGTGAAGCCCGTGGCAAGGGCGGTCTGGGCGAGCGCGTTGAGAAGGTCTGGCGTCATGGGCTTTCGGATCGAGTTGAGTGAGAATGATTCTCAAGTATAAGGCCTTGCGGGACTGCGTCCGCATTTTGAGCGGATCCTTTTTGCAAATCGTTTCAGGAGACGGCTTCCGAGCCGAGCCATCGTAAAATTTCTCTTCATTTCGGGCGCAGACAGCCTATAATTTGCTGGCTAATAAATGGCGTCCGCCGTCACGACACGAGGATTTGACTACATGACCAAGCGACTCATGCCGACTCGCGAGAACCTGCGCAGGGTGCACAGGGGCGCTGCGATGAGCGAAGAGGACATTGCGGGCGTCGAGCTGATGCTTTATCTGATCCGAGCTGCCGACGTGGTGCGCGAATCGGTCTATTCGGGCCTCCGGGAGCGGGAGCTTTCCGAAGGAAAGTTCGCGCTCCTGATGACACTCTTCGATGCGGACGGTCCCGTGCCCGTCGTAGAGCTTGCCAAGCGCATCGGCGTCTCCGCTCCGACCACCTCCGTCATGGTGACCCGCATGCTGCAGACCGAGAAGCCCCTCATCGCCAAGGTCCAGTCGAAGGCCGACGCCCGCTGCTGGCTCATCGAACTCACCGACGAGGGCAGGGCGCTCATCACGGCCGAGCTTCCCGCGCATACCGCCAGGGTGGCTGACTTCGCGAAATGCCTGTCGGGCGATGAGCGCGAGCAGATGATCGACATGCTCAAGAAGCTCGTCGCCGACAACTGAGGTCGGGCCTGCCTTTTCAAGACCGTCGATTCCGGCGGTCTCTCTTTTTCCTTAATACTTAGCCGACTAATAAAAAGATGACCATTCCAATCAAGCAGAAAAAGGATATTGTTCGTACATCTGCGGGTTTTGCCGCAGTGCTCGTTCTGGCGGGCGGACTCATTTGGCTGGGCAACCGCAACGATGCCGGTAGCGAAGTTGAACGTCTGCGGTCCGGGATTCTGACCGCGCACCAGATCAAGGCCGCCTTTCAGACCGTGGGCGGCAGGGTTGTCGAGAGGCCGTATGACGAGGGGGCGACGGTGCAGGCCGGCACGGTGCTGATGCGTCTCGACTCGACCGACGTTGATCTTGCGATCGAGTCGACGGAGGCTCAGATTCGTCAGGCCGAGGCGCAGATGAGGCTCGTGCAGGAGAGCGTCGAGCTTGCGCTTGCGCAGGCGGCCACGGCGGAACGCTCGCAGTGGAGGCGCATCGAGGCGGCTGAAGCCGCCCGCAAGTCGGCCGAGGCTGCGTTCGTGAGGGCGCAGGCCGAGTGGAGGCGTGCGGAGGACCTTTTCCCGAAGGGCGCGGTTTCGCGCTCGGCTTATGATGCCGCGAAGGCTGCTCGCATCGCCGCCCGTGAGGCGCTCTCCTCGGCCGAGCGCTCCGTGGACGTGCTGGCCGTGGGTGCCCCGCAGACGGACAGGGTCAGGCTCGTCAAGACGGGATCGGCCGAAGGCATGCGGCTTGACGAGATCGTCAACGCACGTCGGGCGGCTGAAACCGAACGCACGCAGCTCGAAGTCTACGGCGCTCAGCGCGAAGGACTCGAGGCCTCCCTCAGGCAGCTCAGGGTGAACGCCTCTCGGCTCGAGTTGGTAGCTCCCGAAAAGGCCAGAGTCACGGATGTTCTTTATGAAAAGGGGGAGCTAATTTCGCCTGCCGCGCCGGCCGTGCTGCTCGAGACTGATCGGTTCTACGTAGACATATACGTCTCCGAAGCTTCGCTCGGCACCCCGCGGGAGGGGATGGTCGTACGCTGCCGCGCACCGGCGCTCGAACGTGACGTGGAGGGGACGGTGCGTCTCATCGATGCGGCGCCCGACTTTGCGGACCTCAAGATGGTGCGCGAGCGCGGACAGGCGGACCTCAAGCTCTTCAAGGTGAGGATCGACGTGCCGAGGACCGAGGGGCTTCTCGCCGGCATGACGCTTGATGTCGAGGTGCAGTCGTGAGTCGGTTCTTCGCATCCGTCGCAGCGAGCGTCGTCGAGGAGTGCGTGGCGATGACGTCCGGGCACTTCGTGCCCTACCAGAAGCTTGGCGTGCTCGTGGCGGTGCTCGTGAGCCTGGTCTTTTCGATCATCGTCAGCCATGACGTCGTCTTCGAGGCGCCGGTGGCCGTCATCGATCTCGACGGCAGCCGCTGGTCGGGTGATCTTGTCCGCAAGCTTGACGCCTCCCACTACCTGAGCGTAAGAGGCGTCACGCACTCGCCTGCCGACGCACTCACCCTCATGAAAAATGATCGAGTGCAGGCGGTGCTCGTCATACCGAAGGGAGCGCAGGCCGAGCTTGCGCGCGCAAGCCGCAGCGTGATGCTGGGCGTGATGCTCGACGACTCGAACTCGGCGCAAAACGGCGAGCTGCTCGGACAGCTCAATGCTGCCGTGGCCGGGCTGAGCGCCGAGATCGCGGTGAGTCGTCCCGGCGGGGTGGCCTCTTTGGGCGGAAACACGAGTGAAACGGCGGCGGCGCTGTCGCCGCTTCGCGTCGCGAGCCGAACCCTCACGAACCCGACGGGGCAGGGCGCGACGGGCACGACGATCGGCTTCCTGCTTTTCTTCTCGCTCATGTACCACGGGCTCACGAGCCTCATGATCACGGGTCGGCTGCGCGTCACGAGGCAGTGGGAGCCGAAAGTGCTGTCGGGCACGCTTTGTGCGCTGCTTGCGCGTGCCGTGCCTTACGCCTTCATCTTCACAACGGTCGTAACGGCCGCAGTGGCCGTTCTCGTCAACTTCGGGCAGCTTCGCTTCGCGGGCAATCCGGGAGTTTTCATGGCAGTTCTTTTCTGCGGGGCCATGGCGAACACGTGGATTGCCTACCTTCTCTCCTGGAACGCAGTCACGCCCGGCGAAGGTGCGAGCAGGATGATCTTTCTCGTGCCGCCCGGGTTCATTCTGGGCGGCGCCACGATGGCCACGGGCTTCGTGCACGGTTGGGTGCACGACATCAGTTTCGGCATTCCGCTTGTCTGGATCTTCAAGGTGTGGCGTGATGTCGGTCTGCGCGGCTTGGGTTGGAGCGACATGTGGAGCCTGATCGGCAGCTTCCTCTGCTATCTGGTTTTTATTGCCGCACTTGTCGGCGTACGCTTCTGGCGTGACGAGGTTCTGGCCCGCAGGAAGCTGCGGGAGTCATGGGAACTCATGAGCGAGATCGAAGATCAGGAGCGCGGAGCGGACAAGTCGCACCAGCCTGCATCCTGAAGCGGATCACAGGATGCGGCAGGAGCCGCGACCGGCGCTTCTGACGGAGCGGGCGCGGCGGACGCCGAGTGCGCTTCGGGCTCGGTGGCGGATTCGATCGGCTGCGGATTCGCGGCGAGCGCCGGATCGGCATCGGGGACCGCATCCTTGATGGCGTCGGGCGGAAGCCTCAGAAGAGACTGCTTGTCCCTCGTCGCCCATCCCGAGCGCTCCCACCACGGGGAGGCGCGCTCGGCCGCCTCGAGCCTGAGGATCTCCTCCTTTGAGATGCCCTTGAGCGTCTTGTTCCTGAGGCAGGCCGTTGCGTGAGTGCTCTTCATGCGGGCGAGTTCGTCCTCGAGCACGGACTTGTGCGTGAAGCGGGTGTAGAGGATGTCCGACAGGTGCCTGTTGACGAAGCCGATGCAGTCCTCGGGCTTCGTCGGGTCGAGAGAAGCGATGTAGGCCTTGAGATCCTCGGCGAGCGCGGGGTCGTCCAGCGGCAGGGCTGCATGGGCTACCGGGAAGAGACACGTGCTTGTGATGACGAGGGTACGCAAAAGGGGTGGCATCGTGGTGGAGGCTTGGCTTGGAAGTGTCGGCATGTCGCAGAGGATACCTTTTTTTCAGTCTGCGGAAAAGCCCCGCATGGTTCGACATGCTGAGTGTCAGGCCTGCGGGCTGGAGGCGCACGCCGACATCAAGGCGGCCGAGGCGCTCACGATTTCCACTTTACGCGATGCACCTCTGCGGCGACCATCAAGGAGCTAGAGCCTGTTGCGCGAAGAAGGGCATCCCCGAAATTAAGGAAGAATGAGGGGGAGACCCTTTTCGCAGGAGTGACAACAAGTTCCTTTTTACAGTGTTCCTTTTCAAAGGAGAGGAAAGACAAAAATCCCTTCATGCGTGAACGGGTGTTTCCGGCAGCCTTTAGCTGCTGCGGTACTTTTCCGGGAACTTCATGTCGCTGTAGCGCACGAAGCGGCAGCCCGTGATGAGCTTGTAGCCGAGCCAGATGGCGAGGAAGAGCGGGATGCCGATGTAGGTGGCGACCACGCCCGCCCAGTCGATCGTGCCCGCGAGGAAGGCCTGGTAGTTCTGGCCGAGCATGATGATCATGCAGAGCGCGAAGGCGAACATCGGTCCGAACGGGAAGAAGGACGACTTGTAGGGCAGCTTGTTGACGTCGTAGCCGTTCATCACATAGCCGCGGCGGAAGCGGTAGTGGCTGATGGCGATGCCGAGCCAGGCGATGAAGCCGCTCATGCCCGAGGTGTTGAGCAGCCAGAGATAGACGGACTGGTTGTCAAAGAGGGACGTCAGGAAGCACAGGCCCGCGACCGCCGTCGTGGCGAAGAGCGCGTTGCGCGGGACGCCGGAGGCGGAGAGCTTGCCGAAGATCTTCGGGGCCGAACCCTGGTGCGCGAGCACGAAGAGCATGCGCGTGGAGGCGTAGAGGCCGGAGTTGCCCGCAGAGAGCACCGAGGTGAGGATCACGGCGTTCATGAGCGCGGCGGCCGAGAGCAGGCCCGCGTGCTCGAAGACGAGCGTAAAGGGGCTCACGGCGATGTCGGCCACGTCGTTCCTGAGAAGGCGAGGGTCGGTGTACGGAATGATCAGGCTGATGACGAAGATCGAGAGGATGTAGAAGAGCAGGATTCGCCAGAAGACCTGTCGGACGGCCTTGGGAATGTTCTTCTCGGGATGCTCGGTTTCGCCTGCGGCGATGCCGATGAGCTCGGTTCCCTGGAAGGAGAAGCCCACCACCATGGCGACGCCGATCAGGGCGGGAAGGCCGCCCACGAAGGGTGCGTCGCCGATCGCCCAGTTCTCGAAGCCCGCAGGCGTGTCGCCCGAGAGGATTCCGAAGATCATCGCGAAGCCCGTGCAGATGAAGAGGATCACGGTCACGACCTTGAGGAGCGCGAACCAGTATTCCGTCTCGCCGAAGCCTTTTACGGATATGTAGTTGAGCGTGAATATGAACGCGAGGAAGAGCGCGCTCCAGAGTGTTCCGGGCACGTCGGGGAACCACCAGCCCATGACGAGCTGGGCGGCCACAAGGTCGACTGCGACCGTAATGGCCCAGTTGTAGCAGTAGTTCCAGCCGAGGGCGAAGCCGAAGCCTTCGTCGACGTAGCGGCGGCCGTAGGTGGAGAACGAGCCGGCCACGGGTTCGTAGGCGGCGAGTTCGCCGAGGCTCGTCATCAGGAAGTAGACCATGAGGCCGATGATCGAGTAGGCGAGCAGGGCGCTGCCAGGACCGGCCTGGGCGATCGTCGCACCGGACGCCACGAAAAGTCCCGTGCCGATGGAGCCGCCGACGGCGATCATCGTGATGTGACGCGCCTTGAGGTCTCGGCGCAGTCCGGTGTTGGAGCCGGTGGTAGTGTCGGACATGTGGGTAGGAATCTCCGGAAAGAAATGCGTTCGCAGGAGGGAGGACACGGAGCGAACCTGCAGCGGCCGGCGGGGCCTTGCGGGCTTGCAGCAGATGTCCGGGCGAACTTTTCCGGGTGCGGGCCTGCCGGCCGCACTGTCGAAAAGCGACCGAACGGTCAGCGACAGCTCCTCCGCCGCGGATCGGCGGGAGTGAGGCGGATGTTCTCCGCGTCACCAATGGCCGCCGCGTGTCCGCGGCGTCATTTCGGCAGGCTGCCCTTTCGAGCGGCGTCCTCGGATACCTCCTCGGCCGTCTACTGATGCAGTCCCTGCGCCTCTATCTTGCCTGGCGCCCCTCAAGGCGGAAGCCTTGAAAAGCGTGAAAGGCGTTATTTTGACACAGATTGCAGGCCGGGTGAAGCGGGCGGCCGTTTTTTTCCATGCCAGAATCCCGATTCGCCGCGCCCGTCTCCCGTGCGAAGCATGCACCATCTCGTACCACTCTATAAAATACTTTCAGGATTGCGCGAGCTTCGCAATTTTTTTGATATAGAGGTAAGAATATGGGCATGTTTGGACCGGGCAAGGAAGGATGGCTGGCAGAAGCTGAGATGCTGAGTTGGGCTTTCAGACATTTGAAGGCTGAGGAGAGGGACTACCTCACCAAGAGGCTCAAGCATGTTCTGGGAAAACGCACGCTGAAAGGCTCCTGGTTTGAGAAGGACAAGAGTCTTGTCGAGATGCTTGTGGCGGGGCCGGCCCATCGTGCAGGGTTGGGCTCCCTGCCGCTGATGACAGCCGCCAACACGGAGAAGATGCATGCGCTTGACTATCCGGGGCTGTCTGAGGACAAGACGCCCGAGGCCTTTTTCAGACGCGTGGAGGCTGCTGCGACACACGAGAAGTCGAAGGAGGCGATGAGGGCCTTTCATGAGGAGATCGACGGCACTCCTTATGACCGCAGGGCATTTGCCATGCTCATCATCTACATCTGCGGATTCGGACTGTCGTGGTACGCAAAGGCCTTCCTTGAACGCTACTGCAGGGAGTTTGGCGCGAACTCGCAGACCACTCTCTCCATCAGCTTTGATCCGAGCCTGTACGAGGGGAAGGACGGCGATCCTGAAGGCGAAGAGGCGTCCGCAGGCGAGAAGTCCGAAAAGCCCTCGCAGGAGCAGGCCCCGGCTGAGGCCGTCCCTGCCGGTGCGTCCGAGACTGAGGGGGCTCGGGAGGCTCCTGCGCAGACGGGGGACGAAGTCCCCGGCGTCGAGGCCGCGAAGGTTGCCGAGTCTGCCGCCGAGCCTGCCCCCGTCGTACCTGCACCCGTCGTGCCTGTGCCCGCTGAAGGGGCGAAGGCGAGCACCGTCTTTCCGCGAGACTTCTCCGTCACCGTGCCGCCCTTGCCGCGAGGTGTGACCCGTTATCTGGGCTACATCCGCACGAGTGGCGGAAACTTCTTCAACTTCTATGTTCTCGCCGAGTGGTACAAGGACCGCTTCGGCGTGCTCGAGTCGGAGGCCAAGCAGCTTTTCCCCTCCTACGGTGCCTTCAACCTGAAGTCGGCGGGTCGCAACCAGATCAAGGAAGGCGCCTTCTACGTCATCGACCTGAAGCCGTCGGAACTGATGCCGAACTTCGACGAAAACGGCCGCGTGCGTTCCGACTTCTGCAAGTTCGTCGACTTCTCGAGGATCACGAGCAGCAAGCGCTTCTTCAGCGCGTCCGACTTCGGCATTCATCTTGTCGTGAAGCCCGCCGAGGACCTGGACCGCATCGACTTCACCTCGACGATGATTCCCGTCAGCGTGACGGATTCTGAGGATCTGGAAGACGAGATGAAGGTTGCCAACGAGTTCGTGCTGCTCGAGCACAAGGACCTTTTCTACGGTCCCATGCGCTTGAAGAGGGACAACCGCGGGAAGAACTACGTCACGTTCTCCGGCACCGTCAACAAGGGGCTCGTCTCCGCCTTCAGGATCAAGGCCGACAAGGTCGAGGAGGTTCGCGAGTACGTCAGGTGGGAGGGCGCCGGCCAGCCCGTGCACGTGGGCGTGCGCTGCGCGAAGACGGCCTTCATGGATGCGGTTTCGGTCGACGTCTGGAGTGACGCGGATCTGCTCAGGCGCCTTCTTGAGAAGTCTGCTGTGCGTGCCGCCTACATCAGGGACCGGCTCCAGTCTCCCGAGGCCTTCGAGGACGTGGAGCCGGACGTGACGGCCGGTCGCCTTGCCCGCGCCAGAAACGTGATGCGCCGCCTGCAGTACAAGGAGGAGGTGAAGGAGCATGTCGCGAACTTCGTGCTCGACGAGATCAGGGCCGGCAACGACGCCATGATTGACGCCGTGATCTCGCGCGTGGCGGTCGGTGACAAGCTGATCGACAAGATCTCCGCAAAGACTCTCGTGGGCGTGAGGGTCGAGCGCCTGAAGGCCGAGGAGAAGACGCTCAGCGAAAACATCCGAGTGCAGGAAGGCAAGAGGGACGAGCTCACTCGCAAGTACGCCAGTCTCGAGATAAGCAAGAAGGAGCTCGACGCGGAGCTCCGGAGGAAGGCCCTCGCGTCCTGTCTTCTGGATGCAAAGAAGGACGTGATCGAGCAGCTTCTCAAGCTGGACGGGATGCTTGAGAAGCGTCGCGAGAATTACCGCAGGCTCGAAAACCTGCACACGAAGCTTCTCGAGGAGTCGAAAAGAATCTGTGAGCGCACGCACGGAGCCGACGGCGAGCTGATGCCCGAGTCCCTCGTGAGGGCGCTCGACGCCTGGACTGAGGACGATGACAGGAGCCGTCGCGAAAGGCTCGCGCAGGCCGTCTGCGGCGTCAGGCCCGCGAAGCTCAGGGGACGCGAGCTGGCCGATGCGCTCGTCAGGTCCGTGCAGGAGGTTCGACGCTACGATGAGAACACGGTGCTCAACCTCTACATCTGTTGGGCGCAGAACTTCCTCACGGTGCTCTCGGGCGAGCCCGGCTCGGGCAAGACCTCGATCTGCCACATTCTGGCGAGGACGCTGGGTCTGGACGCCTTCGACAACCTGCTGTCGTCCGACGAGCGTGCGGGTCTTTCCGCCGGACGCTTCGTGCACGTGCCGGTCGAGTACGGCTGGACGTCGAAGCGCGACTTCGTGGGCTACTGGAATCCGATCACGAACAGGTTCGAGTCTTCGGATCCCGCCAGATGGGACCTGCTCCGCACGCTTGATGCGGAGGAGAGGAGCGCATCGGGGTCGGTCTATCCCGCGATGATGCTGCTTGACGAGGCGAACCTCTCGCCGATGGAGTACTACTGGTCCGACTGGATGCGTCTGTGCGACGAGCAGACGTCGTCAGGCATCGTGACGCTCTGGGACAAGGCGCCGACGAAGGTGCCCGAGACGCTGCGCTTCATGGCGACCATCAACAACGACAGTACGACCGAGACGCTCTCGCCGCGCCTCATCGACCGTGCAGCCGTCGTGACGCTGCCCGTCGTCGATTGCATTGAAAACACGAGCCCCGCGAAGGTCGTGGGACCCGTGTCCTGGAAGGAGCTTCAGGCCTACTTCGGGGCGAAGGCCGTTTCGAAGAACGCGCGCGAGCTCTCGGACCTGCACGACAGGCTGATGCCCATGCTCGAAGGCTTCGGCATCAGGCTCTCGCCCCGCTCGATCCGCCAGATGAACGGATACGTGGGCGCGGCGTCCTCGATCTTTGCGGACGGGGACAAGCCCGCCTGGCTTGATGCGGCCGACTTTGCGGTGATGCAGAAGTGCCTGCCGCGCATCACGGGCACGGGCGCCGCCTACCGCGAGAAGCTCGTGGAGTTCAGGAGCGGTCTTGAGTCGCTCGGACTGTCGAGGTCCGTCGAGGTCGTCGACCGCATTCTGCGTCAGGGCGACGAGGCCATGGACTGCTACCGCTTCTTCTGACGGAGGTGGCCATGACTGCTGAAGATGCAGGTGCGGGCGTGCAGGCGGGAACGCTCGTGCTCACGGTCCGCCCCGAGGGCGCGGCCCCCGTGCCGCTGCCGCTTCATGAGGCTGAGCCCCTGATCGGAGACTGGTCGGGGCAGCCCGCCGTGGAGGCGGGTGTGCCCATGTCGCTTGAGGTTTCGGGCCTTCCGCCGAGGGCCGCCGTCACCGTCAGGATGGGCGGCGAGGTGCTCGCGGGCGACCAGTATCGCGAGGAGGACTGCGTACACCTCGAGCTGCAGGATCCGCTTCCCTTCGACAACATGATCGGCGTGGCGAAGCTCGAGGTGCTCGTGAGCATGGGACCTCAGGCGTGCAGCTTCTTCTATGCCGAGCCGCTTCGCATCATTCTCAAGCCGGGGCTTGCCTCGGACAATCTGCTCAGGATGAGCGAGAGCGTGGCGGAGCACGTGGAGAGGCTCTTCGGGGGCGATGCCGTCAGGACGGGCGACGATTCGCTTGGCGATCTTCTGGGCGTGCTCGAGCGTCTGTCGTCTCTCTACGAGAGGCAGTATCCGTATTTCCGCGAGGATCCCAAGTGCAGGCTCGCCTCCACTGCCAGACGCATGAGCATCGAGCGCATGCGCGACATGACGCCCGAGGCCGCGCGCTGGATGGCCTCGCATCCGCACGAGTGGCAGAGAGTGGCGCCGGGACACGGCATCCGCATGCGGGGCGCGAACTGGATGCCCGCTCATGCGCTCGTGCGCACGTCCGAGCTGAGCAGGGACCTTTATGAAAACCGCGTGGTGGCAGGCTTTCCGCTGCATCTTGCGTCGGAGACGAGGCGTCTGGCGCAGGCGTTCGAGGACGCGGTGCGCGTCGGCGCGGGACCTCTTGACGCGGGGACCATCGGCCGCATGGCCGCCGTGCGCATCGTGAGTTCGGAGGCTGACGTCCTGAGGGGCTACGGCATCGTGTTCTCGCGCATTGCGGAGCTCTACCGGGACGCGCTCGGCGTGACGCCCGAGCCCGTGAACAGGCTGCCCGCGCCCGCGAGGCATTTCATCGAGACGTCCCAGTACAGGCTCGTCTACGAGCTGATGCGCGAGTGGTTCGAGCTCAGGCCCGTCGAGGCTGAGAAGCTCGTGAGCAGGCTTGCGAGCGTGACGAGTCCGAGGCTCTACGAGTACTTTTCGCTCGTTTCACTTCTCGGCGGCCTTGAGCGCAGGGGCTGGACGAGCGTGGAGGCGAAGAGGCACGAGTATGCGGGAGCGGGTCCGCTTTATGCGGACAATGCGGCCGCGGCCCTTCTCAACACCTTCATCTTCAGGAGGAAGGAAGACGACGGAGGGAACGAGGAGATCGTGAGGCTCTGGTACCAGCCCGTGCTGGCGGCGGGAAATGTTGAGCCCGAGAACGGCATCGGACTTGCGAGGACGACACGCTGGTCCGTGAGGCCCCTCAATGCGGAGGCTGCCGACACGCTGAGGGAGACGGACAGGGCCTGGTATTCGCCCGACTTCCTGATTTCGCTCGAGAGCGGAGGCAGGACGGCCTGGGCGGTCATGGACAGCAAGTACTCGACCGTGGGAACGGTGCTGCGGCACCATGCGATGCAGCAGGCCTTCAAGTACCTGACCTCGCTCGGGACGGTGAGAAAGGACGACGTGTATGCGGGCCTCTGGCTCTACTGCGGCAGCGTTGCGAACGACCGCACGCAGGAGGGGTCGTTCTTCAATGCGTCGGCCCCGGACGTCCTGCCCGTGCCCGACATGGTGCTTGAGCGCGTCAATGCGCTCTCGGAGGCCGATCCCGTTGCAGGCGTGCTTGAGCGCCTGAGGACGGTGCTCGCGAGGTAGGTGGCGGGGCGTCGTGCGTCAGTCGACGGGGCGGTGGGCCGGGAAGAGGCGGCCGAGGACCTTGAGAAAGACCTTGGCGAACTGCCCGCCGCAGACGGCGGCGACGAGCGTTCCCTCGCGCACGCCCTCGATCGAGCCGAGGAGAAGGCAGGAGAGCGAGGTGGCCGCGATGACGAGGAAGACGTCGATGCCGGTGCGCAGGTTGCCGAAGGAGCCGCCCCAGCGCCTGATGATGCTGATGACGAGACCTTCGGGCGGCAGGATCGCCAGACGCGCGAAGACCATGCCCGCAATGCCCATGCCGTTGAAGACCGTGCCGATGAAGACCGTCGCAAGCTGCTCGAGGTAGGCGGCGGGCGCGACGAAGGACGTGAGCGCATAGGCCGCGTCGAAGAAGAGGCCGAAGACGAAGCAGATCGGAATCTGCTTGACGAGCTTCACGAGAAACCGTGACGGATCGACCGCCGTCTGGAGCACGAAGAAGAAGACGTTCGTGAGGAAGACGAAGAAGCCCATCGAGAGCGGAAGGGCCTTGGAGAGGACCAGGGCCACGGAGCTGATGGTGCCTGTGCCGAGACCGGCGTGCGTGATGACCGAGATGCCCGTCGAGAGCATCAGAAGCCCGAAGAAAAAGATGAGTGCGCGAATAAACATGGTGCCTGTTGTTCTGAACTTGCGCCCGGCTGCGCGGGACGGCCGGAAGCGCCGGAGAGGCGCGGCGGTCGCTCGGAGGCTTTTGCGAAGGTCGTCAGGCGTGGTCGGGTTAACCCGAAAGTCGAACTTTATCAGAAAAGATCGGGCGGGACGTTTTTCAGGCAACGCTTTCGATCGGGCGGAGTCGCTAGCCCGATCGTCGTAGTACCGCCGGCCAGGAGCGGTGTGGCGGAGTTTGGGAGTATCATATGAAATCCAAACTCTTCATACGCCTGATGCCACCCGACGATGCACGGGGAGGCTTGAGCGTGAAGGCGATACGCACGACAACAGAACGAAGAAAGGAGATGCGCCGTGACACTCTCGGACGACGTGCGCGACTACTGGAACACACGCGCGGAAGGCTATTCGCTTCACAACTGCGATGAGCTTGACGGAGGGACGGGGCTTGTGCTTGAGCACCTGTTCAGGACGGAGCTCGGGGCGAAGCCCGGGATGCGGGCGCTTGATGCGGGCTGCGGTCCGGGGATCTTCAGCATCGTGCTGGCGAGACTCGGCTGCAGGGTGACGGGCATGGACCTGTCGCCCGAGATGCTCGAGCACGCGGGGGCGAACGCGAAGAGCCGCGGGCTTGAGGCGGACTTCAGGCTGGGCGACGTGACGGATCCCGGGATGGAGCCGTCGTCGCTGGACCTGATCGTCTCGCGGTGCGTGCTCTGGAACCTGCCTGCGCCCGCCGAGGCGTACAGGCGCTGGATGAGTCTTCTGAAGCCGGGCGGCAGGCTTCTTGTGATCGACGGCAATCATTATCTGCATCTCTTTGACGAGCGCTATGCGCTCTGGGCGCTGAGGTCCGCGCCCGCGCCGGGGCATGCGGCGAGGTACATGAGGGGCGTGAGCAGCGAGCGCATCGACAGGATTGCGCGCGATCTGCCGCTGTCGTGTATCGAACGTCCCGCGTGGGACGTCGAGGTGCTCGAGTCGCTCGGCGCCGAGGTGCGCGTTGCGAGCGAGGACCGCAGGACGGTGGCGACGGGCGGCGGAGAGGCGCAGGTGACGACGAGCTTCTGCATCGTGGCCCGGAAGCCCTAAGCGCAGGAGCGCAGGGGCCGCCCGTGTGGCGGCTCGGGGGCGCCCTGAACTACAATGACGGATTGCAATTGGTTGCGGATTCAAACTTCCGGAAATTTCTGTCATGGGCTGGCTTCAAGCTCTTCTTACCGACTCGGGCTCCTTCACGCACGCGCTTCTCGCGTATTCGCTCATCATTGCGGCGGGTCTCTGGATCGGGCGCTTCAGGTTCTTCGGCGTCTCGGTCGGCGTCACCTGCGTGCTTTTTCTCGGCCTTTTTGCGCGCTATCTGGGCGTTGACGTCGACCCCTCGATCATTTCGTTCTTCCGCAACTTCGGCCTGGTCCTCTTCGTCTTCTTCATCGGCCTGCAGGTGGGCCCGTCGTTCTTCTCGACCCTGAGAAACAGCGGCTGGGGGCTCAACGGGCTGATGTGCCTGTCGGTGGGCGTGAGCCTGCTTCTGACGGTCGGGATCTGGGCGGCTTCGGACGGCGCGCTGGCTCTGCCGCAGCTCCTCGGCGTGCACTTCGGCGCCGTGACGAGCACGCCCGGTCTGGGCGCGACGCAGGAGGCGCTCGCAGCCATGGGGTACAAGGGCGACATCACCGTGGGTTATGCCTGCGCCTATCCCGTGTCGATCATCGGCGTCATCCTGACGCTTCTCTTCGTGAGGAAGGTCTTCGGGATCGACGTCAAGCACGAGGAGATGCTCTGGGAGGAGGCGCAGAAGAAGCGCGCCCAGACGCCGATCTACTTTCACGTGACGCTCTCGAACCATGCGCTCGACAATCATACGCTGCGTGAGATCCGCTCTCTCGTCGGCCGCAACTTCATCTGCTCGCGCATTCTGCACGACGGCGTGATCACGAGTCCGACGGCCGACACGGTCGTGCACGAGGGCGACAAGCTGCGCATCGTGGCGGGCCCGCGCGACAAGGAGGCGATCGTCGCCTTCTGCGGCGATGAGGACACGAAGATCGACCTTGCGACCGCGCACTCGCCGCTCGTCTCCCGCCTCATCAGCGTCACGCGCGAGGAGGTCAACGGCGCGCTCATCGAGGACCTGCACCTCTCGCGAATGGACGGCGTGAACATCACGCGCGTCAACCGCTCGGGCGTCGTGCTCTTTCCCTACAACACGCTGCGCCTGCAGATCGGCGACACGCTCAACTGCGTGGGTCCGGCCAACGCAGTGGCGCGTCTGGCGGCCATGATGGGCAATCAGGAGAAGCGGCTTGAGAGGCCCAACGTCTTCGCGATCTTCATCGGCATCGCGCTCGGCCTCGTTCTGGGCAGCGTTCCGATCGCCTTTCCGGGCATGCCCACCGAGATCAAGCTCGGTCTTGCGGGCGGCCCGCTCATCGCGGCCATCCTGCTGAGCTACTACGGCCCGCGCTTTCATCTCGTCACGTACACGACCGTCTCCGCCAACCTGATGCTCAGGGAGTGGGGCCTCACGTTCTTCCTCGCAAGCACGGGCCTGGCCGCAGGCGACATGTTCATCGAGGCCTTCGTGAGCGGCATCGGCTGGGTCTACATGGCGCTCGGCCTCGTGATCAGCGTCGTGCCCATGGCCGTCATGGCCGTCGTCGCGCGCCGCTTCATGCGGCTCAACTTCCATACGATCGCGGGCCTCATCGCAGGCGCCTCGACGAGCAGCTCGGCGCTCAGCTTCGTCAACAGCCTCTCCGAACGCGGCCTCGCCGTGCTCGCCTACTCGACCGTCTACCCGCTCGCGATGTTCCTGCGCATCATCTCGGGCCAGATCATCCTGATGCTCTTCTTCTCCATGCAGTGAACGAGGAGCTAACGGAGGTCCGAAGGGCTTTCCCAGAGGTGGGTGCGAACGATGTGTTCGGTAAAGTCGAACGTAACGAATTGAAGCGTTCGACAGAATTGGGTGAAGTATAATGTCTGCGACTTATAGACAACGAGCGTCCTGCGGCCGGACGCCGTGACGCCTCCGCACGCCCCCCGGCGGTGTGCGCTGACACTCAGACCAGACGGGCCGCACAGGGAGAAATCGAAATGAACTTCACCGCAAGGCTTGCCGGCGTCGCCGCCGCTCTGTGCCTTTCCTTCGGCGCCGTTGCCGCCGACAACGGCACGCAGCCGATCACCGATCAGGACCAGTGCCACAGCTGCGACATGTGGATCACGAAGTATCCCGGCCCGAAGGCCGAGATCGTGACGAAGAGCGGCCACGTCTACAAGTTCTGCAGCACGAAGTGCATGACCTGCACGTTGCTTCGCCTCGGCGAGTCCGACAAGATCGCGGGCATCTGGGTCAACGACATGGTCGGCAACGACTGGGAGCATCCTGACGCCACCTTCATCGACGCCAAGACCGCCTGGTACGTCCAGGGCTCGAGCCGCAAGGCCACGATGGGCAAGTCGCTCGCCTCCTTCAGCACCGAAGAGGCCGCCGTTGCCTTCCGGAAGGAATTCGGCGGCACGCTCTACCGCTGGAACGACCTGACGAAGGAAATCCTCGGCTGCAAGGTTCCGAAGAAGCCGACTGTGCCGATGGAATGATGATCATCTGAAGAGGTATGCGCGCTTTGGCGCGCATCTGCATCCATGCAGAGCCCAACGGGCCCGAAATCCATGCGATTCCGGGCCCGTCGTCATTTTCTGACGGTATGCAGGCGGATGACGCCTCAAGGGTAGGCTGTTCGGACAAGCCTTCATGTCGGGCAGTTTTGACATGATTGTGCTGCAGCCGTTTCGAGGGTGACGGGATAATGGGGACGGTTGTTCCTAGGGGTTTGCACGGAGAATGGGGCGACGGGGAGGAGAGGGTTCCGCGGGCAGACTTTTCGGACGCGATGCACGGGCGCCGTGCCTTTGCACGCAAGCACGAAAAGGACATCATAGATGAAAAGCCTCGAAGACCTTCGACTTGACGACTTTCGCCTTGAGCTCAAGGGGAGAAGTTTGGTTCCGATCATGCAGGGAGGGATGGGCGTGAACATTTCGACCGCCGAAATGGCGCAGGCCGTGGCCGCGCGCGGTGGCATCGGGCACGTCTCGGACGCGATGGTGCCGGACCTTGCGGACCGTCTTTTCGGGACGGGCTTCACGCGCATGAAGGCGCTTGCCTGCAAGGCGCTCGAGCGCACGACGGGCGAGGCCGGGTTTCACTTTCCCGTGGAGAAGATCCGCGAGGCCGCGAAGCTCTATCTCGGGCGCGTGATGGAGGGCAGGACGGGCGAGGGGCGAATTCACGTCAACATCATGGAGAAGCTCACGATGAACGCCTCGCTCGAAACCCTGAGGGCCCGCCTTCTCGGGGCGCTTGATGCGGGCGTCGACGGGATCAGCCTTTCGGCGGGCCTGCATGCGGGATCCTTTGCGCTCATGAGCGGGCATCCGAGGTTTCGCGATGCGTGTCTCGGGGTGGTGGTTTCGAGCCGCCGGGCACTCAATCTCTTCATGAGGAAGTCCGCGAAGACGGGGCGCCTGCCTGACTACGTCGTGGTCGAGGGCCCGCTCGCGGGCGGGCATCTGGGCTTCGGAGCGGACTGGCAGCGCTTTTCGCTTGCCGACATCGTGCGGGACGTGAAGGGTTGGCTGCATGAGAATGCGCTTCGGATTCCCGTGATCGCGGCGGGCGGCGTCTTCACGGGGACGGACGGTGTGCGGATGATCACGGAGGCGGGCGCGGACGGCATTCAGGCCGCGACGCGCTTTGCGGTGACGAGGGAGTCGGGGCTGCCCGACGCCGTCAAGCAGCGCTACTTCGACGCGCGGGCGGAGGACATCGAGGTCAACGGCATTTCGCCGACGGGTTATCCGATGAGGATGCTCAAGTCGAGTCCCGCGATCAACGCCGCGCTCAAGCCGCAGTGCGCGGCCTACGGGTACATGCTTGATCACGGCGGCTGCGCGTATCTCAGGGCCTGGCGCGAGGCCGAGGCTGCGGGAACGGCGCAGGACGGCATCCGGGAGAAGACCTGCCTTTGCGCGCAGATGCGCAGCTCACGCGTCTGGACGCTCGGTGCGAACGGGGCAAGGCTCGCGGAGGCGGGGAAGCGGGATGCCTCGGGCAGGTGGGTGCTTCCGTCGACGGCGGAGGTGTTCGACGACTACCGTTTCGGCGTGGCGGACGAGGTGCATGCCAGACGGGATGGATGCGGTTCATAGGGGCGCGCGGAGCGTGCGGACAAAAGGCGAGCAGATGTATCCCTGCGGGCGTGAATCGTACAAAACGCACGCAAAATCGATATGATGTAGGGACTTTTTTCCCGCACGCCGTCCGACGCGTGCGGATGAGGCCGGCGATGGGGCTCTGGACGAGCACGAAGGCCGCCGGCCGACTTCTCGCTACGGAACCTGATCGTGAAAATTCTGCTGATTCCCGACTCCTTCAAGGGGAGCCTTTCCTCCGCCCGTCTCTGCGCCATCATGAAGAAGGCGGCGCTCGACGTCATGCCGGACGCGCAGGTGACGTCCATCCCGGCCGCCGACGGCGGCGAGGGCACGCTCGACGTCATCCGCAACTCCATCGGCGGCTCCTTCGTGGTGCACAGCGTGACCGGCCCCTGCGGCCAGCCCGTGAGCGCGCGCTATCTGAGCGCGGGCGACACGGCCTATGTGGAGCTCGCGGAGGCTGCGGGCCTGCAGCACAGGCTGCCCGGCTTCTCCGCTGCCAACACGACGACCTTCGGCGCGGGCCAGCTCATCGGCGAGGCGCTCAATGCGGGCCACCGCCGCATCGTGATCACCCTCGGCGGCAGCTGCACGACGGACGCGGGCTGCGGCATGGCCGCTGCGCTCGGCGTGCGCTTCACGGCGCCCAACGGCCGCAGCTTCATCCCGACGGGCGCCACGCTCGGCGCCATCCGCCACATCGCCCTCAATCCGTTCTTCTTTGAGAGCGGCGTGAGGATCGAGGCGCTGTGCGACGTGACGAATCCCCTGTGCGGCCCGAACGGCTCCGCGAGGGTCTTCGGCCCCCAGAAGGGCGCCACGCCCGAGATGGTCGAGACGATGGAGGCCGGCATGGCGCATCTGGCCACGATCTTCGAGCGCAACAAGGGCCCGAAGCTCGCCGACATGCCCTGCGCGGGCGCGGCCGGCGGCTGCGGCGCGGGCGTCGTCGCCTTCCTCAACGGCAGGCTTCTGTCGGGCAGCGATGCGCTTCTTGATCTGATGAACTTCTCCGCCCTTGCGGCCGATGCGGACCTCATCGTGACGGGCGAGGGCATGGTCGACGACCAGACGGCGGGCGGCAAGCTCGTCAGTGCGGTGGCGGCCCGTGCGAACGGCACGCCCGTCGTCGTGCTCGCAGGCGGCATCGCAGAAGGCACGAACCTCGAGGCCCTGTACGAGAAGGGCGTCACGGCTGTGATGCCCGTGACGAGCCGTCCGATGACGCTCGGCGAAGCCATGTCGAGCGGCGCCGAGGGCGTGCGCCTCACGGCCACGCAGCTCTTCAGGCTCGCCGGGGCGCTCAAGGCCTGACGGAGAAGACGTTCGAACCATGATTCGAAAGGGGCTCCCGCCTGAGGCGGGGGCCCCTTTTGAATTTTTGCAGGATGAAAAAGGCCGTATCGCAGCGACTGCGATGCGGCCTTTCGGTGACTTTCGATGAAGGAGGTCTTATTGCTGCTGGAGCTTTTCGACGGCGGCCTTGACCTCGGCGTTCGAGGCGGCGCCGCTCTTGAGGAGATCGCGGATTTCGCGAAGGAGCACGACGTCCTCGGGCGTGGGCGCGGGGGCGGGAGCGGGCGCGGCGGCCTTCTTCTCCTCTTCGGCCTTGAGAAGCTTGGCGGCTTCGGCCTCGAGGCGCTTGCGGATGGTCGTGACGACCTTGATGAGCCAGAAGATCACGAAGGCGAGCAGCAGGAACTGCACGACGGCCGTGAGGAAGGCGCCGTAGCCGAATACCGTGGCGCCGGCCTTGACGAGGGCCTCGTAGGTTTGGGGGCCCGTGTAGCCTTCGACGGGCTTGAGGACCACGAAGAGGTTCGTGAAGTCGGGGCGGCCGACGAGCACGCCGAGGATCGGGTTGACGATGTCCTTGACGAGCGAGTTGACGATGTTGGAGAAGGCGGCGCCGATGATCACGGCGACGGCGAGATCCATGACGTTGCCCTTCGAGATGAACGCCTGGAATTCCTTGAGAAAGTTGCGCAATTTGTGTCTTCTGGCTGTGGTTTGAGGGTTGAAGTCATCACCGTGGCGTCCTCTGGGAACGCCTGCAGGAGGATATTTTAGGCATGCCCGCCTCTCTTGTCGAATGAGGCGTGGAGCGCGTTTGAGCCGTTCGCCTTCGAAGTGCGCCATAATGATCAGATTCTGTTTTCGGTTTTGCGGCGCCGTCAGGCGTCCCGGGCCGTTCAAAGTGAAGGAAGAAAGATGCTTGATTTATCCACGGTGCGCATTGCGTTTTTGGGCTTCGGGAACATGGCGTCGGCCATGGCCGACGGCTGGATCCGTTCGGGAGCGGTGAAGCCGGAGCAGCTCGGCGCCGCCTCCCGCCGTCAGGACGTGCTCGAGGCGCGCACGAAGGCGCGCGGCATGAAGGCCTTTGCGACCTGCGAGGAGGCCGCACGCTGGGCCGACGTGGTCGTGGTGGCCGTGAAGCCCCATCTTGTCGAGGGCGTCGTGAAGCCCATTCGCGGGATCCTCAAGGACAGGCTCGTCCTCTCGGTGGCGGTGGGCAGGCTCTTTGACTTCTACGAGTCCATCCTCGAGTCCGGCACACGCCATCTCTCGACGCTTCCCAACACCCCCGTGTCCATCAACGAGGGCATCGTGATCTGCGAGGCCCGTCATTCGATGACGCTCGACGACGAGGCGTTCGTGGAGCAGCTCTTTGCGAAGCTCGGCCTTGCCGAATTCGCCGACGAGAAGATGATGTCCGCCGCGGGAACGCTTGCGGGCTGCGGTCCGGCCTTTGCCGCCATGTTCATCGAGGCGCTCGCCGACGGTGCCGTCAAGCACGGCGTGCCGCGCGCGGCCGCCTATTCGCTCGCCTCCCAGATGCTTGCGGGCACCGCAAAGCTCCAGCTCGAGACGGGCGCGCATCCCGGTGCGATGAAGGACGCCGTCTGCTCGCCCGGCGGCACGACGATCATCGGCGTTGCGGCGCTCGAAAGGAAGGGCTTCCGCTCGGCCGTGATCGACGCAATCGATGCGATCGAGACGAGGAGCCGCTGAGGCTTTACCTGAGTCCGCTCGATTGGTCCGGAAAGTTTCGCCCGCCTGACGGTGAGGTCGGCGGGCGAAATGTTTTTCACAGAAACAGCCGCAGGAAGCCTCCGAATTCATTCGGATGGAGGAACGCGGCAAACCTCTCTCTTCCAATCTATTTGTTGTCCCCGATGAAAGGCGTGTGTCTTTCCA
>ERZ824598.920-NODE-920-length-42104-cov-9.184309_pt1 | contig 42104 bp, 29 predicted proteins | sample MGYA00519934_ERZ824598 | MGnify/ENA primary metagenome ERZ824598 (study PRJEB31778, sample SAMEA3449177) | human gut metagenome | biome: human gut; feature: human-associated habitat; material: faeces | place: United Kingdom | collected 2010/2012 ...
GTGTTGCAGAACTAAACTTTCCGCGGTTGAAAACCGCGGCTACTATGCAAAGTCTGCTGATAATCAACTATGTAGTAGCCGCGGTTTTCAACCGCGGAAAGTTTAGTTCTGCAACACCCTCCTACTATGCAAAGCTTCCTGGTAATACGCTGATAACCAAGTTTGTTTTCCGGACGCACAGACCGTGCGTCCCTACGATTTTCAGCAAATTTTGACCGCTGAATATAGTTTTGAAACATCTCCGACAGGTGACAACGATAATTACAGCAAGCCCGCGACGAGCCGGATTCGGTATCTGCCGTCGCGGGCTTGCTGCATGCTCTGTGTTCGGGTCGGGATGCTTTTTTATTTTTTTTATTTGTGTATGTGGATTATAATTTGTAATTTTGGCACGCAGACCGTTTTTCGCAGAAGCCCGGTCATGGGCAATGCGGGAGGGTAGGCAGGACGCCGGCGGGTCAGTGGCTTGCCGGAAATTGCGGGCCGTCAGGCTCCGCAATGACATAATTGAAAAGCGTTTACTCGACGCTCTTTCTTGACGCCTTGAAACTTCGCAACTTTCAGTCACTGTCAGGATTGCAGCAAACGGTAGATGCCTTGTGGATATGAAATATTGCCCGTGGTATGCGCGTGAGCGCATGCCGTCGGCACGTTTATTCATATTCTGCGTGAGGCTTCTGCAAGTTTGCTCGTTCTACAGTGATGGGCAATGCGAAGGCCTCAAGGCGTGGAACGGGCGACACTGTGGCTCTCACGCTTTTTCTTTATAAACCAATCAATTAGCAATGCCGGCGAAGAGAGTCAGCCGGTGCCGACCTTAGCTATGGCCTACATCATCACATGCGAAAACACGCCCGAACTCTCATTATCGGAAATCAACGATACCATAATCGGACTCGACATACCAAAATCGGTCGGGGAGTATCGGCGTATATACACCTGTGAAATATTACTACCAACAATAACATTTTATTAATCAACAATTTTTGCACTACAATGAAAAAAGTATTACTAATGATGCTTGGGGTGCTTATAGCGCTCCCGGGACTGTCACAAATCTTTACCTACGAGTATGAGGGGCAGACGCTGAAATACGCCGTCGTTAACAAGGATGCCAAAACCTGCATGACAATGTCGGGACGTTATTCCGGTGGTGTCGCAACGCCGGGTAATGCCGTATCGGGTAGAGTCGTAATTCCTTCTGTAGTTTCTGACGGTACTGACGAATACACGGTTACCACTATAGGATCAAACGGATTTCCCGCCAATCCCGGTCTTACTGAGATAGTATTTCCTGAAACGCTCACTTATATAGGGGATTATGCGTTTCAGGACTGTAGTGGATTAACCAGTGTTTTTATTCCGGCTTCAGTAACGGGTTTTGGCAGATATCCGTTTCAACGTTGCACAGGTCTTATAAAATCGTTTTATCCGAATACATTGCAGAGTAATCCTTTTTCCAATGGTCTTTGTATAAGGTATAATCCTGAGGATATTCTTTTTGAAGACGGATGGATTTATAACAATGATAAAACGGCAATCGTATGCGCCCCGCTGACCCTGGAGGGAGAATATACAATTCCTGACGGTATCGATACTGTCAAGGGAGGTGCATTTGCGGGTTGCAGTGGCCTGACCTCGATAGATTTAGGTAATGTAGCCACTATCGGGGATTATGCATTTGAGGATTGTAGCGGCTTGACTTCGATTGACTTTGGTAATGTAACTACTATCGGGAGTTATGCATTTGCGGGTTGCAATGGCCTGACTTCGATTGACTTTGGTAATGTAACCGCTATCATGAGTTATGCATTCCGCGATTGCTCGGCATTGCCCGCCTCGTTAATAATACCACCATCGGTTACTTCTGCAGGAGAACGCATATTTATTTACAGCGGAGTGAAAAAAGTCGCTTATCCAAAAAGTTCAGGATATAATTATTTGGGTTGTAATTGGCAAATACGTTATGACTCTAATGATGTACTTTTTGAGGACGGAGGGATTTATAACAAAGATAAAACGAGCATAATATATGCTCCGCTGACACTGGAAGGAGACTATACAATCCCCGGCGGTATCGATAGTGTGGGCGAAGGTGCATTTGCGGGTTGTAGCGGTTTAACCTCAATTGACTTTGGTAATGTAACCATTATCAATGAGGATGCGTTTGCGGGTTGTAGCGGTTTGACCTCGATTGACTTTGGTAATGTGACCACTATCAAAGAGGATGCATTCGATGATTGTAGCGGTTTGACCTCACTAATATTACCGCCGTCAGTCAAGGCTGCAGCTGCATTCCTCGGTTGCACCGGATTGGTAAAATCAGCCTATCCTAATAACATTGCCAACCCGTTTAATAATCGCGGAGTGGCTGTAGCATATAATCCTGAAGGGGCTATTATAGAGAACGGATGGATTTTCGGTCCGGAACACGCTTCAATATTATTCGCACCTCTCTCCCTTGAAGGAGAATATACTGTTCCGGCAGGTGTGACTACTATCGGTGACAACGCATTTTCTTCCTGTCGCGGTTTGACTTCAGTGATAATATCACCATCAGTTAAGTCAATCGGAAAGGATGCATTCTCATCTTGCACCGGATTGGTAAAATCAGCTTATCCTGAAAATCGTGCCAATCCGTTTAGTAACGGATTGGGCGTAGCATATACTCCTGAAGGTGCTATAGTAGAGAACGGGTGGATTTTCGGCCCCGAACTCACTTCAATATTGTTCGTTCCCCATACTTTCGAAGGTGAATATACCATACCGTCATCAGTCAACTCGATAGGTAAGGAAGCTTTCCGTAAGTGTGAAATGTTGACATCAGTAGAAATTCCTGCATCAGTCTTGACTGTGGGAGAGAGCGCTTTTCGTGCATGCAGCTCTCTTGCGAACTTCAAGATAGCCGACGGTGATACCACAATCGAATTCAAAAGAGATGCTCTTGTCGATACTCCCGTCAACAACCTGTATGCAGGGCGTAACTGGACGTATGAAGGTACCACCAATAGTAATGGGTGGTTGACTTCACAAGTTACTTTGTTCCCAAATGTCTCATCTGTGACGATAGGCAATCAGGTGACATCAATTGGCGATTTTGCGTTTAGCGACTGTAAATCATTGTCCGATGTAACGATAGGCAATCACGTGACATCAATAGGGGAGTGTGCGTTTTACAACTGTAAATCATTGGATGAGGTCATAATTCCTTCATCAGTTCGTTCTATTGGATATAGTGCTTTCAATAGCTGCGAACTATTGAAAAAAATAACCATTGAGAATGGCGTGACATCTATTGGTTCGTATGTGTTTAACAGCTGCAAATCGTTGGAAGAGATCATACTTCCTTCATCTGTTCTTTCCATCGGAGATTTTGCGTTTGCCTATTGCACATCATTGGAAGACGTTATAATTCCACCGTCAGTTACTTCCATAGGCGAGTGGATGTTCGATAAATGTAATATTATAAAAGGTGCATATCCTAAAAATCTATCTTTAAGCTTTGCCCGATTCAATGTAGGATATGACCCTACGGATGCAGTAGTGGAGAACGGCTTTGTGTATAATACAAAAAAAGATATTCTCTACTATGCGCCCTTGCGCATAGAGGGTGAGTTCACGGTACCGGAAACAGTCAATAAGATAGACGCAGGAGCATTCAGTGGATGTGAAGATATGACTTCTGTTGTGCTCCCCTCATCACTTTCATCTATCGGTGAGCAGGCCTTCTATTATTGTGATGCCCTGACTTCGGTAGTGTTGCCGTCGTCACTTGCATCCATAGGCCGAAATGCTTTCTACAGATGTGAAAACCTGAAGGAAGTTCTGCCTCAATCAGAGATTCCTCCGGTGATGGACAATACTTCTTTCTCCGGATTGTATGACACTGCCATGCTTTCAGTGCCCGATGCTTCCGTCAGCAGATACATTGATACAAACTGGTCGCTCTTCAAGAATCTGCGCCTTAACGACTCGTCGGCGGAGATCAGGACCTATTCGGATGGCGTGCTCGCTTACCGCCTGATACCTGATCCCGATTCCGATGCCGCCGAACCTCATAACACGGCTGTAGTGATCAGCGGCGATTACTCCTCGCTGACCGAAGTGGCTATCCCCGAACGTTTTACCGACACGAGCGATGAAGCCAATACCGATAAGCCTCAGCGCTATTACGTCACCGGCATCGGATATGGCGCTTTCCGCAATTGCAGCAATCTTAGGACAATCACGTTCAACCGCCGAAGCACGCTGGAGCATATCGGCGAATACGCATTCGAGTCTACAGGTTTCAGCAATATCGAGCTGCCCGCCACTGTAGAGACTATCGGTAAAAATGCTTTTGCCGGTTCGTCAATCACAAAAATAAGTGTGCCTGAAAAGGTGACTGAGATAGCTGACCGGACATTCTATAATTGCAGATCACTCACGGAAGTGTCATTGCCCGCCGGCCTTCTGACAATCGGCAACGCGGCATTCCAAAGTTCGGCAATTAAGGATATCGTTGTGCCCGACGCGGTTTCTACAATCGGTGACTATGCATTCTACAACTCCATAACGTCAGGCCTGACACTGAATGAAGGGCTTGTAGCTGTCGGCGAGCAGGCGTTCGCAGCCTCCGCCAACCGCAATCTTCCTGCGATTTATATGCCCTCTACGCTTAAGAGCGTAGGCAGCGGTGCGTTCCTTAACCGTACTGTCGCCAAGGTGAATATATCGGATGTAGCGGCATGGTGCGGCATAGATTTTGATGATGCCGATGCCAATCCGTTGAAATCAAGCACGGAGAAACTGTTTGTCAACGACGAGCAGGTCAAATCGCTTGTCATCCCGGCAGGCACCTCCGAAATACGGCCTTATGCGTTCTACAACTGCACGACTCTTGAATCGGTTGAACCGGACGAAGAGCTTTTGAGTATAGGAACGCAGGCATTTTTCGACTGCACAGGTATCAGGGAACTAACTATACCGTGCAACGTTGCCGAAATCGGCAGCCGGGCATTCTCTACTACCAATTCCTACAACTACAAGCTGACTGCACTTACTTTCGTCGACGGCACATCACCCATAGAAATTGCTGACGACGCGTTTAGAGCTCCGCAGTCGCTTGTATGGGGGCGCCCGATGGAGTGCATGAATCTTGCAACAGGCTCACTCCGTAACCTGACAATAGGCAATGTGGCCGGGGAGATTCCCGATGCCATGTTCAAGAATTCCTATCTGAATACATTGACTTTGGGCAGCTCTATCACCGCTATCGGTAACGAGGCTTTCAGAAACTGCTCGCTCAGCGAAGTGGTGCTCCCGCCATCGGTCGAGACAATCGGTGACTATGCTTTTGCAGGCAACACCAATCTTGCCCTCATTACCATGGGCCACAAGGTGGCTTCAATCGGCGACAATGCGTTCAACGGCTGCAAGGCGTCGACCGTAAGTATCACCGCACAGACTCCTCCCGCCGCTCCCAACACCGCTTTCAGCAACTATTCGGGAAGTCTCTACGTGCAGGGCGAGGATGCCGCCGACGCGTATTACGATGCCTATACCTGCTGGGACCGTTTCGACTCCCACATCATGATCGAGGCCGAGGAGCTGCGCGTAGAGGGCGAGACGACTCTCAACGGCAAGCCCGGCGACAGCTATCAGCTCACAGCTATCCTCTATCCCGAGAATGTGACGCTGCCCTATATTTTCTGGCGCTCGACCAACCCGGATGTCGCTACTGTCACTCCCGACGGTGTGGTGACTCTCCATGTCGACCTCAAGCAGTATATGGCTCTCGCTGCAAATGACTCCGAGGTGTCTACCTGCAAGATTATCGCCGAGTCGCTGTATGCCGACGGTCCCGTGGCTGAGGTGACTGTCAACAATGACAATTCGTCGGTCGATATCATCGTGGGCGGTGGCTCGGATGACAGCAACGGCAACATCGACTACAACGCTCCCGTCGAGGTATATAACCTTCAGGGCATGAAGATATCCGACACGATTGAAAATCTCAACCACGGCGTCTACATCGTCCGCCAGGGCCGCGCTGTGGAGAAAATTGCAGTGAAGTAAGATTGACGAACAGCCTCCTACATCACAAATGGTGTTGCAAAACTCGATTTTAGCTGACCGCGGTTGATTATCGCCTTTGGCGCTTTGCTCTGCAAAGAAACCGCGGCTACTATGCGAAGCATATTGATAATCAGCCGTGTAGTAGCCGCAGTTTCTTTGCAGAGCAAAGCGCCAAAGGCGATAATCAACCGCGGAAAGTATAGTGCTGCAACACCGTCCTACTGATAACAAAAATTAAAACCGCGGTTGCTTTCGGGCAGCCGCGGTTTTAATTTTGTTATCGGTGTATTTGATGTCTGAAATATCAGAACTCGAGGTAGACTACTACGGGGTAATGGTCGGAGATGGTGCGTATCGGTCGTTCGGCAAGGTCGATTTCGTCGGGAGCGTCGTTGCCTTTGTGTACCTCTGACGGTGCATTTTCCCAGCGCATGTCGGTCAGGATGCCGTAGCGGTCGACTGTCACCGACGGGCTTGTGAAGATGTGGTCGATACGCGATGCGGTGGTGTTGGCGGGGTTGAATGAGTTGAATGTGCCGTTGGGTGCAAAGCGGTGGCGGGCACTCTCATACGTGTCGGCGAGTATGCCGGAGTTGGCGAACACGTCGTAGACCTCGCTCGTCTGGTCGACGTTGAAATCGCCCGAGAGGAGCACTGTGGCGCCGTCGCCGGCAATCTCCTTGATTTTGCTGACGATAAGTTTGCCACCCTCGCGGCGTGCTATGACGCCTACGTGGTCCATGTGCATGTTGAAGTAGTAGAAGGGCTTGCCGTCAGTGGTCTCGAATTGGCCCCAGGTGCATATTCGGGTGCACTGGCCGTCCCAGCCTTTCGACGGACGGTCGGGCGTCTCCGATATCCAGAATGTGCCCGAGTCGATGAGCTTTACGCGGTCGCGGTCGTAGAATATGGCGGAGTATTCCCCGTCCTCCTTGCCGTCCTCGCGCGCCACGCCAATGTAGGAGTATTGCGGCATTTTCGAAAGCAGGTCCTTTATCTGGCCCGATTGGAGTTCCTGGGTTCCGAACACGTCTGGACGTATGAACAGCAGCTGGTCGGCGGCTGCGGGGCAGCGCTCTTTCCAGCCGTTGCCGGCCTCGGCGTCCCAATCGTTTTCATAACGTAGGTTGTAGGATACAACGGTAAGTTCCGATGCCATAGTACCGGCAGCAATGCCGAGTGCGGCGATGAATGTAAGCAGTTTTTTCATGGGTTATGGTTGTTTGTAAGAATGCGATAAATCGCGATTCAATGCTGTTTACTTAGGGGCGGGGGCGTCTCGCCCCCGTGATATTATCCTTTATTACAGAAATTACTCGGGGGCGAGACGCCCCCGCCCCTAAGTAAACAGCATTGAATCGCGTCCAGTATTGTGTCGTCTTAGAATGCCGAGGGCTTCAGGTGGAGGCCGGTGCGTTCCGACAGGCCGAAGAGGAGATTCATGTTGTGGACGGCGGTGCCCGATGCTCCTTTGAGGAGGTTGTCGATGACGGAGGTTATGAGCAGTTTGCCGTCGATTTTTTCGAGGTGGATCACGCACTTGTTGGTGTTGACCACATCCTTGAGGTCGGGCTGCTTGTCGGTGATGAACGTGAACGAGTGGTCGCTGTAGGCCTCTTCGTAGAGCTGGCGTATGGTGTCGAGGTCTTCGTCGATGTCGAGGTAGACGATGGCCATGATACCGCGCGAGAAGCATCCGCGCACGGGCACGAAGTTGATTTCGGCGTCGAAGTCGGGCTGAAGTTCGCGCATGGTCTGCGTGATTTCGGCCAGATGCTGGTGGCGGAAAGGCTTGTAGACCGACACGTTGTCGTTGCGCCACGAATAGTGCGATGTGGCCGACGGTTTCACGCCCGCGCCGGTGCTTCCGGTGATGGCGGTGACGTGGATGTCGTTTTTGATGAGCCGGTTTTTGGCCAGAGGGAGCAGCGCGAGCTGTATGGCGGTGGCGAAGCAGCCGGGATTGGCCACATGCTTTGCTCCGCGCACCATTGGCTTGCGGTTAAGCTCCGGGAGCCCGTATACGAAGTCGTTGGCTGGATCGTCGTCGTGCAGACGGAAATCATTGCTCAGGTCGATGATTTTCACATCGGCGGGAATATCGTTTTCCTTGATGAATGTGCGCGACTGGCCGTGGGGGGTGCAGAAGAATACTACGTCAATCTCCTCCCATGGCGTGGTGTCAGAGAACCGGAGGAATGTCTCCCCGATGAGTCCCTGGTGGATGTCGGTCACCGGATTGCCGGCGTTGGAAGTGGAGTGTACCCATGCCACTTCCACGTCGGGGTGATTGATGAGGAGGCGAAGCAATTCGCCGGCGGTGTATCCCGCGCCTCCTATGATGCCTGCTCTTATCATTTTAGAGATGGTATGAGATGGTTACTTTTTGTTGTCGTCGCGGCCGTTGCGCTTCTGGATGTCGTGGTATATCTTCATCTGGTTGCCGAGGATTTTTGTGAATCCCTTGATGTCGTCGGCGGTCCATGCGCGCGAGAGTTCGCCGTATTCGCCGAATGAGGTCTTCATCAGGTCAAACGGGCTGTCGACACCCACGAGGATGTAGCGGTAGGGCTTGAGGTCGACGATGACGCGGCCGGTGACGTTGCGCTGCGATTTCTCGAGGAATGCCTCGATGTCGCGCATCACGGGCTCGAGATACTGCGCTTCGTGCAGGAACATGCCGTACCATGTGCCGAGCTGGTCCTTCCAGTATTGCTGCCACTTGGTGAGGGTGTGCTTCTCGAGCATCTTGTGGGCGGCGATGATGAGCAGCGGCGCTCCGGCCTCGAAGCCTACGCGGCCCTTGATGCCGATGATGGTGTCGCCGATGTGCATGTCGCGGCCGATGGCGTAGGGTGCCACGAGTTCCTCGATTTTCTGTATGGCGGCTACTTTGTCGTCATATTTCTCGCCGTTGATTGCGGCTATCTCGCCGTCTTTGAAGTCGATGGTCAGCGTGGTGTCGACCTTGGCTGTCATCTGGGTGGGATATGCCTCTTCGGGGAGGGTCTGGTCGGAGTGGAGTGTCTCTTTACCGCCTACCGATGTGCCCCACAATCCCTTGTTGATGGAGTATTCGAGTTTGGTGAAGTCGGCTTCGAAACCGTGCTCCTTGAGATAGTTGATTTCATACTCGCGGGTGAGGTTCATGTCGCGGGTAGGGGTGATTATCTCGATTTCGGGAGCGAGTATCTGGAATGTGAGGTCGAAACGTATCTGGTCGTTGCCGGCGCTCGTAGAACCGTGGGCCACGCAGTCGGCGCCGATTTCCTTGGCGTATTCGATGATGGCGATAGCCTGGAATATACGTTCCGACGAGACGGATATGGGGTATGTGCCGTTGCGGAGCACATTGCCGAATATCATGTATTTGATGGAGCGTTCGTAGTATTCCTTAGTGATGTCGAGGCTCACGTGCTTCACCGCGCCGAGGGCGAGTGCGCGGCGCTCTATCTCCTTGAGTTCGTCGGCCGAGAAGCCGCCGGTGTTGGCGATGGCGGTGTATACGTCGTAACCGCATTCCTCCGAAAGATATTTCACGGCGTAGGAGGTGTCGAGACCTCCCGAGAATGCCAATACTACTTTTTTCTTTTCCATATTCTTGTTTTGTTTTTGAGTCTGTTGATATAATGCGGCCTTGCGGCCTTTTGTTTGCATGGCACGGGGCGGCTGATTATTTTTCGGCCTGCGCGTCGGCTGCCAGCATGGGGTGATATTTTGTTTCGGCGGGGTCGAAGAGGAGTCCGGTGCAAAGGCATTTGTGGCCGCCGTTGCGCTGGAGTATGTCGTAGTTGACGCAGCTTTCGCATCCGCGCCAGAATGCCTCGTCGGTGGTGAGTTCGTCGAAGGTGACGGGGCGGTAGCCGAGCTCGAAGTTCATCTTCATGACGGCCGCGCCTGTGGTGAGTGAGAATATTTTTGCCTGGGGGAACATCTCTCGCGAGAGTTCGAAAATTCGTCGTTTTATTCGTTTGGCTACGCCGTGATTGCGAAATTCGTCGGCGACGATGAGTCCGGAATTGGCCACAAACTGTTTGTTGCTCCAGCTTTCGATATAGCTAAAGCCGGCAAACCGGTCGCCACACAATGCTATCACAGCTTTGTGTTCAAGCATTTTCTGCTTTACATACTCGGGCGAGCGCTTGGCTATACCCGTGCCGCGCACTTTGGCCGCGCGGTTGATGGTGTCGAGGATTTCATCCACGTATTTCACATGTTCCTCGGTTGAAACTACTACGTCAATCTTTTGTGAAGATTCTTCCATTTCGTTCTTTTTCTGCTTGTTGACTCTTTTATACCTGAGTCTTGTCCTATTTTAATTTATATATTATTGAAAAATTATGCAAAAATACGCTTTTTCTGCCTATTTTACAACTATTTTCCCTTGCACTCCTATTAATTTATCACAAAAGTGTTAAATGTAAAAATCAGTTGCTGACATTGTCTGTCAACGCCATTGAGCATTATTCTATCTGTCTTCAAAATAGTGCTGGCCGGCTTTCATGACCTCAGGCGGTAAAAATCCGCACAGCAGGGCGTACAGCTCCTTGCGGGGAGTTCCCTCGGCAATTACGGCAAACACAGTGTCGGCGCCCGGGATTGTACCCAATATAAGCGGCGACTCCATCAGGTCAAGGTCGTAGGCAAGTCCGGAAGCATATCCGTTGCGGGTTTTGATTACCATTATGTTGCCCGACAGTGATACCGAGATGGCCGCCGGGTGAAGCGCTGACTGCACGGTGGCGTATTCGCGTTCGTATTCCGGCTCTCCTGATGTCTGGCTCCCTGAAACCACATAGCGGTAACCTCCGAGGTCGTTGGCCACTTTTATCGTCCGCAATTTTTTAAGGTCGCGCGACAATGTGGCCTGAGTCACTATATATCCTCTTATCGCCAGTTGTTTAAGTAACTCGTCCTGACAACTGATATTATTATGTGATAATATCTCTACTATTGCTGAAAGCCTTGTCATCCTACTTCTCATAGCATGCGTTTAGTTGATAAATATTTTGCAAAAGTAGTAAAAATATATCAAAAACCAATAATATACGGTATTTATTTTGTCAATTAGTCATAAAACGACTAATTTCACTGAAAATTTGCCAAGTTTTTGGAACGGAAATATATCCATGTGTATCTGATACCGCGCCATGTTCATTCGCCGAACAGCAGCATGCGGTCGCGCTTGGCTGCCGGTTCGGCTATTTCCTGCGGTATGAATTTCCAGTTGTCGGCACGCTCGGCCTTTACCTCGGGATGCTCCGTGATATATTCCATCAGATAATAGCGGAGGTCTTTGTCGGTGGAGCCGAGTATGCGCTTCGGCAGTTCCTCTACGGGTATGCCGGCGCCCTGCGTGAGCAGGTTGCCGCCGCCGTTGCCGCGGTAGGAGTTGACGGCTACTTTGTAGGTGGCGTCGGGGTCGAACGCGCTGCCGTCGGCCATCGACAATATGGTGATTTTCTCGCCGCGAGGCTTCGTCACGTCGACGGTATAGTTGATACCGGCGGCTGAGTCGAAGTTGTACGACGGATAGCGGAAACCGGTGTGGGTCATGTCGTCGCCCCCGGCATTGTCGCGCAGGCGCAGCAGGTGGTCGCCGGGCGATTGCATCGTGTTGGTCCATTGGTCGTACGACATCTCCAGATAATCCTTGATTTCGCGTCCCGTAAGAGCCATTGTGTAGAGCATGTTCTCATATTTGTATAGGTTGAACATGTCGCTTACGTGTATGTCGCCCTCGGCAATCGTGGCGTCAAACGAGAGCGGTGCGGCAAATGATATGTCGGCACCCGAAATCGCGAGCTGCAGCCGGTGTATCAGGTCAATGAACGGTGACGGTCCGAAATAGGCGTCGCGCGTGCTCATGGTCGTGTCGATGTGGCCTATGCGCCGTGATACGAATTTTTCCACCTCCCTGCGCTGCGGCTCGAATTGGTTCAGAAATGCGGAGTCGGGAGCGAAACTGTCCATATCCGCGAGTTCCGGAGTAAGGGAGAGGAGGGTGACATTGCCGTCGTCGGCCACGTCGAATGTGGCATTGACGGTTGCGACTCTGTTGGCGTTGTTGGCTGGGTTGACTACGACGACTTTTTCCCCGGCGTCATTGGTTATCGTTTCGTTGAAAGGGGAGTGGTCGTGACCCATCATGACGATGTCAAATCCCGGCACATGCTTTGCCACGAGCAGCGATGCGTTCTCCACCGTGTTGCCCGTGGTCTTGGTGGAGTCGCGCCCCGAGTGGAAAAGCCCGACGGTGAGGTCGGGACGCTCCGTTTCCTTTACGTGCTTTACCCACTTTGATGCGGTCGACTCCATGTCGTCGAAACGCAGCCCGCTCCACAGGTTTTCGGGAAGCCAGCCCGGGATGGCGGGGGTGAGCAGTCCGATTACGGCTATGCGCACGCCGTCGCGTTCGACGACGGTGTAGGGCGCGAGATACGGTTCGCCCGTTTCGGCCGATACCACATTGGCGCCGAGGGTGGGCGATTTTTTCTGCGCGATCCAGCGGTCGTACACCTTGTGGCCCGTCTCCACGTCATGGTTGCCTATTGTCCCGGCGTCATATCCCATGAAGTCCGTCATCTGCGACGCAATATGCACTGCCACCGTGTCGATGTAGTTGTAGTAGTAGACAGTAGGCTGTCCCTGCAGTATGTCGCCGTTGTCGAGAAGCACCACATGGCCGTCGCCCATAGCGCCGCGCACCGAGTCGACGTAGCTGTATACACGCGCCAGCGACCCTTTGGCCGGCGTACGGTTTATGAAATCTTCCGGATAGTAGTTACCATGCACGTCGGAGGTCTCGACAAGTTTTATCTCCACCGTGCGGGCTTCGGCCTGCATGACAAGGAGACAGCCCGTGCAGGCAAGTATGGCCGGGAGTCGTTTTATCATTTTTACAAAAGTTATATGAATGCGTCTCTGAGCAGGTAGACTCCGAGAGTGAAAGCGATGAGCATGAGGGGTACGAGTATCACCAGCAGGGTGTTTTTGAGTCTGTTGCCGAACAGCAGCATTCCCATCAGCGCCCCGAACGGCGCAATCACGCCCGTAATGGCCATAAGCGCGGTCGGATACTGGCTTTTGCCCGATTTCACACGCATTTTTTCCGCGCCGTTGAGTATGAACGCATATACGCTAAGTATTCCTGTAATTATAAGAAGAGCTTCCATAATGGCTTGATATTGTTAGTTAATGTCGGTGACGATGGCGCCCCAGATGGTCAGTGCTGCCAGCCCGGCGGCGAGGATACCGAGTAGAAGCGCGAGCCACGGGCCCGATGAGTCCTTACGTTCGGTATAGACGACGGCATATTCGTCTTCCCCAGGTTCGATTACGATGTCGGCATCGGCGTAGACCGGCTGTTCCGGAGCATCGTTGATATGGGACTTGACGGCGCTTCCGTCGGCGAAATCGTTGCCGGCAAGAAATACGCAGCCTGTATCGTCGGTAGTGACCTCGGTCTGTCGTCCGCCGTTTTGGGTGAGGATGGCAGTGCGGCCTGTTATCGGCTTGCCGTCGCAGCCGATGAACTGTATCTTGATTGTACGCTCGCCGCAGATTATCTCTTCCGTTTCCTCGGTCTCCTCCTCAGGCGTTTCGGGCACTTCAGGCTCGTCGACAGCTGCATGCGGCTTGCGCGGTTCGGCTGTTGTCATGTCGAATGTGTACACCGTCTGGCCGGGGACTACCGTCAGCGTCAGCCGGCGGCTGAGCGACGGCACTTCGATATAAAGTTCCGAACCCGGGGTGAGTTTGCCGAAATATTTCTCTCCTTTCTCGTCGAGCTGATGATGGAGCACGATGCCGTTGCGGTGAATGTCGAAGGGGAGGTTGACCATCGGCTTGCCGTTCTCTATAAATCGTACGGTAGTGTCCTGGCTTTCGGCGGGAAGCTGCCATGTAATGTCGGTCAGCGGCGCCTGCGTCGGGAAGCTGTAGCCCCATGCGGTAAGCATCACGTGATATTGGCCGTCGGGCGTGACGGTGTAATACACGCTTGCCTCCGACGGGATGGAGTAGACGGCCTGCTTGAGTCGCTCGTTGGTGCCGAGTTTTTTCTCTCCGATGGCTTTCAGGCGCATGAACTCGTTTATTACGGCCTGTTTGTCGTAATTGTCGCCCTGTGTGAAGTTGCGCCAGGTGTAGTCGTTGGGCAATGTCCACTGGAGTATGCCGCCGAAGCCTGCCTCCCATTTGGCGAATATCATCTCTTCAGGCGCAAGGAGGCGGCTCATTGCGTCGTACACTTTCTCGTAACCCTCTTTGATGAGCGGTCGCAGTTCGTTATAGTGGATTTGTACTCTCATTGTCGGAGTTATTTTGGGGTCTTGTTATTTTAATTGTTATCGGTGGCCTCGGCTGCATTGTCATTGCCGTCGGCAGCCGGTGTATTGTCATCACCGAGCATGCGGCCTATTTCACTGCGTATATCTTCCGTGCGGCTTCGCGGAGCCTTGTCAAGCTCCTTGCTGTAGCGGTCATAGAGTGAAGCGAGATAGCGGAACTGTCTTATCGTCTGAATGTTTTCGGCATTCTGCTCCTTTACGTTGGCTATCTCCATTTTGGCGAGATTATCCCCTTTGGGATTGTCGCGGAATGAGTCGGTAGCTGCGTCAATATCTTTGATCAGACGGTCAAAAGCCTCTGTTGCCTGACGGTAAGCGCTGATTCTGTTGTAAAGACTGTCTATCTGGTTTGACTGGATTTCGGTAAGCATTCCGCCGCCAGCGTCAATGATGGCGAATATGTTTTTTTCGGCATCCCCAATCAGGCTGTCGCTGAAAGGCTGCGTATCGAAATCGCGGCTTTGGCGGTACATACCGGTGATGCTTATGAACAAGTCGATGGTGTCGGCCTGCGCTTTGATGACGTCGGAATATGGCGCGAGACTGCGTAATTCCGTCGATTCCCTTTTCAGTGCGTTGAGGTCGGCGCTGTCGAAATCCGTGTCCCTGAAACTTTGATGCGACTTTATGCCCGCTTCGGCGTATGGCAGCGCGGCAGTCAGCGCGGCCTGCATCGTCAGGTTGTCGTCGGAAAGGGTTTTGACCTCCCTCTTCAACGCGTTTTTCTCGGCTGTCAGTTTTTCAATCAGCGCGTTTGCTTCGGCCAGCTTCTCTTCTGCAGTCGGAGCGGCCTCGGCGGCGATACTGTCAGTCGAGGCGTCGTCGGCCGTCGGCACGGGGGTCGCCGTCTTCGCGCCGGCCGTCGCTGCTGATATTGTCAGCAGTGACACTGTTAATATGCCTGTTAGTCCGTATTTCATTCTGCCGCCGGTTTAGTTGAATTTATTGTTAATCCGGTGCATTCTGCTGAATATGTCGTGACCGGAGTAGATATATTTCTCGTTGGCGAGGTCTACGCGAATGTTGGTGATGCGGCTGCGGAGCGCCGATTTCTCGGCGTTGCGTTCGTCGGTGTGCTGTCCGTCGGTATCGTCGGGCAGCTGCGCGTAGCGGCTGTCGAAATAGTTGCATATTTCATCACCGAGCTTGTCATAGAACTTGCTGCGGGCCTCCTGCAGACGGCTGTCGGTGTCATATATCCTGCATATTGCGGTAATACCTTTCAGTCGGTTCTGGAATATCGGGTCGGAGATAAACTCGTTCTTCTGTTTGTATATCCTGTCCTGATGGCCTGTCCATGAGTTCCATGTATCGTTCCCGCTGTTGAAGCGTGGACTGAGTGCCAGCGACTTGTTGTTGAATGCCATGATACGCTGATAGAGAGAGTATACCTTGCTTACCTCTACTATCTGGCTGTTGTTGGCAAGTCCGCGTTCGTTCATAAGCACGGTCTGCAGGCCGCCGTAGTTGAGTGCGAGTTTTGCATCGTCGCAGTCTTTGCGGCCAAATTCACGGTTCATCGCCGACACGCTTTTCTGATAGGCGGCTTTGTTGATGCGGTCGTGGAGCGTCTTGCTGTCAAGCTCGTTGATGATACCTGCATTGAGACTTTGCGCCACCATGGTGTTGTGGCGGTTGTATGTATCCTCGTCCCAGTCGCTCAGACCGTTCCAGTCGCTGTCAATCTCCTTGATGAGTTGTTCATGGTTACCCGATGACAGTGCGGCTGTATTGACCACCTCTTTCTGCTTGGTGACGAGGGTGAATATACCGTAGATAGCGCCCGTGAACACTAAAAATATCAATATCTGTTTCAGTAATTTCATATTATATACGGATTGAGAGTTATTGTAAGTCGTTGTTTAGAAACCGGCCTTATTTTGTTTACTTTTCTGAATATTGCTTATCGGATTGATACGGTTGTGTAGCTTTGCCTTTAATCCTGTAAGTCCAAGTTCTTCGGCGCGATTTTCAAAGCCGGTAATTTTATTTTTATAATCAGCAGTAGGGATGTTATCATCTAAATTTTTGATGTAGTCGACGACTTCCTTTATGAAGTCGACTTTTCTTTTATATTCTCTGTACCCTTCCTGTTTGTCGAAGTTTGTATGACGTTTGTAAATCCTGTCAAAATCTCTAAATTTCAAATTCTCGGGCGCATTGATTTTCCCTTTGTCGGAATTATATTCATTTTTTAGTTCTTCGGTTGCATTTTTTTCCGTGCCTTTTTTGTCCAGAAGTTTTTCCGACGGATCGGGTTCAATAACGTTTCCTTTACCGTTGGTGTCAGCATTTCCGTCTCCATTCGCTTCGTCGGTATTATCGCCGGTGTCGTCGACATTTTCCAATGCTTCTGCATCGCCGACGTTTTCACCGTTGCCGGTTTTCCCGTCGTCACCGTTCTTTTTATTCTCGCCGCCTTTGTTGATTTCGGTTTTGTCGGGTCCCTTACTCTTTTCATCTGACGGCGCAAGGAACAGCACGTATGCCAAAACGGCCAGTACGGCAACGGTTATTGCCGCAACGATTATGTAGAGATTCCTGTTTTTACGGCCGGGGTTATTGCCGGCATGGCTATCCTCTTTAGGCGTGACGATGACAGGCTTCGGCTTGGGCTGCATGTTGAGGTAGATGATCTGGGCCTCGTCGTCGACAGCGATGCCGGGCATGCGGGTGTCGCGCGCCTGCGATATGGAGAATGTAGCCGCTACCGACTCATGGCTACTCGTCTCGGGCAATGTTATCGTCACGGTTTTGTTCGGGTCTGAGAGGGTCTGGCCCGTCTGGCGTCCGTTGACATATATCTTGTAGCTGCGCCATATCTTGGCGGGAACGTTTATCGTCGACACATACTGCGACGGGTCGGCCACAGGCACGAGGACTATTTCGCCATATCTGCTGAACTCACCGCGCATCGGGTCGTTGAGAAGGTCGCTGATCTGCTCCGGACTCATGAACAGATATGCCGTAGCCGACAGGTCGTCGCTCGTAGCCACCGCTTTGTAGGGGTATCTCACCACCTTGTGACGGCTTAGTATTTCTGCAAATGTCTGTGGCGCATCCTCACGGGCCATGAAGTGGTACATCGTCCCGTCATACGTCATGCACGTGCTCTTGTAGGCATTCTGCAGTTCGATGAGCATGTTGAACAGTCCCTCGACATGCTCTTTCACCGGCACCGATACCGATATATAGAGTGTCCCTTCGCGGTTGGAGTCGCACGGCGTCACATTCTTGCACACTATCGTGTAGATGCTCTTGTCGTGCAGATGGCGTATGACGATGAAATCCGTAGCACCTTTCGTGCCGGGATACTGGGCGTCGGTGACCGGAAAACGGTTGTCGCCTATGCTTATCAAATCATTGCCTATTCCCTCGTTGGTACGTTTGTTACCTTTGACTTTTAATGATATGGCCATATTTTGAATTGATATTTTGCTTTTGTGTTGCTGAGTCTGTATGTAAATGTCTTTAAAAAGCAGTCCGTACAGCGACTTAGCTCATCTTTTTCTGTATGCTGTTGAAAAATCCTTTATCTTTGCGCCCCTGAGCCATCGAGGTCACGATGTTCATCAGTTTGTCGGCATCGTATGAGTCGTATTCAAACAGGTCGCCGACATGAAATTCCCCTAAGCTGAATGTGAACAGTGACGGCTGGTAGTCGGTCGATTTGTTTATCGAGTATGTCTTGCAGATGTCGCGCAGCGTCATGATAGTCTTGCCGTATAGCTGCTTGATGCGCTCCACAGCTATTTGGTCACGGGTTTCACGCGAACCCAGCGTATCCGATTTCGTCAGGATAAAATGTATGGCGTTGGTGTTTTTGAGCACTTTCGGATTTTTTATCAGCATGTTCACCATCTTGGTGATGATGATGTCCTGCTCGACGATACGGGTGATGGGGGAGCCGTCCTTGAGTGTCGACGACAGTTTTATCAGTCCGTCAGCCGTCGGGTCGATTACGATGAATATTATCTTGCGGTTGTCGCTCGTGAGTATCTTTGTGGCCCCCGTACCCATATCCTCGAAGTCAACGAGATTTTCGGGGTTGAGGGCGATTTTCATCGCGAATTCCTCGCCCGACATCTCTATGAGGTTGATAGGGTAGACGGTCTCGCTGTTGTCCTTGTAGACCATTCCCTGTATCTGGGCCACGAAGTTGCCGTACGTACGGCCCGGCGCCTTGTTGTGGCGGCGGTATATGCTGAGATTGTCAGCGTATGTGCCCCCGAGTCCCGATGCGGCGTTATCGTAGACGAAGTTGCGCGAGCCGAGCAGCCCCATGAGCACGCATGTCTTCCCTGACGAAGGTATGCCGAACAGGAACACGTCGGTCGCACCTTTCGCAATCTCCGGATTCGAGTTCTCGGTCTGCTCGATTGACGGCAGTTCGGGCGAGTTGTACAGCATGTCGAATGTCCCCTCGGTGCATACACCGTTGGCTATCAGTTCGCTCTTGGAGAAAATATCCTCGTCGATGAGCAGCTTGAGGAAATCGACCTTGTATGTGCCGGGATTTTCAAGCATTTTTATTATTTCCGCGCGTTTCAGTTCCTGAAGCATCTCGGTGGCTTTAGGTATGAACGGCGAGAGGCATTCCTCCTGTATATAGTCCGACAGGGTGACGAGGTCGGCGTCGGTCGAAACACCTTTCCACAGTTCCTGCGCGCCGAGCATCTCCTGCGCCTCCAGGCGGTGGAGTCCGTTGGGAAATTCCTGTATGTAGCGGTTGATATAAGTGGCATTGTCGGTGTCGGTCAGCTCCCATACGAGATTGTCTATATCAGTCTCGTGCGATGTCGTCGGATATTTTCGGCGATGCGTCAGGAGTGATGTTATCGACGTGCGGTCCACCGCTTCCCAGTCGTTTCGCTCTACTTCGGCGGTGAGCGACGACAGCCGCCGACGGGCCTGTTCTATCAGTTCCCCGTTGCCGGGATATGATGAATAGCGTGATATGAATTCGTTGAGCGCGGCGGCAATCGATGCGCTGTCGCCCGACGGAAGTGCCTCAATCTCTTTCCAGCGTTCGGTAGCCTCATGGCTCGGCATGCTGGTAAGTTCTTTTTCAATAGCCTTGTATTTCGGGTTGTCTTTGAATTTTATCAGGTCCTGAGGAAACTGTATCAGCCCCTGTGCTATATATTTCTTTATCTGGTCGACGCTTTGCGACATCACCATGTTCACCTGCTGCTCAGTGAGTGCCATATAAGTTGTGTGGTTGAGTTGTTGTAGATTGTTTGTTCGGTAGTATTTTATGGATTTGCATTACAACTTGTTGACGCCTTCGTATTCGGCGATGCTTTGTCCGTCTCCGATTTCGGTTTTCTCCGATCTCGGCGTCATCACGTACTGTACTGCGATAAGTGCTACTATCAGTATGTATATTACCAGACTGACGGCGTTAAGTGCACCGGCTGTGGTTATGCTTTTCTCGAATGTGAGTTCCGGTTCGTTTATTGTCACCGTCTGGTTGGCATTGCTTATCACATAATTGCCGTCCTGATACACTATTACAGGCAGTTTGCCCGATTGCGAGCGTTTGTTGAGGTCGCTCGCTATGGCAGGCGACAGTTCGCCCGGCACTTTCGACTGACGGCCTACTGCCATCACGTCCCATACTTTCACGTCGGTCAGCCAGTCACTTATCAGCGAGTCGGCATTATGCTTGTAGGTGAGGTAGGGCGCTGTTCCTTCGGCTCCTGTATCGCCGAGCAGCATACGCCGTTCGTTGAGCATCCATGTGTCGATGTCGCCGTAGTTGCTGATGGCTGCCGCTGTAAAATACTCCTTCACGTTCAGGTCGCTCTCCTCTCCGAAAGCATTCTGCAGTCCGGTAGTAGTCACTGCAAGTGCCGAGCGCTCGGCTTCCTCGTATGTCCTGAACATGCCGCGCAGATTTTCAGCATCGGCGAGTGCCGCTTTCTGCAACGCTTCCTTTTCCGACATTACGTTGAAAAAGTGCATCACATATTTTGCCGGGAATACTGCCGCGGCTGCAAATACCACTAATGCGGCTATTTCCACTTTCTTCCATCGTGAGAAGTCGGTGTCGGCCTTTTTGCAGTAGATGGCCGCGCTGAGCAGCAGACTCAGCACTATTACCGAGCCGGCCGCAATGCCGACCGCGGCTCCGATGTTGCCCGATGTAAGCATCAGCGCTCCCATGAATGTGAAAAATCCAAGTAATGCCAGTCCGGCAATGGAAATGATATTTCCTAATCCTATGCGGCTTTTTTTGTTGTTTGCCATAGATTTATAAATCTGATTGATTGGTTTCTGGTTTATGTCTCTGAATACGCTCAGAACTTTGCGTCGCTCCTCACGAGAAAATAGAAATCATTGTGCGACTTACCGTTATAGAACGATTGGCATTTGAGCATTCCGTTTTCGCCGCGGGTGCACTCTATCGTCACTTCCGAAAACGGACGTGCGCATGTGGGCGATGTCGCCATACCTTGTTGTCTGATAACTAACTTGTCGTTGTTAAGCTCGCTCCTGAACGGTGCGCTGTATGTGCATCCGCCGTCTGTGCGGTAGTATATCGTGCCGCTGCTGATATTGTTGAACTTCAGGAATATGTGCGTCATCTCGCCTGTGGGTTCGCCTGTCGCCGAGTCGGTCACTATTCGTTGGTCTGTCGTCTGCCACATACCCTTTATGCTGTTGGGGTCCTCCTTGATTTTGTCATAGTTTGCCACGGTGGCGCCTGCTTCGACAAGGGCGTCGCGCACCTGTATCAGTTTGCCGATGTGCCCGTCGCGGTCAACGGTCTTGCCCGTTTTGTTGAGTATGTCGATAATCTGGCGGTTGGAGAGGTTGGGGTTGACCGATTTCATGAGAGCCACGGCGCCGGTCACTATCGGGGCTGCCATCGAGGTGCCGGGGCAGAATCCATAGCCGTTAGCCGGGCCTGCGCTGTAGATGTCGACGCCGGGAGCGGATATGTCGGAATAGTTGACCCCCTGCGACTCGTAGTTGCCGTAATTGCTGAAATCGGCTTTCTTCAGGTCGGGGCCTACGGCGCTCACCCTGATGGTGTTCTCTCCGCGTTTGGTCTCGTCCATACCCGAAATCACGTTGCAGTTGCCTGCCGCCCATACTATCGTGCAGTTCTTCCTGTCGGCTAAGTCAAACACATAGTCCCATACATCCTCCTGATATTTGCCGGTATTTCTGATATATTCCATCTGTTCGCTGACGGGCGTGTTGTCAACTCCGTCGGGGAATAATGTAGCTATCGACAGGTTTATCACGTCGGCGCCCTGGTTGATGGCGTAGAGCACGCCCTCGAGTATGGCCACCGCACTCATGTCGCCGCCGAGCGATATAGGCATCAGTTTGCAGTTGGGGGCGAGTCCGGCCGCGCCGGCATTGTTGTTGAGCGCTCCGACGGCAAGTGCGGCCACGTGCGTGCCGTGGAATATCAGCGCGTCCTCGTCGCGTTCGAACGAATAGGGACGTGCCGGCGGCAATACGTTGCGCGATTTGCGCTCCACGCTGTACGGCTTGACGATGCGTCCCTTCAGTTCGGGATGCGTGATGTCGATGTAGCTGTCGATTACGGCTACCGTGATGTCGTCCGACCCCTTGGTTATATCCCATGCCTCGTATGCCTGTATCGGCGCGAAGTGCCAGCTCTGGCGCTGGTTCTTGAACGCCGGGTCGTTGTAGGAGGATGCTCCCGACGCCGTCTGGTTGAATATCACGTCGTCAAACAGCTTGTATTTTATGTCCGTGATATTGCCGCGTATGTTCTCCTTCACATTCTCGCGCTCGTTGGGTGCCACCTTGATTTGTATCAGACCGGCTTCCGGATTGTAGTAGTCTATCCTGACGTTGTCGCCCGGGTAGAGCTGCTTGAGCCGCTGCGCGAAGTTGTTGAAATTGCTTTCCGATATGTCCTCGAGTATTACGTCAATCTTTGTGCCGTCAATCTGCTTGTACGGGTCATCCTCCGGAGTGATTATATCTTCCGGATTTACCGGGCGGATATAATTGTCCTCGGGGCGGGGAAGTTCCGGTATCGGGTTACGGAAGTTGCCGCCGGTGCCGGGAAGTTCCTCCTCCAGTATTTCCCTCAGTTCGGGATTTTCCTTATAGAAGCGCTCGTCGATTGTATTGATACTGTCGTTGTCATAGTAGTCGGGTATGCGTATTACCTGTCTGTTTATATCTTCGACATCGAGATTGTCAAAATAATGGTTGTCGTGCAGTATGTCTATCGCGTCAGAGTCATGACTGTATGATTTCGGCTGGGCGATGAGCCATTTTAGCAATAACAGAAAACAGAATAAAAGGGCAAGAAACAATAAATAGCGCCATATCAGGCCTCCTAATGGAGTGCGGGGCTTGCGCTCCTGTCCGTTGCTTCCGTTCTCGATTTGAATTCGTTTCATTTTGTTATCTCTTTTGTATTGTTGTTTCGTCGTGTATTGGCGCCGGCGCGGTACGCTTCGGTTGATTATGATTAAATTCTGCCGTTATCCGTGATTCGCGCGCCGCTCTCTTCTATTTTATGATTTGTTCTATCAGACGCCCTATGCGGTTGTTGGCCTCGATGTCGTAGTCTATTATCTGGCCTTTGAGCAGGAATGATACAATCATGAACTCTATCCATTTGAAATAGTTGTTCTCGAATGCCTGCGTCACCCCGTCCGGACGGTCGATAAGCTGGTCGAACATGTCGGTCAGCTCCTCCTGCGTATAATTTTCCGGATGGTCGTGCGTGATATATTCAAGCGGGTCGAATTTCATCGGGTTCTCGTCGACGAGGCGGTTGGCGGCGGCGCGCTCCTCGTCGGTGCGCTGTCCGTAGCCTAAATCGCTGATGAAATCATTGATTTTCGAAGCCATCAGGTCGGCGATGAGGCTCAGGTTGATGCCGCTTACGTTCATTACCTTGACATGCTCCTCGATGACTTTATCGAGAGTCTCCTCGAGACGCAGCTTGCGGGCCGTCAGCTCGATGTTGTCTACAAGCGCCGACATCTCGATAGGGTCAAACGCTCCGTTGTCGCACAGTTTGTTGATTGACTCCGGTTTCTTGATTGACTCTTTCCAGGTGTTGTATACGTTTTCGGCTATTATCGCCGAATTGGTCTTGCGCTTGAAGTTGCCGGCGAAGAGTTTGGCGGCGTCTACGCCCTTGTCGGCGAGGAATGCTTCGGCAGCCTCGCGGTCAGGCAGGTTGTAGCCCATCATCACGCACTCCCATTTCATGTCGTCGGTAGTGCACCGGTCGAGGCGTCGGCCTATATCCTTGCGGATTATTTCGTAGTTACGCGAGTCATTGCGCGAGTCGTTCATCTCCGATGAGTTGACGAGGTCGTAGATGCTGTTGTAAAGCTCCTTCTCGGTAATCTGGAGCTCGCGTATCATGCGGCCGAAGAAATAACTGTCGCGGTTGCAGGCGAATATCAGCTCGCGGCGTATGGCGCATGCCTGGTTCATGTCCTGAAGCAGCTGTGCGGCCGCGTCGTTGGCGTGGTAGTAGCCTTTGAGTATGTCGTGGAGCGATTTGCCTATGTTTTTGAGCGCTGTCGCCGTCAGTTCGCGGCGCGTCACCTCCATGTTGGCGGCGGCGATGGCAAGCTGCTGGAAGAGGTAGAGGGCGCCGTCATTGTTCTGCGTTGCGGCCACATCCCACGAGCACGCCGGATTGGCGAAAAATTTGCGCGTGTGCGGGCTTTCGATAAACGAGGTGCGCATCCTGTCGTAGTACACCGCATCCATAGCCGGTTTCTGCTCGCGTCCAGTCTCGCGGAATCCTGTGTAGAGGTTGTTGCCTTTGCCGGTGTCGCCGGAATATTTGTAGTCGCGCAGCAGGTAGGTGTTCTTGAATGTCTCGCCCTCTGCAACCCAGTTTTTGAACCACTCGGCGTCGTTGCCGTGGATTACCTCCTTGTACAGCACGATGTTGAAGCGGTCGGCCCAGCGCTGGTCGATGGCGGTGCGCGAGTTGGCCACATCGTCGGCGTTGGCGTCGGCCATCGTCATGTCGATGTTGAACTTCGTGGCGATGAGGAAGAACGGCGACACGCCGCCGGTCAGCTTCAGCGTGCGTGCGCGTTGCTGAGCCGAGTCGCCCACGTACTGTTTCACCCAGTTCTCTATCGTTATATATAATGTGTCGTCGTTGCGCTGTGCGTTGTCGTGGCAGAACAGCAGTATGTTGATGAGGCCGCTGTCGCTGTAGCGGTTGAACAGATAGGCCACCTTTCCGCGCAGATACACGTTGGCGTCATTGGTCATCGCGCTCTTGGCGTCGGTCTTGTCGAGATTTTCCTCCTTGAGCTGGTTGCGTGCGCGTGCTCCGGGGAAGTCGAGAAGGTCGGTATGGCGTATTATGTCTTTCTTGAACGGTCCGGCAGGAAGCATCCCCCTGACAGCGGGGTCGGTAATCATCGTCATGTCGTATGACAGCTCGGAGTCGAGAAAACGCTCCTCGACCTTGAATACCGCTTCGGCGCACAGTGCCGACAGCTCGCTCTTGTCGTAGCGGTCTATCACGCGGCTTGCCCCGTTGGGCTCCGCTATGAGCACACGTGTGAACGCCGCATCCTCGGTTTTCTCTTTATTGCCGAGTTCGTTGATGCGCTGCACCGACATAAGCGTCTGGTTGGTGTTGAGCACCGCGTCGATAGGCAGATACACCGTCTTTGCATAGTTGAGGTTGCGCAGCGCTTCGCTAAGCCGCTGGAACAGGTTGGTCAGCGTCGGGTTGCGGTGCCACAGCGGAGCGAATATCCGGCTCCACTCCGATGCCTCCACACGGCGCGCTATCAGCGCCACGCGCTCGAAATAGGGCGAGCGTATGAGTGACTGCGTGCTGCCGCCGGTGCACCGCTGCAGGTAATACTTCATGTCGAGTATGTCATCCTCGACCACCACGGGGTTGGTGAGCGCCGGGCGCTCTTTGTAAGCCTCGTATATTTCGGTAGATATGTCCTTGAGCTCGGTGTCGGAATAGCTTTGGTAGTCGGTTATGTCGCTGTGGTATCCGTCGCAGAGTATCGTCGCAATCTCGCTCATGCCGAGCAGCTTGATAAGTACGGGATACTGCGCGTTGTACCGTGCCGGCTCGTTGGCGAAAGTGGTGAAACGGGTCACGACGCCGGTAGCCTCCACGTTGTTGGTGATGGGGTTGATTTCCTTCACGAAGTCATATTCGCGGTCGGGAGCTGTGACGGTGAACGGTTTGCCGTTGTCGCTCAGCAGATTGGTTATGACGTACGATTTTCCCTTCTGGCTCTCTCCGTAGGCCGCTATCGCGGGATTTTCCAGTTCGGTGGCCGCAAGTTTGCGCAGGCGGCAGCGTTCGCTGACCAATTGCAGGAAACGCTGCTCATATTGGTCCGGTTTGTTCACCTTGAGCCACGCTAAGGCGTCGTTTATATTGTTTATCTGGGTCTGTATCGATTTTTTCATGATGATGCCTGATGCTGCTTGTTATTTTAATGAGAGCTCGAATTCGCCTTTGTCCAGCCAGTGCTTGCCGTCGGCTACAATCGACTGCTGCACTATCTCGATGGTTGATTTCGGGAGGGTGTTGCCCTGTATGTCGGTTATCTCCTCTACCTCTACCACCTCACGGTCCTCCTGGTAGGAGCGTGTCAGCGTGATGCGCACCGGCTCGTGGTGCTTGCCGCTGAAATACAGCCCGTAGAGCGGACGTGCCTGATAGAGCGGCGAGTCAAACTGCTTGCACCCGAGGAATACCGGGAACGACCCGATGGTTGTCGATGCGTTCGACTTGTCGGGCAGAAGCAGCGATTTTTTCACCTGTTGCGTCTTGTCGTCATAGAAACCGATGAAGTTGGCCGTCGGCTTCATGCGCCGTATCATCTCCTTGAAGTCGATGCGCATGCCGTTGAATCCGGTTGTCGACGCCATGTATCCTACCATCGCGCCCACGGCCACTACCGATTTCTGGTCGTAGAAATATCCCTGTCCGTCGGCAAACGGATACCATGTGCCCACACGGTAGTCGTTAAGGCAGATGATGCGGTCGGGCGACATCGGGTAGTATTTGATGAACAGCTCCGGTATCGCGTCGATGGTGGTCGGACGGCCGGCCATCACGAGGATGTCGCACTTGTAGGCGTAGAGCAGTATCGACAGCTGCTTCATCAGCGGTTCCATCGTTGCGCGCACCATCGAGCCTATCTCCTCGGGGTCGTAACGCCACGACAGCTCCTCGAAGCGGAATCCGAAATGGTTGGCAAAGTGGTTGAGAAGATGGTCGGAGGGTTTCAGGTCGGAGAAAATCTCCTCATAGCCATATACCCGCGACGGGAATTTGCGTCGCAGCAGATCCATCATCTTGCGTGCTATCGGCACCGAAATCTGAGTGTTGAAGTCCACGCGCGCCTGACGGTCCTTGAACGACATCATCGCGCTGTCATAACCGAAGAAGTCGCGCAGCAGCACCGAGGCGAAGTAGCGTATCCGCTCCTCGCGGCGCTCCGGCGAGTGGCATCCGACGATGTCCTCCACGTATGTGCGGTACACGTCGGTATATTTCGACTTCGTACACGGTAGCGCACGCAGCTCCTCGTCGCTCATCGCCATAAGGCGCGCGAGCAGCGCGCTGTGTATGCTTCCCATGAACGGTATGCCTGTCTCCGGTCCCTCGATGACATAGCGCTGTACTATCGTGCGCAGTATGTCGTCGCCGGCCACATAGAAACTGTCGTAGAAATGCGGCACCGGTATGATTGAACTTTGCTCCTCGCCTTCATATTTGTAGGAGCATATCATGATGTCGGTAGTGCCCGCACCTATGTCTATCGAACCGATAGTGAGCGAATTGTGCTCGTAGCCCTCGTCGGCGAACTCGCGACGGCTGTGCCCCTTCGCCTCGAAAAATTTATCTATCTTGCCGTTGTAGCGCTGTGCTATCTCGGCGTAGAGGTATACCAACTGGCATGCCGAAGCCTCGTCATAGCTCCATTGGCGTTTGTCGCTCATGTCGAAGTCGTCGGTGATTTTGAGCGCTTCGGGCGACGGGATTACGTTTATCGGCGTGAGCGACGGGTTGCAGCGCAGCATCGCTTTCTGTGCGTCGACCATGCTTTGGCGCAGCGTTATCTGCTCGGTGCGCGGCATGGCGGTAGGGCAGGTGATGACCACGTTGCGCAACCGGCGGCGGCAGTCGATGCGGCCGTGCTTGGCGCGGAACGCCGGCGAGTTGATCTGCGCGATGGCTTGCTGAAGCACCTCCACCATCACGAATGTCATCATCGACGAACGCGAATAGTGGCAGTCGGAATTGGTATCCTCCGGCGCCATGTCGAATATGTTGACCGTGTCGGCTTTCTCCTTGAAGCTGCCCCGCTCGTCGAACATGTCGGTGAAATTCTCTAAGAAGATGTTGGGCGACTGTCGTATGTTGAACGGGTCGGTGTCGGTCACGAGAAATTCCCAGCGTGCCTGCGACTTCTTTCTGTCCCAGAGATAGCGCTTGGGCGACGAATAGTTGTTGGCGCGCTCGGCTATGCCGCTGTCCTCTATCGAGTGGTACACGAGCGTACGCGCCTCCTCGCCCACACGGACTATGCTCTTCCAGTTGAACGCTTCCTCCGGCAGTATCAGGTCGTTGCCGAAATCGGCGCGGCGGAACACGAGGCGCATGTCAAACGGATTCTTGTACGTGACCCACGGCGACGTAAGGTTGCGCAGCTCAAGCATCACCGAGCGGGTGAAATCGCCGTCCTCAAACAGCACGCCGCACGTGCGCGAATTGCCGATGTCGAGCACCATGTCGACATTCACATCCCCCTCCGTAGGGTTGTACAGCGTCACCTTGGGCGCCGCTCCGCTCAGACGCAGGAAATTAATCAGGTAGATATAGTAGGCTATGAATTTGTATCTGTGGTGGGTTAGCTTCGACGGGTCGATGTTGAGAAGCGACGCCACGTATTGCGATACGGCATTCTGCTCCTCCTGGATGGAGAGGAAATTGAAAAGCACGTCGGGTTTGTCGCACAGCGCGAAATTTTTCTTCTTCTCCGTCTCGTCGAAGAAATAGGGGAAGTAGGTCGACAGCGGGTTTTCTGCTAAGTGTGTGTCAAACGCCCACGTCAGGCTGTATCTCGACGCACCTTTCACTGCGCCTTCACCCGTGCGGCGTATCATCACGCGGCACCATCCCATCGGCACACCCATCGTGGCACCCGACGGGTCGGTCTCAAACATCGGCATCGGCAGCCATTTGTCAAGCAGCAGTTCGAAAGCCGGCAACTTGTCGGCCGGATTCGCCGGATTTTTCACCCTGAAACTCTCGAACGTGTTTATGTTGATTATCGAGTCATCCTCGTCGGCGTACGATTCGAGCAGCGCTGTCGACACATCGTCGCGCATACGCGGCACGCCCGTCTCGTCAAGCTCCTCGCTGCCGTTCTGGTGGAGCGAGATATACCCCTCGTTGCGCAGCTGCTTGACAGGTATCCAGCAGTTACCGTCGATATGGTTGAACAGCAGGTCGAAACTGATATGCCCGTCAAACGGGTCGACATTCTCCACAAACGAATATCGCAGCATGCGCCCGCTCTTGAGTGTAAGCGGCTCCGATGCGTTGAACTCCACTTCGTTCGTAATGAATTGTATGCCGGTGTCAGCTATAAGGTGTAAGGTTTTGTGGTCATCCATGATGTCAAGAAATGATGATTGTAGTGCAATGTGCTAAGTGCCTGATAAGTAACTGCTCAGATTAATTTATAACAGCTACTTAAGGTTTAATTAAGCAAAGATAGAAAAAAATAATTTAATTCCGCACCAAATTCATACAAATCTGCTACCCACCCCCAAATAATCCAAAAAATAATCCTTAAAAAGAAACAATACAAACCACAGGCTGTTGCCGCAGGCATCCTCTATCAGATTAACCCGGTCATGGCGTGCCAACGCCTTGGCCGGGCTTGGATGCATCGAGCAGTGGTGTTGCCGTAGGCATCCTCTATCAGATTAACCCGGTCATGGCGTGCCAACGCCTTGGCCGGGAACAGCCGCATCAAACCACAGACTGTTGCCGCAGGCATCATCAATTCACTCACAATGGAAGGCCTTGGAAAGTGCCACATTATGCAGATTGACGATGCCTCCGGCAACCTCTCCATATCCGTACGGCACCCCCACGGCCAAAGCGCTGGCGCGCCATGACCGGGTTAATCAAATAGAAGATGCCGCAGGCATCGCCGTGCCCCCCTCACTTATTCTATCATGTGAAGGATAGAGGTTCCATCATGTGGAGGATAGGGGCGAGGGCGTCTCGCCCTCGTGGTATTATTCTTACACACTGCAAGTTACCACGAGGGCTGGACGCCCTCACCACCATTTAACTCAGTTTAAGTAAACAGCATAAGTCGTCAATCCCCCCGATAAAAAAAGCCGCAGACCGGCTCAACCCCAATCTGCGGCTATTGATATAACTCACTTACTTCTATTTTGAAGAATAACGTTTATATGTCTCCCAATCCGAAGTAGACTCGTTCCAGTCTATACCATCATAACTATAACGGAGTCGTTTCATCTGCAAAACATTGTTATTGATTTCGATTTCATTTACGTAAATCGCAAGTTCTGGCTCGTATTGATTATAATACTCTTTCATTGTCAGAATATTTCCGTCCAATGTATAATCAAATAAGAAAGGGTCTACCGGGTGTTTGATTACGGCATCAGGATATTCCGGGTCATACCCCGGTTCGTCAGATAAACAAATATAACGGCCTTTGCCATCAGCCGAGAATTGATAGTAGATGTCAACATCATCACCGTTACGTTTAATCCATTCGCCGACAATTGCGTTGTTGTTCGGTTCATCATCATCGTCATCGCTACAGCTATATAAAGCCGTTGACATAATGATACATAATGCTACAGCAATCAGTGACTGTAAATGCTTAATTCCCTGTTTCATTGTAAAAAATGCTTATAGGCCTTACAACCCCGATAAGGCGGTTTAATAATAATATAGATATAGAAAAGATGTGGGATTGTATCCGCTTTATCATATAAGATAGCGCAAATAACATCTTTTCAACAGAATTACTGTATCATGATTTTCTCTACCTTATTGCCTTGACGCATGATATAAATTCCCGGCGAAAGATTTTCTTTTGAGTCTCCCACCTTAACCCCAGACAGATTATATATCTCCACCGGACAGTCAGAATAATCCTCGATTGTAATATCATCAACTCCGCTAAAGTCATATTCCTTGATTTTCCAGAAATTGCGCCACGGTTCAACTTTTTCGTATGCATCCCGAGTTCCGACAAGTCCAGATAATGTCGTATTTATATAATTCTCAGCTGAAAAAGATGGGTTGCATTCGAGCGGTACTTTATGCTACAATATATACGTTGCAGATTGTTACAGCCGAGGAATGCATATCTACCAATCGATGTAACAGAGTTTGGAATTGAAACTGAGATCAGATTGGAGCAGCCTTGGAATGCGTTGCTCTCAATCGAAGTAACGGAGATTGGAATTGAGATTGATGTCAAGCTGCTGCAGCCTTGGAATGCGTACCAAGGAATTGATGCAACGGAATTTGGAATAGATACTGAGATCAGACTGGTGCAGCGTTCGAAGGCCGCACCTCCAATGTAAGTAACGGAGTTTGGAATGGTCACTGATGTCAAGCTGCTGCAGTCATGGAATGCGTAGCTCCCAATTTCAGTAACGGAGTTTGGGATGGAAACCGAAGTCAAACCACTACATTTGTAGAAAGCGTAGTCGTAAATATTAGTAACGGAGTTTGGAATCTCAAAAAAAGAAGTTTCATTGCCTATGGGAAATTGGATAAGAATTGTTTTATCTTTAGTATAAAAAACACCGTTAATTGAACAATAATTCGGATTATTGTCATCTACAGCAATTTCTGTCAGTTTTGTGCAGTCTCTGAAAGCGTAGTTTCCAATGTAAGTAACGGAGTTTGGAATGACAATAGAGGTTAGGCCAGAGCAGCCGCTGAACGTGTGGATACCAATATAAGTAACGGCGTTTGGGATGTTTACTGATGTCAGACCGGAGCATCCGCTGAATGCGCCGAGATTAATGCAAGTAACGGAGTTTGGAATGGATACTGATGTCAGCCCGGTGCAGCCGCTGAATGCATCGCAACCAATATAAGTAACGGAATTTGGAATGGATACCGATGTCAGCCCGGTACAGCCGCTGAATGCTGATTCTCCAATTTCTGTCACGCTATAAGTTTCGCCAATAAAGTTTACAGTAGACGGAATATTAACTACACCTGTGTAGTGGGAGGATTTGGATGTAACTTCAACTGTTTTATCATACTCAGAATATATTTTATAAGAAATTCCGTCAACTTCAAAGGAGTAGGCATGAGCAGCTAAGCATCCCGATAAGCATAAAGCCAATGATATAAATCTATTTGTGATTTTTTTCATATCTATTTTAGTATTATTTTTTTTGATTTACTATTTTGTAACTACAACTTCATTTTTTCTACTGATTGGTTATATTATAGAAAAACGTCAGTTCCAAAATCGTAGGTAAAAAGCGATAATCCATTGAATAATAAGGTTAAAAAGTTTCAGATCGTAATTAATTTCTCCTTATATTTAGATTGTTTTCATTGAACATTCTTTAATGATTTTAAAACCTTGACTATTAGTGGCCAAAAATTGTCTTTTGGGATTGTTAACGACATGCTGCAATTACAGTTCATTACTGTATTACCATTGTTACAATCACGCATCCATATGTCTACTACGTAATATATATCTTCTTGTTGTCTTATGGTATCATGAGAAATTGCATTTCTGATGTGTTTGAGGAATGCGAATGCTTTGCATTCTTGCGAGGACGTATAGAACCAAATCGTATTGACTTCAGAAGAGGGATTTTTTTCTGAAATACCAAACTCTTTAAAAATTTTGGTTAAATCCGGGTCATTCCATTTCTCCTTTTCAGGATTTGGTTCTACAATTTTATTAAATAAAATGATGTACGCATAGGCTAATTTTGCGTCAAGAACTAATTCTTTTGGCTCAGATAGTAGTTCTAAAAGTTCTGATTTCATATAGCATTTGTGTGTTCCCCAGCTCCCGAAGAAACGTTTGCGATTGGACATAAAAAAGGTGTAGGAACTGTATCATTGTTTTATCTCAATATCAGGTCTTGGCGGTACCTTTGCAGTAGATAAAACAATAGCCCCACACCGATTTGCTATATGGACTGTCGGTCACGACAGCATACAAGCTATCAATGGGGTGCTATTGCCAATCTTATCCTCACTGCAATTTCAAACCGCCAAGTTCGATATTGGAAGATAAAATTTCAATAACACCTTTTATCAAAAATGTATGAATTCCCACAGTCAACTCTTTGACGCAATGGCGAACCCGCTACAAAGATAATAAAAAATGTTTTTAAAGGGGCTGCAAATCAATACATTTTTTCACAATTAAATTAACCATATTCCGCACCCAAAAGTACCCTCCGCCTCAGTCAGATATATCAACGTAGAGCCGGCGGCTCGGTGGTGTCACTATCCCCGTCCGACGCGTAGCGGAGGGCGGGGTAGTAGCGTCCTCTATTGCTCGAGCCCGCGGAGAGGGCGAGCGTGTGCAACACATTAACAAACTTCACTAATAAAATATCACACTCGCCCGCTCCTCGGGCTCGCACGACTTACTCTCTCTTACCCCGCCCTCCGCTGCGCGTCGGACGGGGATAGAAACACCACCGGGTCTGCGACCCTCCGCTATTTGACTTGTTTGGTACAGACCGTGCATCCCTACAGCCGGGAGTTTGCAACATCATTGTATCAACATAGACTGATGAAATTAGGCGCATTGCAACGCTAAATATTCCTATAGGGAAGATAATTAATAAAAATGACTGCAAATTTCACACAAACTGATATGAACCCTTATTTGGAAATATGCCCGCAACTTGTTGGCGATTTCATCTATATCTATTTTTCTGTATTAATTTCTGGCAAAAAGTTTTATTATTATATGATAATGTGTGAAAACCGGCGGTTTTGGATGGATTTTGTTGCAAATTGTTGCGCTTTGTGACAAAATGGAGGAATAAAGGAAAAATTTCTTTAATTTGTCGCGGTTTTACAATAAAAATGATTACATTTGCAAAAAACATTGTAAATTTTATTCCTCACCACAATGAAGAAACATAACTTTTACGCAGGCCCATCAATTTTGAGCCAGTACACTATCAAGAACACTGCCGACGCAGTGCTCAACTTCGCCGATACAGGTCTTTCTATCCTGGAAGTGTCCCACCGCAGCAAAGAGTTCCAGGCCGTAATTGACGAAGCCAACGCTCTCGTAAAGGAACTCCTCGACATCCCCGCCGGATATGAGGTGCTTTTCCTCGGCGGCGGCGCAAGCCTCCAGTTCGCTATGGTTCCTTTCAACCTCCTGAAAACCAAGGCCGCGTATATCGACACCGGCGTGTGGGCCAACAAGGCCATCAAGGAAGCCAAGCTCTTCGGCGAAGTCGAAGTGGTTGCTTCTTCAAAGGACGCCAACTACACCTTCATCCCCAAGGACTACGTGATTCCCGCCGATGCCGACTACTTCCACTATACTACCAACAACACCATCTACGGTACCGAGACCCGCAAGGATCCCGATTCACCCGTGCCTTTGGTAGCCGACATGTCGTCCGACATCTTCTCGCGTCCTATCGACGTGGCTAAATACGACTGCATCTACGCAGGCGCTCAGAAAAACCTCGCTCCCGCAGGTGTCACCATCGTAATCGTCAAGGAAGACGCACTCGGCAAAGTTGACCGTCCCATCCCCACGATGCTCAACTATCAGACGCACACCTCGAAAGGCTCGATGTTCAATACTCCCCCCGTGCTCCCGATATTCTCCGCACTCCAGACCCTCCGCTACTACAAACAGCTCGGCGGCGTGAAGGAACTCGAGAAGATGGACCTCGAAAAAGCAGCCGTGCTCTACGACGCTATCGACTCAAGCAAGATGTTCGTCGGCACAGCGGCTCCCGAAGACCGCTCTATCATGAACGTATGCTTCGTGATGAAACCCGAATACGCCGAACTCGAAAAGGCATTCGTGGAATTCGCGACTTCGCAGGGCATGGTCGGTATCAAGGGTCACCGTTCGGTAGGCGGCTTCCGCGCATCGCTCTACAATGCGCTCCCCCTCGACAGCGTCAAGGCTCTCGTTGCCTGCATGAAAGAATTTGAGGCTAAACACTAATTCATAAAAGAGGACTTTTATAAAAACCGCGGTTAAAAACCGCAGCTACTATTGCAAAATATAGTAGGCGCGGTTTTTAACCGCGTGTAAAAAATATTTTGATTTTTCCTCTGATTATAATCCAATAAAATCTACAGTTATGAAAGTATTGGTAGCAACCGAGAAGCCGTTCGCTGCCGTCGCAGTCGACGGTATCCGCAAGGAAATCGAAAATGCCGGTTACGAACTCCTCCTTCTCGAAAAATATACCGACAAAGCCGACCTCCTCAAAGCTGTCGCCGATGTTGACGCCTTGATTATCCGTTCGGACAAAGTCGATGCCGAAGTGCTCGATGCCGCTAAGAATCTCAAAGTCGTGGTACGTGCCGGTGCAGGTTACGACAACGTCGACCTCGCTGCGGCTACAGCCCACAATGTGTGCGTCGAAAACACTCCCGGCCAGAACTCCAACGCCGTGGCCGAACTCGTGTTCGGTATGGCCGTAATGGCTTTCCGCAACATGTACAACGGCACTTCCGGCGCCGAACTCAAAGGTAAACGTCTCGGTATCCACGCATTCGGTCAGGTAGGCCGCAACGTGGCCCGTATCGCCAAGGGCTTCGGCATGGAAGTCAGCGCCCTCGACCCCTATTGCCCCGACGAAGTGATGGTCGAGGCAGGCGTAGTGCCCGTTCACTCGGTTGAAGAGCTCTACAAGAACAATCAGGTTGTATCGCTCCACATCCCTGCCACCGACGAAACACGCAAGTCGGTGGGTAAAGCGCTTCTTGACCTCATGCCCAAAGGCGGATTGCTCATCAACACCGCCCGCAAGGAAGTAATCGACGAAGACGGCCTTGTTGCCGCCCTCGAGGTCCGTCCCGACCTCAAATATGTGGCCGACATCAAGCCCGATTGCGCCGACGTGATGAACGAAAAATTCGAAGGCCGCGTATTCTTCACCCCCAAGAAAATGGGTGCGCAGACCTCCGAAGCCAACATCAACGCAGGTATCGCAGCCGCCCGTCAGGTCGTAGCATTCCTCCGCGACGGCATCGACCGCTTCCGCGTCAATAAGTAATTGAACAATAAATATCCGGGGAAATTGTGTCAAAATATATTTTCCGCGGTTGAAAACCGCGGCTACTAACAGATTGAAAGTTAGTGGCCGCGGTTTTTAACCGCGGAAAAGTAAAACCAAATTTCGGCACACTTATTCTCATCAAATCACATGCGAGTACTTATCATCAATTCCAGCCCCCGGCGCAAAGGTAATATTTCACGGCTGCTCGACCGTGCCGCGCAGGTAGCGGTATCGGCCGGTGCCGACTGTCGCGTCATAAACCTTTACGACAAAAATATCCGGCAGTGCGTGGCCTGTATGGTATGCCGCACGAAGCTCAGTTGTCCGATTCCCGACGATATGTCCGAAATCGCCGACGCCATCACACAGGCCGACCGCATCGTCATCGGCGCACCATGCTACTGGGCCAATATGCCGGGCGTGTTGAAAACGATGTTCGACCGCCTTGTCTATCTCTTTATCGCAAAGAGCCGACGCGGATTGCCCTTGCCGTTGCTCAAAGGGCGCAAAGCGCTGATTATTTCTACCGCCACGACACCGATGCCGTTCGCACGCCTGTTCGGGCAGACGTCAGGCACGGTCAAGTCAATCCGCCGTATCCTCAAACTGGGGGGCATAAAGGCAATCCCCTCCATCCAGATAGGCGGCACGATGGACCGCGACATCTCTGACGCCGACCTGCGCCGTGTCGACCGCCGTATGACAAAACTTCTCAAATAACAGATATGGAAACGATTGAGACGGAACTTAAACGCGAACGCCTGTGGAACAAAAACTACCTCAAGGTGTGGAGCGCCAACTTTATGCTTTTTTTCTCATTCATGCTGCTGACACCGCTGTTCCCGCTATATCTCAGCGAAACATTCGGCGCCACGCGTCAGGAAATCGGTTTCGTACTTTCAGGCTACACAATCACCACATTGCTCATACGTCCGTTCAGCGGCTACATCGTCGACAACTACTCACGCAAACTGGTGCTGCTGATTACCTACGGCTGCTTCGCGCTCTTCTTCGGCGGCTACCTCATAGCGGGCTCGCTGCTGGCGTTCACGGTGGTGCGCACGCTCCACGGTTTCCCGTTCGGAGCCGCTACCGTATCCAATTCGACGGTCGCCATTGATGTGCTCCCGTCGTCGCGCCGTACCGAGGGTATCGGATTCTACGGACTCAGCAACAATATTGCCACCGCCATCGGCCCTACGGTAGCATTGATGATCTACGGCGTTGTAGGCAATTTCGACCTCCTGTTCACTCTCTCGTTATTGATTGCATTGGGCGGACTTGCCATCGACTCGACGCTTAAACTCAAACAAAGGCCAAAGGTCCCGCGCCCCAAACTGTCGCTCGACCGCTTCATCCTCTCGAAAGGGTGGAGCGAAGGGCTCGCCATGGTCTGCTATGCATTTTCCTACGGAGTCCTCTCAACCTATATCGCCATCTACGGCAAGGAGGAACTCGGCGAGACCGAGGGCACCGGATTCTTCTTCATGCTCCTTGCCATCGGCCTTATACTCTCGCGCCTCACCGGGAGCCGGTCGCTCCGTAAAGGAAAAATCGCACAGAATGCCTCAATCGGCGTAGTCATCTCACTCTTCGGCTACCTGCTTTTTGCAGCCGTCCACAACATCTGGGCCTTCTACGGCGCAGCCTTGATAATAGGTCTTGGCAACGGACACATGTTCCCCGCGTTCCAGAACATGTTCATCAATCTCGCCACTAATGACCAGCGCGGCACAGCCAATTCCACCCTCCTCGTATCGTGGGACATAGGCGTCGGACTCGGCGTACTCCTCGGCGGCGTCCTCGCCGAGCACTGGGGCTTCCACACCGCATTCTGGGGCGCCTGGATAGCCAACGCCGCAGGCGTAGCCTTCTTCTTCCTCTACGTCCGCTCCCACTTCCTCCGCAACCGTCTCCGTTGAACCACAATGCTATATTAGGACACATTGCTTAAGCAGATTTGAGTGGGGCGGGGGCGTCTCGCCCCCGTGGTAACTTTCAGGATATAAGGATAATACCACGAGGGCGAGACGCCCTCGCCCCATTCCGAAATCGCAAATAAACGGCATTTATTCTGCTCCGGCTTATTGCATTATAATAAATAATATTAATTTTGCTAATACATGCCGCCGGGGCAGTGGACGATGTGCGCTGATGTGTGGTAAGTTGATATGTATCAGACTGTAATCATAGAAGAAAGTTATGGTTGAATTGACAAAATCAGAGAAGAAGCAGTTTAGAGAATTGCTGAAAAAAGGAATTCTTCGGCGACATGCCGAGTGGCAAAATGAGATGCGTGAATTGCTCGACAGACAATTTGACGATGAAATCGGCAATGAGTTTGATCGCACAATGTTACTGACTGATTCTTCACGGAATTTCTATAAGGAGGCAATGCAGATGGAGGACTACTATCGTACATCCATGCTTATAATCGGGCTTCGTAATTTATTACATGACGGCTACCTTAAAGTTGATGATATTGCGGAATTGTCGGAAGAATTGAAAATGTCGCTTAAAAGTTATTAGCGTTCAATTATTATCTCATCTTCCGGTCGGCGTCGTTCGTATTCCTTATTTTTTACTGATTTGCCGATAGTTAGCCAATCTTGCCTACAGGTTGTGGAGGTTGCTGAAGGCTTCTTCCACTTTGCTTACTTCGATGATTTTTATTGAGTATTTTGATGTGTCGATGCCTTTGAGGTTGTGACGCGGGATGATGATGCATTCCATGCCGAGTTTGGCGGCTTCGGAGATGCGCTGCTCGATGCGGGTGACGGGACGTATTTCGCCCGACAGGCCGACTTCGCCCGTCATGCACACTTTACGCGGTATGGCGATGTCGATATTGGATGACAGCACGGCGCAGATTACCGGAAGGTCCATTGCCGGGTCGACGACTTTGAGCCCTCCGGCTATGTTGAGGAACACATCTTTCTGTATCAGCTTGAACCCGACGCGCTTTTCAAGCACGGCAAGCAGCATGTTCATACGGCGCGAATCGAAGCCCGTGACCGAGCGTTGCGGCGTTCCATAGGCTGCCGAACTTACAAGCGCCTGCGTCTCGATGAGAAACGCCCGTATACCCTCCACGGCCACTCCGACAGCCGTGCCAGAAAGATTGTCGCCGGCCGGCGAAAGCAGCATCTCCGACGGATTGGCAACCTCGCGCAGACCGCGGCGGCACATCTCGTAGATGCCAATCTCGTTGGTGTTGCCGAAGCGGTTTTTGATGGCACGCAGCAGGCGGTACATGTGCTGACGGTCGCCCTCGAAATGGAGCACCACGTCGACGATGTGTTCAAGCACCTTTGGTCCCGCTATGGCGCCGTCCTTGTTGATATGGCCGATAAGAAGCACCGGCACCCCCGACTCCTTGGCGTATTTGAGCAGCCGGGCGGCACATTCGCGTACTTGGCTTACGCTCCCGGCGGCACTTTCGATACTTTCGGATGCCACGGTCTGTATGGAGTCGACAATCAGCAGTTCGGGCTTTAAGTCCTCTATATGGTCGAATATGTTTTCAAGTGAAGTCTCGCACACGATATAGCAGTTGTCCGACAGACGACCGATACGGTCGGCGCGCATCTTGAGCTGCGTAGCGCTCTCCTCTCCCGACACATAGAGTATGCGCCGCGACTTAATTGACAGAATGTTCTGGAGCACGAGCGTCGATTTTCCGATGCCCGGTTCGCCGCCGATAAGCACCATCGAGCCGGCCACCAGTCCGCCGCCGAGCACACGGTTGAGTTCCTCCGACGGCATGTGTATGCGCGGCTCATCGAGAGCTTCTATTTCCGATACTTTGCGCGGCTTGCTCTTGGCCATGCGTGCCGGGCCGATTGACTTCGACGCGCCTTTTGCCGTGCTGACGCGCTCCTCCACCATTGTGTTCCATGCTCCGCACTCGGGGCAGCGTCCCGCCCATTTGGGCGATTCCGCGCCGCATTGCGAGCAAAACCATGCCGACTTTATCGTTTTTGCCATGATACCTTCGTATTATATGTTTTTGCGGAATTGTGACAGTACAATGGCCGTGGCCATCGAGACGTTGAGCGACTCCACATGGCGTGCGTCGCGGGGGTAGGGGGGGATAAACAGCCGGCGGTTGACAGTCGCGGCCACTTCCGGCGAGATGCCTTTGCCCTCGTTGCCCATCACTATGACACCGTGCGCGTCGAGCTGGGCGCCGTAGATATCATCGCCGTCAAGGAATGTGCCGTATACCTCCATGTCGTCGGGAAGCTGCCTCAGCCATGCCGGGAGGTCGGTGTATGTCACCGCGACACGTGCGAGCGCCCCCATCGTGGCCTGTACCACCTTCGGGTTGTACACATCGACCGTATCGCGCGAACAGACTATCGAACGGATGCCGAACCAGTCGCACGCGCGGATTATGGTGCCCATGTTGCCCGGGTCCTGCACTCCGTCGAGCGCCACAATAAGGCCGTCGGTATCCGCCGTGCAGGCAGATTCGGGCATCTTCATCACCGCTATCACCTCCGGCGCGTTGCTCATCGATGATATACGTTCCATATCGGCACGCGTGGCCTTCACGATTTCCGTTTCCGGCGGAAACCGAAACAGGTCCTTTTCAAGCCATGCGTGGGTGGCTATTACCATCCGGCATTCGAATATGCCGATAAGTTCGGAAATGCACTTGGCTCCTTCGGCCACGAAAAGCCGGAGTTCACGCCTGTGTTTCGGCTGCTGGAGTGAAGCAATCTGCTTGCGTCGCGACGCGCTGAGCGCGGGAATACTGTCGGTGTTCATACCCCCAAAGTTAGTTAAATGTTTGCAACTGCACAAAAAAGTTGCTACCTTTGTGCCACAACAGGCAGAGGCCCGGCTCGTCGCGGGGAGTGCGTCACCCCTATGAGTGATGCCGCCTGAGGAAAGTCCGGGCAACGCAGAGCGCCACACTTCCTAACCGGGAGCTATCGGCGACGGTAGAGTAGCGTGACAGAAAACAACCGCCGCGGTCATATACTGCGGTAAGGGTGAAAAGGTGGGGTAAAAGCCCACCGGGCGCCGTAGCGATGCGGCGTGCCGCACGTCTTGTGGGTTGCAAGGTCAAGTATACCGGCATTTAAGGGTTGCTCGCCCATTGCCGGGGGGTAGACTGCTACGGACCGCGCACCCGTGCGCGGCCAAGATAAATGACGAGCCGTTATTCAGGTTGAGGGCGCGAGCCCGCCCTGGCGTAACGACATAACCCGGCTTACAGGGCCTCTGCTTTTTTTATTTTACAGCGTAATTCGGAAAAATATCTCCCTGCGCTGTCACATTTCCCCGATTTCCCCGTCTTAATTTTGAAAGCATGTAGCTCACGTGTTTTCCAATGTTATTATTACTTACTTAAAATCAATAACCGATATGAAAAAAATCTCACTTATCGCACTCCTCCTCGTTGTTGCAGGCATTATCGCCGTGCAGGCACGCACGCTTGTCGAACCGTCGAAAAAGACGACTTCAAAGTCATTCAACATAAGCAATTTCGATGAACTGAAAGTGGCCGGTGTATATGACGTGGAATACGAGCAGACCTCCGGCAATACCTGGAGCGTCGAGGTTTCGGCTCCGGAAAATATCATGCCCTACGTCAACGTGAAGCGTTCGGGCGACTGCCTGGTGCTTTCGTTTGAAAAAGGCCTGTCGACACGCGGCAACTATGACCTTAAAGCAAAAATCAAGGCTCCCGTATTGAAGGAAATCAATCTTTCGAGCGCCTCGTCATTCAAAGCCGCAAAAATAAACCTCCCCGGCAGAAAACTGGAACTTGATGCAACCGGTGCGTCAGACTACGAAATCAAGTCGGTAGTGGCATCGGAAGTGGAAATCGATTTGTCGGGCGCATCCACACTGAAATGCGCATCCGTAATCGCTCAGTCAATTGAAATAGATGCTTCCGGCGCTTCCGATGTCGATTTGCGCAATATCAAGGCAAACGATGTCGAAGTGGATGCTTCAGGTGCGTCAGATGTGGATCTGGCAGGAAAGGCTGAAGAAGTCGAAATCGATGCAAGCGGAGCTTCTACCGTAAAGGCGGCGTCACTGCAGGCTGTCTCCGGCAAACTTGTGGCTTCAGGCGCTTCCGACATAAAATCAAATGTCGCCAATATCCTTCTTCAGCGCGCTACAGGAGCCTCTTCGATAAAAAATAAAAAATAATTTGTCAAAAAATTTGGTTAATTAAAACTTTGTCTCTATCTTTGCACTCGCAAAAGAGAGGTTAACGGTTATGCAAGACCTGTCGAAAATGCCTCTCCGGTGCAAAGGACGGCGGGATAGCTCAGTTGGTTAGAGCGTCGGATTCATAACCCGGAGGTCTCGAGTTCAATTCTCGATCCCGCTACAAAAAAAGAGATGTGATTTAAATCACATCTCTTTTTTTGTAGCGGG
>ERZ824598.927-NODE-927-length-41914-cov-6.825868_pt1 | contig 41914 bp, 28 predicted proteins | sample MGYA00519934_ERZ824598 | MGnify/ENA primary metagenome ERZ824598 (study PRJEB31778, sample SAMEA3449177) | human gut metagenome | biome: human gut; feature: human-associated habitat; material: faeces | place: United Kingdom | collected 2010/2012 ...
TCTGATAATTCTGTGGGTTATCAGGATAAAAATAATTCTTTCTGTCAAATTTGCAATTTTGTGTAATAGTACAGTTTGTGGCAATACCTACTGCTGCGGCATATTCAACAACCTTTTTATTAAGTACAGGAAGTGAACCCGGCATACCCGTACATACAGGACAGGTATGTGAATTTGGCTTGCCGCCAAACTCTGTAGAACATCCGCAAAAAATCTTTGTCTTTGTGGCAAGCTCTACATGTACTTCCAATCCGATGACTGTTTCATACTGTTTCATACTTTACCTCTTTTCCATTATTCTGCAAGCGGACTGTGTTTAAAATCTCTTGTCTGCTCAAAACTGTATGCTGCACGTATAATGTTTTTTTCCTTAAAGCAGTCACCAATAAGCTGTAAACCTATCGGCAGACCTTTTGAATCCGTTCCGCATGGAACAGTTATACCCGGAAGTCCGGCAAGATTTACCGAAATAGTGTATATATCTCCAAGATACATCTTAAGAGGATCACTTAAACTTTCACCAAGCTTTGGTGCTGTTGTAGGTGCAGCCGGTCCTAAAATAACATCGTATTTTGCAAATGCTTCATCAAATGCTTTCTTTATGAGAGCCTTTGTCCTGAGTGCCTTAAGATAATACGCATCATAATATCCTGAACTCAAAACGAAAGAACCGAGCATTATTCTTCTCTTTACTTCTGCTCCAAAGCCCTCTGAGCGGGACTTTTTATACATATTGTGAAGTCCGTCATACTCTTCTGTACGGTATCCGTATTTCACACCGTCAAATCTCGCAAGATTTGAACTTGCCTCAGCACAAGCGATAACATAATATGCAGGGATGGCATACTCAACGAGGCTTAAATCAAACTCCTCAACTATCGCACCTTTTTCTTCAAGAACCTTTGCAGCGTTTAGGATTGCATCTTTTACTTCGTTGTCAAGTCCCTCACCGAGATAATCTTTAGGAATACCTATTTTCATGCCTTTTACATCATCCACAAGTGCAGATGTGAAATCAAGGTCATCTCTCTTAACGGAAGTTGAATCCTTTTCATCATGTGAAGCTATTATCTCAAGGATAGTAGCACAATCTGTGACATCTTTTGCAACAGGTCCTATCTGGTCAAGCGATGAACCGTAAGCGATAAGTCCGTAACGCGATACCGTTCCGTAAGTCGGCTTTATACCCGTAACACCACAGAATGAACTTGGCTGTCTTATAGATCCGCCGGTGTCAGAACCGAGTGCATAAAAACACTCTTCTGCCGCAACTGCCGCACATGAACCGCCTGAAGAACCACCCGGAACATGCTCTAAATTCCACGGATTTTTAGTTTCGCCGTATGCGGAAGTCTCTGTTGTACTTCCCATGGCAAACTCATCCATATTTGTCTTGCCAAGAATGACAGCTCCTGCTTTTTCAAGATTTAATACTGCCTCAGATGTAAATGTAGGGACAAAATTTCCAAGAATTTTAGAACTGCATGTAGTAAGAAGTCCCTCTGTGCACATATTATCTTTTATCGCAACCGGAACACCCGCAAGCGGTCCGTCAAGTTTTCCATCGTCTATAAGTTTCTGAACTTCCTCTGCTCTTTTTAATGCACCCTCCCTGTCAACAGTCACAAAGCTGTTTACTTTGTCTTCTTTTGCATCAATGGCATCAAGAGCAGCCTTTGTAGCTTCCACTACCGTAACTTCTTTATTTTTAATCTTTTTTCCCAGCTCAACAGCTGTAAGATTCATCAAAGACATAACTTTCCTCCATTCTCTATCCTACAATGGTTTTTGGCACAACAAAACTGTCATCTTTTTTTTCAGGTGCATTTGCAAGCGTCTGCTTCGTGCCATCACCGTTTGTAACCACATCTTCCCTGAACACATTGTTTACGGGGAATACATGAGACATTGGTTCAACATCCGATGTATCAAGCTCATTTAACTTGTCTATATAATCGAGCATTTCTTCCATGTCTTTTTTAGCTTTTTCTTTTTCTTCATCACTAAGTTCAAGCTTTGCTAGAATTCCAACATAATCTATTGTTTCATCAGAAATAACATTTGCCATATTCAACCTCACTTCATATTAGCCAAAATAACTGCCGTCCGCATCCGGTTTGCAAACAACAGACAAAAACTTTTACATTTAAAGAGTTATTTTAAACATAAGAGACTCACTCATTTGGGTGAGTCTCAAATTTTTAATTTATTTTATCCGAACAAACCTGAGAAAAAGTTTGCTATCGCCGTAAATATATTGCCAAAGAAATCGCCTATTTTCTCACCGAGTCCCTTTGTATCTACATTTGCAAGGTCAATACCTTTTTCTTTTAATTTGTTATATATATCAGATGCCTGCTTTGCGATTGTGCCAGGATCTATATCCTCTTTAGACACTTTCATCATCATGTTTGTCAGTTTTTCAACATCATCATCCGAAAGGTCGATACTAAGTTCATTGGCAGCCTGTTCAATAGCATCCCTTATATCCGTCTCAGATGAAAGCTGATCCTCAAACACTGCTTTCTTTGCTGCTGCCACAAGCTCCGTGACTTTCTGCTTATCACCGACATTTTTGGCAACTTCCGCAGTTGTTACAAGCTCATCTGTCGCAGTATCCATAGTCTTTTCGGATATTTCTTCACCCGTCATAACGGAATAGGCTTTCATCGCACCAACAAGTGCAGATGTACCTGATATATCAAATGGTCCGACAACAGTCACCTTTGCATCTGAAAGACCTGCCGTTACAAGTGCATTACAATACATACCAGATGTGCAGTAGGTAATATGCTTTGTCGAAACATTTACACCACTGTTTTCATCTGCTTTCACTACCATAACAGATGACAATGCTCTTGTCCCAATAACGGAGTCCGACATATAATCACCGAGATAATCATGCTCATCTTTATTTGTAATCTCTATCGTCTTATAATCTGACAAATCACTTTCGGTAATGCCAAATCCGTCGAGTACCGCCGCCTTTTCTTTTGCATTAAGGTCTGCTCCAAATGCAATATATTTTGAAGTTCCCGTAACTGCATCTGCCGATACAACATTTTTTTGTACTGCCACCGAAGTTATGACAAGTCCGGCGGTAAGTACGATACCCATCGCTCTAACTATACACTTTTTCAATATAATTCCTCACTTTTAAATTCATGACTTTAAATGCAGCATAAATATGCATCACATTTACTATAAATTCGGCAAGCCTGTAAGTAACAACACCCTGCCGCTTGTCATCACGCTTTACCTGCTTTGATACGCTCCATTGCTTTCTTTGTATTCTCAAGACTTCCGAATGCTGTCAGTCTAAAGTAGCCCTCACCACTTGGTCCAAATCCTGAACCAGGTGTTCCGACAATGTTAAGATTTTCAAGGAGATAATCAAAGAACTCCCATGAAGTCATCTTGTCAGGTGTCTTAAGCCATATATATGGAGCATCAACACCACCGTAAACTTCATAGCCTGCACCTGTAAGACCGTCTCTTATTATCTTGGCATTGTTCATATAATATGCTATCTGCTCTTTAGTCTCTTTCTTTCCCTCATCAGTGTAAACTGCTGCACCGGCTGCCTGAATAATATAAGGAGCACCGTTAAACTTAGTTCCGTGACGGCGTGCCCAAAGGCTGTGAAGCATTACATCACCGCATTTAAGTTCTTTAGGGATTACTGTAAATCCAAGTCTTGTACCTGTAAATCCTGCATTTTTTGAAAAGCTTCTAAGTTCGATGGCACATCCTTTTGCACCCTCACACTCATAGATTGAATGAGGTACATTTTCAGTAGAAATATATGCTTCGTAAGCAGCATCATAGATGATAACCGCACCTATCTTTAAGGCATAGTCAACCCATACCTGTAACTGGTCTTTTGTAATAGTTGTTCCTGTAGGATTGTTAGGGAAGCAGAGATAAATAATGTCAGGCTCTTCCTTAGGAAGTTCAGGAACAAAGTTGTTTTCTTTTGTGCATGGCATATAGATAACATCTGACCACTTTTCTGTTTCAGGGTTATATACACCTGTACGGCCTGCCATGGCGTTTGTATCTACATATACAGGATAAACAGGGTCGCATACGGCAATCTTGTTGTCAACTGCGAATATGTCTCCGATATTTCCTGAATCACTCTTTGCACCGTCACTTACAAAAATCTCATCTGCCGCAATATCGCATCCTCTTGCCTTGTAATCGTTCTCTACGATAGTTGTACGAAGAAATTCATATCCGAGGTCAGGAGCATATCCCTTAAATGTCTCTTTTACTGCCATCTCGTCAACCGCACTATGAAGTCTCTTTATAACAGCAGGTGCAAGTGGTAATGTAACATCTCCGATACCGAGTTTGATAACTTCTTTATCAGGATTTGCTGCCGTATATGCTGCTACTTTCTTTCCAATGGTAGAAAAAAGATAACTACCAGGTAATTTTAAATAATTGTCATTGATCTTAAACATTCTAATTTAACCCGCCTTTCAGTTCCGTCACCGCTAAATCTGCATATTATCACACCATCTGACATTCAGGCGGATATATGTAATCCGCTCTGCTGCCTGCTCATAACATTATTATCTTATAGTGTTAAATGTCAGACTTATGAATTAGCTGCAACTTATTTTCTCAATTACACATTTTACACGAAACAACACGTTATTGCAAGATGTGATATTTTAGAATACTACTACCGCTACTGAATTTGCAGGGAGTAATATCTCTGCTGTCTGATTATTTACGGCTGTCTGATATTTTACTGGAACGACATATTCTTTTTCTTTAGTATTCACATTTGCAACACCGGCAAGCTCCTTATCCGCCGTAAGCATTACAACTTCGGCACTCGCAACTTTTTTGTAAGCATCAAGTTTTACTGATACTTTCTTTGCAACATTATCTTTATTTACAAGTTTTGCATAGATGTTCTTTTCATCTCTTGTTACGGAATTAAATACAACTCTGTTATATGCATTTAATTTATAGTCAAGGACTATGCTCTTATTGCCTGCCTCATCTGTATAATACATCTGAAGTCCCTTCGCATCTCCGCATCCGTAATTAACAGTAAATACATACTGTTTTCCATCCTCAAGCGGCTCAAAATTGCACTCTCTTAAATTTCCTGCAAGCTCACTTGATGAGTAGTCGCCCATTCGGTAGCCCTCACTTCCGTCCTTAAAGACTCTTACACCGGTGAGATAACCGTGCATTGAAACAGCATACTCAACGACATTTTTATTCTTCTCTGATATATCCGTAAGACCTGCTCCCACAAACAATCCGCCGTTTCCTGATATTCTCTTTGCAGTTACATTTATCTTATAATCTGTCCAACTATCATCATATATATAAATTCCGTTTGCTGCTTTGTCAGTTGCCTTAAACAAAATTCCATCTGCCTGTTTTTCATAATTCTCCGAACCCGGTATCAGTGAAATTTTCTCATTAAGTTCATTTGCAAAATCCTGGCTGAACAATACACTTCCGTCCGCATTTGAGATTATCTCAATTTTCTGTAAAAGCATATCAGCTTCAGTTACCGATACTGATACTCCTCCATGCGGTATAAGCTGCTTCTTCTCGTCTTTGTCATACATCTTAAATGATGTGTCAACAGCACGGTCACCTATATACTTTGCAAACATCTGCTGAACATAATAGTTTGGTGTGTACCATACCGAATCATTATCAAACCAGATGGCATCAGGTGTCCAGCGGTATGCTCCGTCAGAGAGCACCTTATTAAACAGTGGTGCTGTTGCCGCAAGTCTTACTACATCTGAGTTATTTTCAAAACCTGTCATGACCGCTGCCTCTGCAACTGCTCCGGCGAGTGTGTTTTTATCCGATGATGCATACTCACCGACAAATACTTTTGATGAATTACTGTCATCTATTGTTCCATCTGTATTGTATGCCCTGTAATAATAATCATATCTGTCTGCATTTTCATATAAATACGCATTTGAACGGTAATAATGCTCGTCAGCTACCGTCTCCATATAATGTTTCTGGTATTTATACCACTCGACTTCCTTATCAAAACTCTCGTTTCCGTCAGTAAATGCAATGACAGCTCCCTTATCCTTAAGATTACCGCTCAAATATCTCCATCCAAACTTATAGGCATCATCATCTGCCTGTGCGCCTACCGTTGAAATGATAGTGAGGTCATAACCCGGATAATTCTTTTCCATATGCTCGTCAATAGCGTGTTTAAATTCTTCAAAACTTGCGAAAAATTCTTCGCCCCAGTTTTCATTTCCAACGCCTAAAAGGTGCATATCAAACGGCTTTTCATGTCCCATCTTCTTTCTTAAAGCAGCCCACTCATTATTTTTACAGTCGGTACTTATCGCAAAGTCGATAAGGTCTGTAAAGTTTTTAATATATTTCTCCTGAAGGCTTCCACCCGCCGGATTTGCATAATCAGAACGAGCCTGACAAAGCACTCCGCAAGCCATGACAGGAAGAGGTGATGCACCTAAGTCCTCGGCAAGCTGGAAATATTCCATATAACCGAGTCCCATTGTCATCATATATCCCCACACATTAAAGTTTTCTTTTCTGTATTCAATATCATCGACCGAATCTTTCCAGTCATATACATTTTCCCAGATAAATGAACCCTCTGAAATACATCCACCCGGAAATCTTAAGAATTTCGGATGAAGGTCACGCATGGCTTCAACAAGATCTCTCCTTAAACGATAATTCTTGTTGCCAATATAGTTTGCATGAGCTGTAGCACTTGTGCTCTCATCACCTGCTCCCCATACATTTTCAGGCATAAGAGAAACCATATCTATTGAAATCTCGCCCTCAAACGCAAGTCTTAACTGTGCATATCCTGTTTTTTTTGCAGTAAGGACAATCTTTTCATCCTCACCAAATTTCTTCCATGTATCAGAAATTCCAGCAAGTTCTTTCTCGTCACTCACCAAAACATCATCCTCATCGACAAGAGCTATCTTTATCTTTGCCACATTGTCTGTACTCTTAGCCCATATAGAAAAATCATATTTCTCATCTTTTTTAAGATACATTGAGAGAGCCGCCGTCGTGTCACAGAAACCTCTGTTATAGAGTACTGCACCAGACTTTACAGTAACATAATACTCACTTGTATCAGGTTTTGCAATTCCAAGATGCTCATTTAAGCCGCCCTCACATTTAGGTGTGACCTTATCTGTGTCACCAAACCAGAATGCAAGCGGCGTGTGATTTCTTCCTGTCGATTTTCCGTTTTCCCCTGATGACGGGTCATATGTATTATATGTAAACGCTTCAAATGAACGGTTATTTACAAGTTCGGCATAGATGCCGCCATCTGCCGCATTGTTTATATCCTCATAGAAAAGACCGTAGAGAGTATCACTTATCTTTACCTTTTCACGGTCGGCATGAATAGTGAGTTCGTATGGAACTTCCGTCTTTGGAACAACAGTAACCATATATTCAATAGTCTTTTTCTCATCGTCAAAAGATAGAGTTGCACTAAGTTTCATATACTTAGCTTTCTCAAAATCCCCGACTTTTCCATCAGAACTTAAAACAGCTTCATCCTCTGACTTCCATATGACATTTACCTTTCCTCCCATATAAGATGCAGGAAGTTCTATATCCTCTGTTATTATCTTGTCAGGTGCAGTGAGATATTTTTCGCACACCATCTCAAGAATATCTTTCTTTGAAATGCTCTCACACACAATATCTACTATATCACCCTCTGAAAGTGCAGAATCGTAAATCCTGAAATCTGAAAGTGCCACATTTGCATCCGGATCTGCATCAAACTGTGAACGGCCGATAAAGTTATTTACATATTTTCCGTCATCCTTAAGGCCTGCAAACCACTCTCTGAGTCTTCTGTAGTTTCCGCTTGATGTCTGACTTATAAGACCGTCTGCTATAAGCTCACCGTCAACATATACCTGCGGACCTGCACTGCTGAGTGTTCCGTTCTTCGTGCCGTGAACAACAACTGCAACATGAATCCATGTGTGCTCCGCAAATCCTTTTCCCGGATCAGCTAAAAGGTCTGCCCCACTAAAACAGCTTGCCCTGAGATTTCTCGTAAGGAAGAAATAAGGTCCCATTGTAGAATGACCGAAATCAAAAAGTCTCTCCCACACATTCTCACCTTTAGAGAGATTCATCCAGAAAGAAATGCAAAGACCGTCATCATCAGAAACACCCTTAAGGATATTTTCAGGAAGTTTAATGTATGAATTAGCGACCTTTCCATCACCGCTGATAACAACAGCCTTTCTTCCGTCAACATCCTTTATGACGGGAGCATTATCCCCGGCAGGAACGGCATCAAAACCATTCCCTGAACTATCTGCTCCAATATTTTTTTCATCATCAAATTTGTACCATGCTATCATAGTATGCTTCTCCTTTTTTTGTATTTTTATTTTTCAAAGCTATAGCACTATTTTACAATTTATTAAAATAATTTACAATATTATTTTCAAAAAAATTGTAAAAGTTCGTAACAGTTCAGCAAAAAAAAGATAAGTCAATAATACACGAGCTTGCTCGATGTATTATTGACTTGTTTTTTTGGGCGGAATAGCCTTTCATTTATGAAATGAAGTAAACACAAGCTGCATAGCAGCGACTGACAGCTTGCTGGCAGGTTTACGAATGTAATAAATGAGAGGCTGAACTGTTACAAGTTTTTTCCATGCCCCATAGCCTTTCATTTATGAAATGAAGTAAACATAAGCTGCATTGCAGCGACTGACAGCTTGCTGGCAGGTTTATGAATGCAGAAAATGAAAACTGAACTGTTACAAGTTTTTCATGCCCCATTGCCTTTCATTTTTTATGCCTGAACAGCCACATTTTCCCTTACATTTTTCCTCAAAGACACCAATAACACTAAAAACAGCACAAGTATGAACCATATATTCTCCGTTCTGAACTTAATATCCATCCAGACACCATATTCCCTCAGATTAAATATTTTCAATATCTCAATGCCAAGCACTATACCGGCTACAATCCCCGAAAAGATAAACAGGACAAGCTGGTACCATATTATCTTTTTCACTCTGCCCTCTGACATTCCGAGTTTTCTTAGTACCACATATTCTTTTCTTCTCGACTGTATCATGTTTGCTGCAGCATTTACCCAGCCTATCCCTGCCATTACACTTAACATATAGAGTGTAAATCTCACTATAAAATATCTCTGTTTAAGAATTTTATGTGAAAATGCCATTATCTGTTCAAAACTTTGCCATCTGAGTGCCGTAAATTCCATTCGGGCATTTTGCAAGCTCATATCAAGTTTTTTTGTCATTTTATGTGCAAATATCTTCCATTCGTCCACAGCCATTTCTTTTGGAAATGATATGAATATTGTACTGTCTGTATCAATTATGACACTCGCCAAAGTGCTGTCAGGTATAACACCGACAACTGTTACAGTGGTCTTTACCCCCTTATAGCCCTCCCACATTTTATAATTAGTTCTCATTCTCTCATCATAATCTGTAAAATCTGCATCATCTGTGCTAAGTACCAGCTTATCGCCTACTTTTAACTTATAATCTTTAGCCGCTTTCCTGCTTATCAATATTGAATGTGCAAAATCTGATATACTGCTTTTCACAAGCCCTGATTTCTGCATATTTTTCAATGATGCAAAAGATGTTCCACCCGAAAAGAAAAACTGTTTCCCCGATGATTTTCTTGCCGTAATGCCTGTTGCCGCATCTATCTCTGACTGTAAAAATACATTTGTATCTACCTGTTTTTGAATTTTTTTGCACAAATTGTCAAGTTTTGAGTAATAATGAGACTGCTCATCCTGTATAAGCACATCATCGGTATATATGTCCTTATAATATATCTCATTATTTCTTCCTATCTCGTCCATCAAATCCTCACTGCAATATATAAATACCGTTAGCATGATTATCGTAAATATCATAAGAAAATTTTCTTTCATTTTCGGAACAGCCATCTTATAGCTTATAAGCATATCAGATGGCAATACGGCAGATATAAAACGGTTTATAATTCCTTTTCCCGAATATGCCTTATTTGACAAGCCATCGTTTTTCATGGACTTGTATGGAAGTTTATTTATAAATGACTTTGAAAATAATGTAAGAAATATTTCTACTACGGCAAATACTGCTGCCATGATACCAAAAGCCAGCGAAATATCAACATTCCTCGCCTCAGCGACAAGGTCAAATTCATTACCGATAACACCAAACAGGATTTTTCCCGCTAACACCGAAAAAACAAATCCAAGTAAACATCCCACACCTGTAATATAGACACCCAGCAGTGAAAATATCATTTTTACCTGTCCTATACTTGCACCCATCGTCCGCATAACAGCCATATCCCTGCTGTATTTCTGCATAAATCTCCTGAATACGGCGGCTATAAACAACAGACTTATTATAATGACTATAACCGCAAGAATGTTCATAAAACTCGAATACACCTTTACATAGGACTGGTATTCCTTAGAATCCTCTATCATAGTTATGTCAAGTTTTTTATCTGCACTCTTTACAGCATTTTTAATATTGCTCATCTTTTTGCTGTGTTTTGTCTTTATCAGCATATATGATGAACTTATATCCTCATTCTTTATCCCGCTAAATGCTTTCTTTGTAATTACCGCAAAATAAATATTCTGGAAAGAAAAATTATCATCATAGATTATCTCTGACACGGTAAATTTTTTTGTTCCACAGTAAACCGCATCACCAACTTTAAGATTTTGGGAGTCGGCAAACTTCTGATTTATCACTATAAGATTGTCTTTTAAACGGCTGTAAAACTTATATCTCGCCCTGTTTAATCTCCCATTGTCAGTGCCTATAGTATAGATACTCACGGAATTTTTTTCTTTAAGAGCCGTTTTCATATCAATATAATCCCATATCCCTGTATTAAGTTCACTTATACCGTCAAGCCCTGACACCTTTTTCAATACCTTATCATCAATCCTTGAATAATCTTCATGGGCGGCTATTATATCGCAGTCTCCAAATGTCTCCCGCATATTTTGAAGATATGACTTTTTTGAATTTCTTGTAAGCTGAAACATCAAAATGAGCATTGCACTTACAAAAAACACACATACAATACATGAAGCAGTTAAAAATCTACTGTTTTTCAAAAAATCAAGGCTTATCCTGTTTAATTTTTTTATATCTTCTCTCTCCATTTTTCTCCCCCTCACGCCACAAGTCCTCTGAACATAGCGAGTATATTTGAAAAATTATCACTGCCTTCCTCATTTTTATATTCGTTCTTTATCTCGCCGTCATGTAGAAATATAACTCTGTCAGCGTATGTAGCAATAATCGGGTCATGTGTCACAACGATAAAACTCTGTTTTTCTTCCTTTTTTAACTGCATAAACAGCTCCATTATCTCAAGTGAAGTATTGTAGTCGAGATTTCCCGTCGGCTCATCCGCGAGAACTATATCCGGATGTGTCACCACCGCCCTTGCTATCGCAATCCTCTGCTGCTGCCCTCCCGAAAGCTGCGTAACACCGCTGTCAAGTTTATCCTCAATCCCCACTCTCCTGACTATGCTTTCAACTGTATCTTTAACTTTCCTATCACGACCCCCTTTAAGCACCAGCGGCAGTGAAACATTTTCACGCACTGACAGGTCATTTAGCAGACTGAAATCCTGAAATATAAAACCAATATGTTTATTTCTTATCTCCGTGGCATGAGGTTCTTTGGAATACTGCTCTTCAAGTCTGCCGTTCAGATATATCTCGCCCTCATCCGGCACGAGAAGTGCACCTAAGATATTTAAAAGTGTGCTCTTGCCTGAGCCGCTTCCCCCCATGACCGCAAGTATCTCGCCCTTTTTTAGACAAAAAGAGACTCCCTTTAAAGCTTGAACTTCTGAATTTCCTGTAACAAATGTTTTCTTTATATTTTTGGTTTCTAAAATAATTCCACTGTTCTCCATTATATTTCTCCCATCAATATACTATTTTCACCTAATTACAATAATTTTTATTTACATAATGCTTTATAGAGATTATGTCTTCCGGCATACGGCATCCTACTGTGTACTCCCCGTCATTATTTGAGCATCTTATAATGCAGCCCTCTAGTGGATTTGTACAAATCTCATCAAAATTATCCACTGAAACAATTATATTCTTATCTTTTGCATTTACAAAAGCACTGTCACAGACCGAAAATGCAAAACCGTTTGCACTCACATTTACCATACGCCCATTATATGTTTTGTCATCGTTCTCAAATTTTATCGTACAGGCATTTGCAATCGGCATACGAGGATATTTTCTTCTGTTATGTACCTGCGGATTTGACTCTATATAAAGTTTATACTCACCACTTTCAGCGGCTTTACTGTGTCTGATTGATATATTTTCCCAATAATACAATACATTGTCTACTACTATATTAAAGTTACATCTCGTATGTTTATCTTTTTTATCAAACAATTCACTGTCTTTTTCGTCAACAGTTATATATAGTTCATTGCCATTACGCTCTACAACTTCACCACTATACTCTTTCTTAACACCATTTACATTGCTTATGGAAATCTTCATGCCGCTTCTTACATCCTGAACACCCATAAATCCGCCAACGCCAAGTTCTTCCATTAGTTTTCCGACAACATCCTCAATGTCCATCGCACTTTTAGCACTTGACTCATACTTGCTGAGCATGGTTCTTGTAGTAAGTTCCGCCTTGTTTATGCTTTCTGTCATATCGTTCATAACAGCACCTACCTGATTCATATTGTCAGTAAGTGTTTTATTTGATGTCTCTACCTCTTTTACTGCACTGTCTACAATCTTTATATTTTCACCAAGCGTTGCAGCATCATTTGTTATTTTTGTCACACTCCTATTAACATTTGATACTTTTTCTATGTTCAACTGAATAAGTTCTATAGTCTGTGCAATGGAATCCATCATTTTTGCCGATGTCTCCTCAAGTCTTGAAAGTGCCTGCATAATACTTCCCGATGATTCCTTAGTTCCATTACTTAAATTTCTTATCTCATCTGCAACAACTGCAAAGCCCTTTCCTGCTTCACCTGCTCTTGCTGCCTCTATTGAAGCATTAAGTGCAAGAAGATTCGTCTGCGATGTTATACCATCTATCGTGCTTGTCTCATCTTTAACACCTTTGAACTCTTCTTTAAAGTCTGCCAGTATATTTTCTACTTCTTTAGAAAGTTCAGACATTTTGTTTGTTGTATCAACCACTTCCACAAGGTCCTTAGCACTTGTATCTGCGTGCTCAACAGATGCATTTATAAGTTCTACGACCTGTTCCATAAGTCCTGCAACATTTCTTACCTGGTCGTCAATTACATTTGTCATATCAACCGAAGATACGGTTTTCTCATTTAATACATCATTGTTATCCGAGAGCACTCTCATATCTTTAACAACTTCATCCGCACCTGCCTTATTCTCATCTGCAAGCTCTCTTACAACAGTTACTCCATCAACAACTTCATTACTTGCAATTTTTACCTGTTCAACTGTCTTTACCACTCTCGCAAGGTTTCCTTTAATCGAAGCTGTCAATGCTCCATCTGACTCTACAAGATGCTTTATTGCCATATTTGTGCATACATAACAACAGATGACAACGGCAAACTCAAGTGCACATTCCTCACTTGAAACAAAATCCAGCATCCCCTTTACTAAACCTTTGTACATATTGCTGGAAAGAAGAATAAATAATGTTATCCACATCATTACCTTTATGAACTTAGGATCCTTATAAAGTATCAATATTGAAAGTAATGGCAATATAAATACATATGATACCTGGTCAAGTGAGGTCCACGCAATAACAGAATAAAACAATAAATATCCTATTCCTAACATCCATTTATAATTTTTATTGTCCTCACCCTTAACTTTTAATAATACTTTGCTGATAATAAGCGACAGCCATCCAACAGTAAAAAACATAAAGAAATATCCAACATCCAGCTTGCCGGTACCAACCTTTATACCATAATAAACTGACACTATTATCATCAATATAAACCATGTCACTCCACCACGCTTATTAGCTTTTGTTATAAAAAATGATTCATCATATTCCTGCATATCCTAATACCTCACTTATTTTTCTATTTAATAATCTACCTGTTATTCTAATATATTATAATATATAAATCAACATACTGATAGACTTTTCAAAAACTATTTTCCCTGCTGCCGCCATATTTCAGTCTATTTTTGTTAATTATATCATATAACAGGTAACAGTTCATCATTGCATTTCTTACATTCATAGTTTTAATATATTGACAAACATTCTTCAAAGTTATAATATAACAGCAGTATTGATTAGTTTTCTAATTAGCTTTCTTACTTTAAAATCGCATTTGTTTTACTATATTAAACCCGGAGGTTACAGACATGAAAAAAAAATTAACACTTATTCTCACAGCAACACTGACAATTTCTACACTATTATTACCCGTCACATCATTTTGCACCACACACAGTATTGCAAAGACTGCCGGACAACCTAAACTGAGTGCAAAAAAACTCATAATGAAAACAGGACAGACTAAAAAATTAAAATTAAAAAATGTTTCCGGTAAAAATCAGAAAAAGATTAAATGGAGTTCAAATAACAAATCCATTATTACAGTTAATAAATCCGGACTTATAAAAGCAAAAAAGAAAGGAAAAGGCAAAATAATGGCAAAATACAACAATAAAACTTATACTTGTAATGTCACGGTAAAAAAAAGACCGGCAACAAAACCGGACCCATATGACGGCGATGTAGCATATCCTGTATCTTTCGCATATACAGAAAAAAACAGTGATGTCACTTATGGTAAGGTTAAAATTGATACATACTTTTCAACAACCACCAACAAAAACAGAAAATGTGCTGTAGTACTTCCGCCAAACTACGACAAAAACAAAAAATATCCGGTGTGCTATCTTCTCCATGGTCTTGGTCAGGATCATACAGACTGGCTTAATGCTAATGCACCTGTTATAATAGGAAACATGATTGCCGAAAAAACGGCAAAAGAGATGATACTTGTGCTTCCAAACTGCCGTGCAAGGGCAAATGATACATATGTTGGAGATGCTTTTTCGCTTGACAATTATCGTGCATTTGACAATTTCATAAATGATCTTCGTGACAATCTTATGCCTTATATAAAGGAAAATTATTCGGTAGCAGAAGGTCGTGAAAACACAGCAATTGCCGGTTTTTCAATGGGTGGCCGCACTGCACTTTATATCGGTCTTTCAATGCAGGACACTTTTGGATATATAGGAGGTTTCTGCCCTGCTCCCGGACTTTTTGCATACGAAATGAACGGAATAGCTGAAGACGGTCTTTTTAAAGCAGATACATTTAAGTTAAATGATGAATACGCCGACAACACTCTTTTAATGATTGTCGCAGCCAAAAGCGATACTGTTGTTTTTGACATTCCTGAAACATACCACAATGCACTTGTTAAAAATAACACTAAACATATATGGTACAAAACAACCGGTGGGCATGATGCTACAGTGATGGATCACGGCTTTTACAATTTTGCAAAAAGACTTTTTAACAATTAGAAGTTAATATTTACTATCAAACGAGGATTTTATATATGAATGAGAAATTTTTCTTAAAACTGCTTGAACTTTCCGCAGCACACGCAAAACGCAGCCAGGCCATTTTTGAAAGGCTTAATCTTTCAAATGCACAGCCAAAGGTTTTGTATATACTCAATGAGACAGATGGATACACCCAGAAAGAACTTGCCTCTATCTGCAGAATAACACCCCCGTCTATGACATCCATACTTAATAACATGGAAAAAGCTGATTTTATATATCGCGAAAAAGTATTAACTGCAGGTCAAAAACACGCACATAAAATTTATCTTACGACAAAAGGGAAAAAAACTGCTGAAGAAGTTTACTCCGAATTTGAAAAACTTGAAGAGTTATGTCTTAATGGTTTCTCTGAAAAAGAAAAACTTCAGGTATTTGAAATTTTTGACAAAATAATTAAAAATCTTTCATAATTTCATAACGATAAAAATATTGTTAAGTATTTATATCTTGTATAACCCTGTATTAAAAACAATACGCCGTATTCTAAATATCATTATCATTTAGAATACGGCGTATTTATTTAACTTAATATGTATATTTGTAACTATAATATGCCGTCTGCAGATTTATATCCGAAGTAAAAGCATTATTTCTCAAATCTATAGTATGTTTCATTTTACTGTTTTTTGATACTGTTACCGTTATCGTCTTTGAACTGTATGCTTTCATATTCACTTTCTTATTAACCACTCTCTGGTGCAGACATCTGCCATTTGCGTATATTTTTACATCAAGTGCCTTTATAACTTTTAATTTTCTGTCAGTATATGTATTATATAATTTTATTTTGACTTTAAGTTTGTTCCCCGAAAAATATGTCTTTACAACCTGATAATATATCCTGCCGAGAAGCATATCTTTAATTTTTGCAGAAGGCTGTGTATATACATTCTTATGTACTGTGACTTTCTTCTTTATTGTAATACCATTCACCTTACATTTTAATGTTGCAACACCCGTTTTTTTAGCTGTTATCTTTCCATTTTTCACCGTTAATATCTTTTTATTTGATGATGACCATCTTTCTTTTTTTGATGAATTTGATCCTATAATTCGCATTTTGCAGCTAAGCCCCTCTGTCATAGTGCCATCCATTCCAATCATATACGGTGTATCAACAGTAACATTACAAGTTAATTTGACTCCGTCAACTTTGCATATAATCAAAGCATTACCTCGTTTTTTTGCCGTAATTTTTCCACTCTTTGATACCGTGGCTACTTTTTTATTTGATGTACTCCATTTCAAAGTTCCTTTTTTATCAAGCACTTTTACTTTCTGCGTATTTCCAATATACAAATAACATCTTGAGCAATTCAGATAAGGACCTTTAACATTAACTTCACATGACATCTCATAACTTCTTGTTCCTATTTTCATAGTGACATCTACAACTGTATTACCTCTTCCGGCTGCCTTCAAAATACACTTATCATCCCCACTTTTTGTAACCCTCACCACACTTTCGTCACGAGATATAAATAATACCTCATCCCATTTGTATCCTGTATAATCTTTCCCATCATCATATGTAAGAACAGGCTTAAGTGTAAACTTTTCATTTACTCTCATTTTTACGAAAGATTTATTAAGTGAAATCTGCGGCTCCTGAACTACTACCTCATATTTTTTCACGACTCCATCCCATGTCGTTGCTGTTATGTTAGTCGTTCCCATATTGACAGATGTAACAAGACCGTTTTGATTCACTATTGCAACACCTTCGTCTTCTGATGCCCAGGTAACTTCATTGTTCTCTCCTGAAGCCGTTGTGACTTTTGCGTTAAGCTGCATTGTCTTTTCAAGCCCTACTATCAGTTTGTCACCAGTTCCTGTAATTTCAAGGTCTTTTGTTTTTTCCCTTACAAGAACATCTATCGACCCTGTTGTATATGAATCTTCAAAACATACCCTTACTGTATATACCTGATTTGCCTCAAGCTCACAAGATATATCTGCATTTGATATTCCTCTTTCACTTGCAATATATCCTTCTGTTTCCTGAACCTTATCTCCCTTATATATATATACTACACCGCCTACACCCTTCTGCATCTCTATCATAAAATTATATTGAGTTGTATTCTTTGGAGTAAATGTAAAATATGCCTCTGCATCACCGCTTTTTATATCAGCACTTGCTTTTTTGTTTACTGTCAGCTCTTTTTCAGATAAAACACTGTCCGTACTTATAACCGTAACATAAAAAGTTTCTTCATAATTATCATATGTAGAGATATTTATGCTTGTACTGCCGGCTTTCACTGCCGTCACAACTCCGTTTTCATCAACCGTTGCAATGCCCTCATCCAGACTTCTATAAGTTATAAGTCCATTTGTCTTGATACTTGCAGGTTCAACCTGAGTATCAATCTTTAATTTGTTTTCATTTCCGATAATAATTCCTGTTCTTTTAGAAAGAACTAACGACTCTGTCTGCGGTAATATTTTCACCCCGGCACAGCTTGCATAATACATAGAACTGACTTTTTCTACCTCTATTGTATATTTTCTTCCCTCTGTCATATTATAACTGAAATAATCATTTTTTCCCGCCTTGATATGCTCAACATAGTTATTTTCAACATCATCATGAATCCTTATAATCATTCGTTGATCTTCATAATCATTTATTTCAATTCTATATCTTGCCGTATCTTTTGCCGTAAATGTCGCATAACCTTTACCTGTTCTGTCAGTAAAATTAATCTTATTTTCAACAGCAAGCGAAAACAGTTTATTCTGAAATGCCGCATTTTCATCTGTATATTCATTAACCGTCTGTGCCGCCTTCACTATATTTGTATCACTTGGAATAATACTCAATGTCATTGCTATAAGCATAATAAAAACTCTAATGTTTTTTTTCATCTTAATTGTCCTCTCTTATCCGTATATAATTCTATGCATTATAAACACATTGACATTTATTGTACCACATATTTACAAAAAAATCCCCTAACAGCATAAAAACATCATACTTATCTCCACTTTCTATTTTTTCATATATGAATAATATCCGTCATTTTCCTTTCGCACTGTCATATTAAATCCATCTGTTGTTTTATCTCCCTTTTCTTTAAATTTCACATTTATTTCTAACAGCTTTATATCTTCCTCCGACTGCTGTTTTTTTGTAATATTAGCCGTAAACATCAGCTTTGTTCCAGATTTACACACAACTTTTGCTTTTTTATTTTCTTTCCAATTGCTGTCTTTGTCAGATAAAACTGTTTTTTCTATCGACATACCGGCATTTGTCTCTTTAACATTGCAAATATATGTGCCTCCATCACCAGCTTTGCCAAATTGCAATATAAATTGGATTTTTGTTGTCTCTCCGTCTTTTGTTGCATGAACTTTTAATTTCTGCTTTTTGTTAGTTCTTATTTCTGTGCCATCAGTACAATCGTCCCCGCTTTTAGCCGAACCGCTGTTTTTTTCCTCCGTTTTATCATAATCTGTACTTACATCATCTTCTGTCCCACTCTTTTTATTTTTCTGCGTGTCGGATATATTTTCATCGTATCCTGCTGCTATATCCTGCAACACGCTGGTTCGTGTCCCGTCAGAGTCCTGTATTTCTTCCTCTGTTATCTCAGGATTATAGATATGTATATTTTCTGATGCATAATTAAATGTCTCACTCTCATCCATAGAATCATCAGTCTTGCTTTTATCATATTTTTTTTCAATAGTCTTCCCTGTCGGCATTAAATCATTTTTATATGACTTTTTCGGTTTTTCATATACAAGTAACGCACAACCTATGACTGCTGCGGCTGTCCCAATGGCAAATATCGTTTTTGCATATTTTTTTAATCTCTTTCGCCTAAAAGACATCTTTTTAATATTTTCTGAATAATCCTCTGCTTCTTTTAGCATTTCTTCTGAAACACCGCCAATGACATACATCAGCTTTTCCGCCTTTTTTTCGCTCACACTACCGCCTCCTTTTCAAGCCATACGGCAAGCTCCTTTCTCATACGGCTAAGGATTGATTTTACCGTACCCTCTTTTATATCAAGCTCCTCAGCGATTTCCTTAATATCCATAACATAGAAATATCGTTTCAAAAAGACGGTACGGTTTCTCTTAGTCTGTTTCCACAAAAAATCTTCTATTGACTCTGTAAGAAGTTTATATTCCATGTCTTTTTCCACCGTCTTTCCGTCAGTTATACACTCATTAAGTTCCTCTATTGCAATATTCACACTATTCCCTCCTCTTTTTAATGCGTGCATATCCCTATACCTGTTAAGCGACAGATTCCTCACTATCTTGGCAAGAAATGTACTAAGCACTGACGGTCGGCTTGGCGGAATCGTATTCCATGTCCTTAGCCATGTATCATTTACACACTCTTTTGCATCTTCCTCATCATGTACAATACGCTCTGAAATACAAAAACAATAACGGTCGTATTTTTCAGATAGTTCGTAAATACCGTTTTCATTTCTGTCCCATATCAACTGTACTATTTTCTCATCTTCCATATATCTCCTTTTTGTTAATTAAAAATAGGCGTTTGCGAAACTAACATAAATCTTGATTAAATTGTGCAGATATAACAAATAGTGTTAGTCGGCATTTTGTACACACAAATGAATGCAATTTTCTAAGTAAAAATAATGTATGCTTGCATACAATTATTTTTGCTGAAAATTATATGAGTGAAACGAACAGCGAGAAAATTTTATTTTCGAGCTATAGCATTCATTTTTATATCAGCGTTTTTTGCTGATTTATGTACTGCTACGAACGACAACATAGCGAAAGCGTGCCGACGATATTATTTGTTATATGTGTGCAATTGACACAACATATAGTTAGTTTCGCAATTATCTATGCAACTCTATTTACTGCTCCCATAAATATCGGAAGACCGTCACTTGTTGAAACTATTATAATAAATGGTCTGTTGCAATTCATTGTGACAGTATCCTTTTTTTCGTCTGCCAATGCCTCAAGGGCAATCTCTGTATATGATGCCATACTGCATCCGTTTTCGTCAATCGTCATCCTGCTATTTTGTTTTGCTTTACTAACATAAATTCCACCTTCTGATTTATTTTCTCCATCTGACACAAACATCTTAGAAAAATCTGCTTTTTTTCCATTAAATATATTTTTTATACCCATATCCTGCATCAATGGATTTAATTCAAGTTCACTTTTAAAATCCAGTTTAGGCATTGAAAATTTTACTATCTTAGAATAATCCCATTTTTTATTGAATGTGTTACACAATGAAATTATCTGCTTTGCGTCCTTATTATTTATGAGTTTGTCTGCTGCCACATTTTCCTTTGGCAGTATTATATTCATATTTGCATTTGTCATAGGTATCGAAACTGCCTGATACCTGCCATTCTCAGTATAGGCATAAGAATACTCCGAATTTAAAAAACTGCATTTTTCCTTATCAATCTTTTCCTCCTCAGTGGTATTACCGCAGGTGTATGCAGACTGGCCGTAGAATATGCCCTTCTTTGTATTGTTTTTATCAAATCTGACTTTCCACTGCTCCTTAAAATTTACGGCTGACAACAATAACATAGCCATGTCTTTGTTTGTTTTCAGATTACCTTTTATCTTACCACCTGTCTGCTCATCAATCCATTTATTTATTTTATCATTAAAACTTTTACTTCCCATCTCTCCCGTTAAACTATACGCATTATAATCATTTTTAAGTATTGAGCCGGCTTCTCTGGAATAATCATATTTATCACTGAGCCATGCAGAATTACCTAAAGAGCAGTTTTCGGATTTTATTTTACCGCTTATATACCCCATCATCTTTCTTATTATCTTCTGTTCTTTCTCCTCTCTGTCATTTACATTTATGCAATCCGAAACATCTGCTCTAAACATATTTTTGCCAAATGAATTTAATATCTGCTCCCGACTCTGCCCTGCAGTCATTTCCGAGAGCATCCCGTTTGCAAGATACATATTTATATTTGAGCAGGCGACAAGCCCCTTTTGTGGATTATCCCCCCAGCTCTGTTTAAGAAAATGATATAAAAGACTGCTGTTATAATCTTTATAAATCTGTTTACATTTTTTAACTTCTTCATTTGACAAATTTACAGATGATTTTTTCTTCTTTCCCACAAGTTCCTTTTTCTTGTCTTGTACTTCGCTGCTTGATGACTCACCATCCTTTTTCTGAATATCAGATGTTTTTTGTGTACTTACATTTTTGTTTCCTGTTTCATTAAGACCGGTCTTTCTGCCGCCACATCCAGTCGTTCCTGCTATTACAAGTGTCATAAATAATGCAAATGCCTTTGCAATCCTGTCTTTTCTCATAAAAAAACCTCCTTTAAACTTCCGTTATTATTCAAAACAAACATCATAAGAAGTCAAACTTATGACAATTTTGCTTTCTACTTATAATAACCCGGTTATTTAAAGAAGGTTGCATTTTTATATAAATTTTTTAACACAATTTGCAAAAGCAATACAATGATATGACATCATCAAGCATACCACGATATCATTTTACACCTCATGCTGTTCTGAGATAGTTGCCACATCTACGATAGAAAGCTTATCCTTGCCCTCTGTCTCAAGTGATGTGAGAAGTGCTGCTGCCGTATCAAGCGATGTAAGGCAGTTTACACCTGTCTCAATGGCTGTTCTTCTGATAAGGAAACCATCTTTAAGCTTGTCATCATGCGTAGGTGTATCTATTACAAGATCTATCTGATGTTCAAGCAACAGATCCATAAGTGTAGGTGCTTCTTCGTTTATACGATTTACAGGTATTGCAAGAACTCCTGCTTCGTTAAATACCTTAGCTGTTCCCCTCGTAGAGAAGATGTCATAACCAAGTTTCTTAAAGCGTTTAGCAATCTCGATTCCCTCTTCTTTGTCAGCATCATTAAGAGTGATTATCATCTTCTTATGCTTTGGAAGATCTATTCCTGCTCCCTTAAATGCCTTATAAAGTGCTTCGTTGAAGTCTTTTGAGATACCGAGACACTCACCTGTTGATTTCATTTCAGGTCCAAGGCTTATCTCTGCTCCCCTAAGTTTTTCAAATGAGAATACAGGCATCTTGATGGCAATATATTTTGACTTCTTTGCAAGTCCTGTTCCATATCCGAAATCTTTAACCTTTGCACCAAGTATTACTTTTGTTGCAAGATCTACGATAGGAATACCTGTTACCTTGCTGATATATGGAACGGTACGGCTTGAACGAGGATTTACCTCAATTACATACACCTGGTCATGGTAAACAATAAACTGTATATTTATAAGTCCGATTACATGAAGTGATTTTGCAAGTTTTCTTGTGTAATCGACAAGCATATCCTGTATTCTGTCAGTGATAGTCTGTGCAGGATATACCGAGATACTGTCTCCCGAATGAATACCTGCTCTCTCGATATGCTCCATGATGCCCGGTATAAGAATATCCTCACCGTCGCATACGGCATCTACCTCTATCTCTTTACCCATAAGATATTTATCTATAAGAATAGGGTGCTCCTGATGATATCTTGTTACAACCTGCATAAATTTCTTTATATCATCATCTGATACTGCTATCTGCATACCCTGTCCGCCAAGTACATATGAAGGACGGATAAGTACCGGATAACCAAGCTCGTTTGCGACTTTAAGTGCTTCTTCTGTTGTGAATACCGTATCACCCTTTGCTCTTGGTATCTGACACTCCTCGAGTATCTGATCAAACAATTCTCTATCCTCTGCGGCATCTACATCCTCTGCACTCGTTCCGAGAATCTTAACCCCCATCTTCATAAGTGATTCGGTAAGATTGATAGCTGTCTGTCCACCAAACTGTACTACTGCCCCGTCAGGTTTTTCAAGACGGACAATATTTTCAACATCCTCCGGTGTAAGCGGCTCAAAATAGAGTTTATCTGCTATATCAAAGTCTGTACTGACTGTTTCAGGATTGTTATTTATTATAATAGTCTCATAACCTTCTTCCCTAAGTGTCCATACACTGTGAACCGAACAATAGTCAAACTCTATACCCTGTCCTATTCTGATAGGTCCTGAACCAAGAACAATTATCTTTTTCTTTTTAGTTGTATCTTCTACTTCATTCACACCGTCAAAGCAGCTATAATAATATGGAGTTTCTGAGGCAAACTCTGCCGCACAGGTATCAACCATCTTAAATGCTGCCGTGATGCCATACTCATAACGGAGATTTTTAATCTCTTCCTCAGTCTTTCCTGTCCAGCGTGCGATTACATTATCAGGAAATTCAAGTCTCTTAGCTTCTTTTAACAGCTCTTTGTCAAGATTTCCCTTTGACTCTTTAATCTTCTTCTCCATCTCTACGAGAATTGCAAGTTTATCGATAAACCACTTGTCAATCTTTGTAACCTCGTGAATTTCATCATAAGAAGCGATTCCTCGGCGGAGTATTTCTGCTATAAGGTAAATTCTGCGGTCATCTACTACTGAAAGATGCTCGAGAACCTCATCGTCAGACATATTGTCATAATCTCCTGTCTCAAGGCAGTCAACATGCTGTGAAAGTGACCTGATGGCTTTCATAAGTCCACCCTCAAAATTCGTGCAGATACTCATAACCTCACCTGTCGCTTTCATCTGCGTGGTAAGAGTTCTCTTTGCACTGATAAATTTATCAAATGGAAGACGAGGTATCTTAACTACCACATAGTCAAGTGCAGGCTCAAAACTTGCATATGTCTTTCCTGTTACGGCATTCGGAATCTCATCAAGCGTATATCCGAGTGCTATCTTTGCTGAAACCTTTGCAATAGGATAACCCGTTGCCTTTGAAGCAAGAGCTGATGAACGGCTTACACGAGGGTTTACCTCTATTACTATATATTCAAATGATGTAGGATGAAGTGCAAACTGAACATTACATCCACCTGTGATTCCAAGTTCGTCGATAATCTTTAAAGCAGATGTACGAAGCATCTGATACTCTTTGTCTGACAATGTCTGTGACGGTGCAACTACGATACTGTCACCTGTATGAACTCCGACCGGGTCAAGGTTTTCCATGTTGCAGACGGTAATGCAGGTTCCGTTGCTGTCACGCATTACCTCATACTCTATCTCTTTCCATCCTGCGATACATCTCTCTACAAGTACCTGTCCTACTCTTGAAAGTCTAAGACCATTTGAAAGTATCTCCACAAGTTCTTCCTCATTGTGTGCTATACCGCCGCCTGAACCTCCGAGCGTATATGCAGGACGAAGTACGACCGGATAACCGATCTTATTTGCAAATTCGATACCGTCTTCAATATTTTCAACGAGTTCTGATGATGCACACGGCTCACCGATTTTCTCCATAAGGTCTTTAAATTCCTGACGACCCTCAGCATTTCTGATAGTCTCTGCTGTCGTTCCGAGAAGTCTTACTCCGTGGCTCTCAAGAAATCCGGACTCAGCAAGCTCCATGCCGAGATTAAGACCTGCCTGTCCGCCCATGTTAGGCAAAAGACTATCAGGCTTTTCAACTTCGATTATATGCTGCAATACCTCTGTTGTAAGTGGCTCTATATAGACCTTATCTGCAATATCTTTATCTGTCATAATAGTTGCAGGATTAGAATTGACGAGGATAACTTCCATTCCCTCCTCTTTAAGAGAGCGGCACGCCTGTGTTCCTGCATAATCAAACTCTGCGGCCTGTCCGATTACAATAGGACCAGAACCTATTACAAGTACCCTTTTGATTCCTTCCATCTTTGGCATTATTTATTTCCTCCAATCATCTTCATAAATTCATCAAACAACATTTCTGAGTCTTTAGGACCTGCATTTGCCTCAGGATGAAACTGCACTGTCTTTACAGGCTTTCCTATATATTCAAGTCCCTCAATAGTTCCGTCATTTACATTTACAAACCATGGTTTTGCCACTGATGCATCTATTCCGTCCGCATCTACTACATATCCATGATTCTGTGAAGAAATATATACTTTTCCGGTCTCAAGATTTTTGACTGGATGGTTTGCTCCTCTGTGTCCGTATTTCATCTTATATGTCTTTGCATTATGTGCAAGTGCCATAAGCTGATGACCGAGACAGATTGCAAATACAGGTATATTTGAATCGGCAAGTTTTTTTACCTGTGCGATAATATCTACACACTCAGCAGGATCTCCCGGACCGTTCGTTATCATAATTCCGTCAGGCTTTGATGCGATAACCTCGTCTGCATCAAAATCACACGGATAAACAGTTACATTGCATCCTCTGTTTAAAAGGCATCTTATAATGTTTTTCTTTGTTCCAACATCAATAACTGCAACATCTTTGTCAGCCGCAACGCTCTCTGAGCCTATATCTCCCGGAACATATTTTTCAATCTTGTCACATGAAACCTTCTTAACTACACCTGTGACTGTATATTCTTTAAGCTTTGGAATGATCTCATCGAGATTATAATTTTCATTTGTTGTTATCATTCCATTCATTGTACCTTTTTCACGAAGTATCTTTGTCAATGCTCTTGTATCTATGCCGCTGATACCCGGAATATCATTTTTTTCAAGGAAATGCTGTACGGTGTCTTCTGAACGGAAATTACTTGGAACTCTTGCAAGTTCTCTAACGATAAAGCCGTCAGGCCAGCCTTTTTTCGACTCCATATCCTTATAGCATATTCCATAGTTTCCAATAAGCGGATACGTCATGGTAACTGCCTGTCCCGCATAACTTGGATCTGTAAGAACCTCTAAATAACCTGTCATTGATGTATTAAAAACAATCTCTGAGATTATCTCTTTGTCAACACCAATACTTTTTCCTTCAAATACTGTTCCATCTTCTAATATAAGAAACGCTTTCTTCATATTAAAATTCCCATTCCTTTCCATTAAGTTCTAATATCATCTCGGCGGTCTCTACTATATTGTTACCGCTGTCCATACTAAGTTTTTGAATATAATGATGTGCTTCGTCTTCTGTCATCTGATTACGTTCCATCAAAAGCTCTTTAGCTGCCGTAATCACTTTTCGGTCATTTTCAGATCTGACTTTTGGTTTTTTCTTCTGCTTCTTCTTCCATCTGTTGTACTGAACCATCATCATCTCAAGAGTGTTCAACAGATCCTGTACCTTAAACGGCATAGCCAGTGAAACAATTCCATCCAAATCGCAATCTGCCAGTTTCGCCGGAGATGCAAGCAAAAGCATAGCAAAGCCTTTTGGAAGATAATCATTTATCTCCGAATAATGCATATCTGAAAATTTGTATCCGGATATAACTATTCCTCCATCAAGACTGTTTACCGCACTCACTATCTGTGCTCCACTGTCACAAACCATGTTTACATCATAACCGTTACGAACAAGAAGCTTTCTTAAATTCTTCGCATCGTCCAATTTTGGAAAAGCTATGATAATATCTGCCATGCAGAAACCTCCTGTCTTCTGTGCAAACAATCAATCCTATAAACTGGTTAAATATCTTTTTGTTTCCCATTGAGTCACCTGAGTACAATATTCATTCCATTCTTTGTCTTTGCTCTTTATGATATGCTCTGAAATGTGGCTGCCAACAATCTCCTGCAGAAAATCATCTTCCTCAAATAATTTTACAGCCTCATAAAGCGTCCTCGGAAGGACTTCACATCTCTGTGCTTCTTTTTCAGATAAGTCATCCATACATACCGGCGGTTCAAGTTCCTCTTTTATACCACTAAGCCCGGCTGCAAGGCAGGCTGCGATAACAAGATAAGGATTTGCTGCACCATCAGGACTTCTTAAAACTATCCTCGCACCGTCACTTCCTATTGAAGTAAGTCGTATGAGCGGACTGGAATTTGTTGAAGACCATCCGACTGTGACCGGTGCCAGATAACCCGGTATAAGTCTCTTATATGAATTTACGATAGGGTTATTTATAAGTGACATATTCGCAATATGACTTAATATTCCTGCCATAAACTGATAACCCTCTTTGCTAACTCCCAAATCATCATTTTCATCATTAAAAACATTTTTTCCGTCTTTAAATAATGTAAATGTATAATGTGCTCCTGACCCCTTTGTATCTTTTTTAGGTTTTGGCATAAATGTCGCATTAACACCATGTCTCTTTGCCACGGTCCGTATAACAAGTCTCGATGTCATAATGTTATCTGCCATGTCAAGAGCATCCGCATAACTTAAGTCAAGCACATGCTGTGCCGATTCATCAGAATGATATGATGTTTCAACACTTATCCCCATATCTGCAAGATAAAGTACCATATCACGCCTTGCATTTTCGCCACCGTCAGCAGGTCCAACATCAAAATAGCCGCCCTGTTCACTTGAATGATTGGTCGGCTCTCCGTTCTCACCGAGGTCAAAAAGGAAGAACTCATTCTTGATAGCTACCTTAAATTCATATCCAAGTTCCTTTGCCTCTGAAATAACTTTCTTTAAAATATATCTGCTGTCACCATCAAAAGGCGTGCCGTCAGGCTTAACAACGTCACATAAAAAACGTGCAACCTTGCCGTGCTGTGGACGCCAAGGAAAAATAACAAATGTATCTAAGTCCGGAACTAAAAACAGTTCTTCATATCCAGTACCACGGAAACCGTCAATAGCCGCACAATCAAACTTATAATGTCCGTCTAAAATCTTATCAAGCTGGTCAATTGTAGTCGCCATGTTCTTTAAATTTCCGGATATATCCGTGAACTGAAGGCGGATAAATTCTATATCTTCTTCATCAATCAGTTCCAATATATCCTGTCTGGTATATTTTGCCATCACGCTTCCTCCTTGTATTATTTGTACATAACTACACATTGTTCCTATTATACAAAAAAAACACTCATATGTCAAAGACATTTACAATTATGTTTATACATGTTAGAGATGAAAGGCTGAACTGTTACATACATTATTTTTTCAATCAATAACCATGCCTATTCTCAATCTGCTGCTATACCTGTTCATATACAATCTTTCTGTTCTTTTGCACCAAAAACAGAGGATGTAATCAGATTATACACCCTCTGTTTTCGATCCGGTCACTATTATTCATGTTTATCACAAATAATAACAAACCATCTATTTTATTTTAAGGACTTTACTTTTAATGGCTTTTGTAATTTATTGATATATTTATAGTTATCTTTAACATCTGTAATTTTTTATGGAAGATTTGTGTAACCCATAAGGAACTCATCAACTTCCCTAGCTACATGTCTTCCCTCATTTATTCCCCACACAACGAGCGACTGGCCTCTGTGCATATCACCGGCAGTAAACACCTTATCTACAGATGTTTTATAACTGCCCTCTGCCGTCTCTACATTTGTACGGGCATTTAATTTTACCCCGAACGCTTTTGCAACGTAATCCTGAGTACCAAGAAAACCTGCTGCGATAAGTACGTAGTCGGCAGGAATCTCAAATTCACTTCCCGGTATCTCGACCATATTTAATCTGCCTGTCTTTGCATCTTTCTTTGGCTCGAGTTTTACAAGTTTAACTTTCTTTAACTTGCCATTCTTGTCAGCGATAAACTCTTTTACAGTTGCCTGATATATTCTCGGATCTTTGCCAAATACTGCTATCGCTTCTTCCTGACCGTAGTCTGTCTTGCAGACACGAGGCCATTCCGGCCACGGATTGTTTGCGGCTCTCTCATCAGGAAGTTTGGGCATCATCTCAATCTGCACTACCGATTTTGCACCCTGTCTTACCGCTGTTCCGACACAGTCATTACCCGTATCACCGCCACCGATGACAACAACATTCTTTCCTTTTGTATCTACCCAGCCGTCTTTTTTGCCCGTAAGCACATGCTTTGTAGAGCGTGTAAGGAAATCTACGGCAAAATAGATTCCGTCAGCTTCACGACCTGTCGCTTTTATATCTCTCGGATTTGATGCTCCGCAGGCAAGGATAACACTGTCATAATCTTTGACAATATCTGCCGCTTTCACCGTTTTTCCTACATCCGCGTTTACGACAAATTTAACGCCTTCTTCTTCCATGACTTTCTGTTTTCTGTCGATAACCCATTTCTCAAGTTTCATATTTGGAATACCGTACATAAGAAGTCCGCCGATATGGTCATTTCTCTCAAAAACGGTTACATCATGACCTCTCCTGTTAAGCTGATCTGCTGCCGCAAGTCCTGAAGGACCTGAGCCGATGATTGCAACTTTCTTGCCTGTGTGTACCTTAGGCTTTCTAGCCTCCATAAGTCCGTTTGCATATCCATACTCTACAATGGCATTCTCATTTGCCTTACATGTTACCGGCGAATCGTTAAGCCCGCAGGTGCAGGCTGCTTCACAGAGTGCCGGGCATACTCTCGATGTAAACTCCGGAAAATTGTTAGTCTGGCGGAGCATTTGAAGTGCCTCTTTCATACATCCGTGATAGAGAAGATCATTCCATTCAGGCACGAGATTGTTTAAAGGACAACCTGATGCCATTCCATTTATCATCATACCTGACTGGCAGAACGGAACACCACAGTTCATACATCTTGAAGCCTGTTCTTTTCTATCCTTATCACTCATAGGAGTGTGAAATTCATTAAAGTTCTTTATTCTCTCTAAAGGCTCTACTGCCTTATTATTTTTTCTTTCATATTCAAGAAATCCGGTTGGTTTGCCCATAATTATCCTCCTTATTCTGTCGCTCAAACATCACCGCACTGCCCGACTGTATGTCAGGCGTGCGTATAAACAGTATTTCCTATAGTTTATGCCTGATTTTTGTGTGCATAAAATGCTTCTATCTGTGCCTGCTCGTAGCTTAATCCTCTTTCTTCCATCTGAGCGATAAGCTGAAGCATCTTGCTGTAATCATAAGAAATTATCTTTTTAAACTTAGGAAGATAATCACTGAAGTTTTCAAGGATATTCTTTCCTTTTGCTGAATTTGTAGCTTCAACATGCTCCTCTATTATCTTCTTTAACTCAAGTACATCATATTTGTCTGTTACCGGCTGTGATGAGACAAGGTCTTTGTTAAGTTTAAGGTAAAGGTCACTGTTCTCATCAAGTACATATGCGACACCGCCGCTCATACCAGCCGCAAAGTTCTTTCCCGTAGGTCCGAGTATAACCACGCGACCGCCTGTCATGTACTCACATCCGTGGTCGCCGACACCCTCAACAACTGCCGTTGCTCCTGAGTTACGGACACAGAAACGCTCACCGGCAATACCGTTTATAAATGCCTTACCGCTTGTAGCACCATACAGTGCAACATTACCGATAATGATATTATCCTCTGCCTTAAATTTAGAACCTGCCTGTGGATATACAACAATTTTTCCGCCTGAAAGACCTTTTCCGAGGTAATCATTTGAATCACCGACAAGTTCAAGTTTAAGCCCCTTAGGGATAAATGCACCGAAGCTCTGACCGCCGCTTCCGTGACACTCAACAGTAATAGTGTCCTCCTCAAGCGTATCGCTGAATTTCTTTGTAATCTCTGAACCGAGTATCGTACCGAATGTACGGTTGATATTTGTCACATCGACTGTAACTTTTGCCGGTTCTCCTGTCTGGAGTGATTTTTTAAGTTTAGGAAGTAAAACTTTTTCATCTATTGTTTTTTCAAGCTCAAAGTTATATACATTCTTTGGATTGAATTTATTTTCTTTTCTCTCATTTGCAAATGATGAGTCAATTATCTCGTTAAAATTGATGTGATGTTCCTTAACCTTTGGATCATCCTTAACTTTAAGAAGGTCTGTGCGGCCGATGAGGTCATCGACTTTCTTAATTCCAAGTAAAGCCATGTACTCACGAAGTTCCTGTGCGATAAACTTCATAAAGTTCTCAACATATTCAGGCTTTCCTTTAAATCTCTTTCTGAGTTCAGGATTCTGTGTTGCAACACCTACAGGGCAGGTATCGAGATTACATACACGCATCATTACGCAGCCCATTGTTACAAGCGGTGCTGTTGCAAATCCATACTCTTCTGCTCCAAGAAGTGCTGCCACAAGCACATCACGGCCTGTCATAAGTTTACCGTCTGTCTCAATACGGACACGGGAACGGAGTCCGTTCATTATTAGTGTCTGGTGTGTCTCCGCAAGACCAAGTTCCCACGGAAGACCAGCATTGTAGATTGAACTTCTAGGTGCCGCTCCGGTACCTCCGTCATATCCTGAGATAAGGATAACTGCTGCTCCGGCTTTTGCAACACCGGCTGCTACAGTACCTACTCCGGCTTCTGAAACAAGTTTAACTGATATTCTCGCATCTTTATTACTATTCTTAAGGTCATAGATAAGCTGTGCCAAGTCCTCGATAGAATAGATGTCATGATGTGGCGGAGGTGAGATAAGACTTACACCAGGTGTTGAATGTCTTGTCTTTGCAACCCACGGATAAACCTTTCCTCCCGGAAGATGACCTCCCTCACCAGGCTTAGCTCCCTGTGCCATCTTAATCTGGATTTCCTTTGCACTTACAAGATAACGCGATGTTACACCAAAACGACCTGATGCAACCTGCTTTATTGCTGAACATCTGTCCTCCGGCTGTCCTGCAGTAAGAAGTCTGTCAAGACTCTCACCACCCTCACCACTGTTTGATTTGCCGTGAAGATGATTCATCGCAATGGCAAGTGTTTCATGCGCCTCCTGTGAAATAGAACCGTAAGACATAGCACCTGTCTTAAATCTCTTAACAATCTCTTCAACACTCTCAACCTCATCGATCGAAATGCCTTTCTTTGGATAATTAAAGTCAAGCATACTTCTAAGTGTTACATTGTGCTCTTTTTCATCTATACATTTTGAATACTGTTTAAACAGTTCATAGCTTCCTGTCCATGCAGCCTGCTGTAAAAGATGTATAGTCTCAGGATTATATAAATGTTCCTCCTTGTGACCTCTCTCTTTGTGCTGGCCACGGCTCTCAAGATTCATATCCGTTTCAAGACCGAGCGGATCAAATGCTGCTGAATGAAGTGTATCGACCTGTTTTTCAATATCCTCAAGTGTAATATCTCCTGCACAGCATACAGTGTCAGTAAAGTATTTCTCGATAACATCCTCTGAAATACCAATGGCTTCAAAAATCTTTGAACCCTGGTATGACTGAATTGTAGAAATACCCATTTTTGATGTAATCTTGACAATTCCGTGAAGGACCGCTGCGTCATAATCATCAACCGCTGCATAATAATCTTTGTCAAGAAGATTCTGCCCGATAAGCTCTTTTATAGTGCTGTGGGCAAGATAAGGATTTATCGCACAGGCACCATATCCCAATATTGTAGCAAAGTGATGTACTTCTCTTGGCTCTGCCGATTCAAGTATCATTGCAACACTTGTTCTCTTCTTTGTAGTTACAAGATGCTGCTGCATTGAAGCTACCGCAAGAAGTGACGGTATAGCCACATGGTTCTCATCAACTCCCCTGTCAGTAAGGATAAGAATGTTTGCGCCCTCCTTGTAAGCTCTGTCAGCTTCAAGACACATACGGTCAAGTGCTTTCTTAAGTGATGTATTCTTATAATAAGTAATAGGAATATCAACGCACTTAAATCCCTCTTTATCCATATATTTAATCTTCATAAGGTCAGTGTCAGTAAGGATAGGATTGCGGATTTTAAGCACCTTGCAGTTGTCAGCCTTTTCTTCAAGCAGATTTCCGTCCTCACCGATATAAACGCTTGTCGATGTTACGATTTCCTCTCTTATCGCATCAATAGGAGGGTTTGTAACCTGTGCAAAAAGCTGTTTAAAATAGTTGAACAATGGCTGCGGCTTATCTGAAAGCATTGGAAGCGGTGTATCAGTACCCATTGAAGCAATAGGCTCTGCACCTTTCTGTGCCATAGGAAGAATCGACTCCTTGTAATCCTCATAAGTATAACCGAATGCCTTCTGAAGTCTTGCTCTCTCCTCGTCAGTAAACTCCACTACTTTCTTATTAGGAATACGAAGTTCCTTTAAAGTAACAAGATTGCTGTTAAGCCACTCACCGTAAGGCTGGCGTGAAGCATATTTTTCTTTAAGCACTTCATCATCGATAAGCTCACCCTTGACTGTGTCAACAAGAAGCATACGACCCGGTCTTAATCTATCTTTCTTAACAATCTTTTCAGGCGGAATGTCGAACACGCCTACTTCTGAAGAAAGGATAAGCTGGTCGTCTGTTGTAATGTAATAACGCGATGGACGAAGACCGTTTCTGTCAAGAACCGCTCCCATAATATCACCGTCAGAGAAAAGGATTGAAGCCGGTCCATCCCAAGGCTCCATCATCGTCGCATAATACTGATAGAAATCTCTCTTTTTCTGGCTGACGCTCATGTCATGTTCCCACGGTTCAGGAATGGTTATCATAACAGCAAGCGGAAGCTCCATACCGCTCATCACAAGAAACTCAAGTGTATTATCAAGTCTTGCCGAATCAGAACCGTTTGGATTGACAACCGGAAGAACCTTGTGGAAATCATTTGCAAGGAGTGAAGTTTCCATAGTCTCCTCACGGGCGAGCATCTTGTCGGCATTACCTACGATAGTATTTATCTCACCGTTGTGAACGATAAATCTGTTCGGATGTGCTCTCATCCAGCTTGGATTTGTATTCGTACTAAATCTTGAATGTACCGTTGCGATAGCTGATACATAATCAGGATCCTGAAGGTCTTTAAAGAAAAGACGCAGCTGTCCTACAAGAAACATACCTTTATAGACTATCGTACGGCTTGAAAATGAAACAACATATGTGTCATCGTTACTCTGTTCAAACACACGGCGTGCAACATAGAGTTTGCGGTCAAAATCAAGTCCTTTCTCAACCTCCTCAGGTCTTTTAACAAATGCCTGCATGATGTATGGCATACATTCAAGTGCCTTATGTCCTAATATTTCAGGCTCAGTAGGAACTTTTCTCCAGCCGAGAAGTTCAAGCCCCTCCTTTTCAATAATGACTTCAAACATCTTTTTGGCACGGTTTCTTTTAAGTTCATCCTGTGGAAAGAAAAACATTCCGATACCGTAATCTCTCTCATCTCCGAGTTCAAAACCGAGTGGTTTAACTGCCTTTTTAAAGAATTTATGTGAAATCTGTAAGAGAATACCAACACCGTCACCGGTCTTTCCCTCAGCATCCTTACCTGCACGATGCTCCAGCTTCTCGACAATGTCAAGAGCTCCGGAAACAGTATCATGTGTCTTATTTCCCTTGATATTTACAATAGAACCGATACCACAGTTATCATGTTCATAACGGGGATCGTAAAGACCTCTCTTTTCATGATCAATAACCTTTGAGGCTTCATCTAAAACCCTGCTGTTACAAGTTTCAGTATTTATCATCATTATTACCTCCATATCATTATTTATGTACTCTCGGCATCTTCTCAAAACGAATAATTTCGGCTGAATTTCCGAAGGTACATTATTTTACAATTTTGTGTTTTGTTTATATCCTTTAGAAAAACAAAAAGAGGCTCAGCAAATAACTGAAAACACATATGGAACATCTTCTTCATAAGAAAAAGTCCTATCATGTAAACAGATACTATATCAAAAGACACTTCCGGCTAAAAGCCATACCAGTCCTGTGATACAAATATCCCTTTACTGATAATTGTTTTCATATCATTTGCTGAACCCCTTTGTTCATCAAACTGGTTTGATTATATATTTTTTGAGCAAAAAAAGCAAGATTATTTAGTAAAATTATACTTTTTACTAATAAAATTAAGTGAAATCGCTTTTTAGTTTATTTTATTCATTTGTTCAAACTTGTGTTCTAAAGAAATTATTGATAAAATTTATTTTTTTAAGAGAGGGGATAAGTTGTTTCCACTCCAAACTAATTTACAACTCGGAATATCTTAGAATTATATGTATCTGAATCTACCACTGATACTCTGCAATTTATCCACTGAAGATTTTTGTTCATACTATCCTGTAACGCTTTCATTATCATCTTTTTATATAATCCTCTGTTCTCTGTCATACATCGCATCAAATTCATGCATAATTGCATTATGTTCTAAATCCGATGCTGTATTTTTCATCTCATACTTAACATCATGTGTTTTATCATCCCTAAATAATGAAATAAAACGTATATCCAAATTTTTAGGATTTAACTCCGAATAAACTGAAGCCATATTAAATTCCTGCTGGATAAAATAATCATGCGTGGAAACAAAAATCTGTACCCCCATTTGAGCTAACACTATTATTGTCTGCACAATCGGACGAATCATCTTAGGATTCATATTAGTTTCAGGTTCATCCCAAAATAAAATAGTATTCTTATTAAGACTTCCGGAAAGAATCATATAGATAATCATAGACAGCTTTCTATATCCATCTGAAAGTAAACCCATCTCAAATTCACCTTCTCCTCTAATCTTAAAATAAAACTTCTTATTTTTCTGTACAATCTGCCCCTTCATTATATTTTCCAGACTATTTAATACCTGATTCTGCTCCGTAGTATTAGGACCTTTTGAAAGCGGTCTGTCTAAAAGTTTTGCAAGGTCATAATACATTTCTTCAAAATCAATATGATATTCATCATATAATGATACAAAGTGCTCCACTGTAGAAATCATTTCTTTTGTAGGAATATAAATAATATCATACTTTTTCATTTTCATATTTTTTTCTATCGAAATATCCGCATGATTTTCCTGCCTGTTACCAAATCCAACAGAAATCTTTTGTTTTTTTTCCAACTCAACCGAAAAATCCGTCCGATTGCTACCTCGTTTACGGCTTACCAATCTGCCAATTTTCATTTCATCCGGTCGAAACACGCCTTGAATTTTTTTTACAAAAAGCTGTTCTTCCATTTCCTTAGTCAAATTATCTTTACTGCCGTTGCTAAGAGGCTTTATCATAGAATACATTACTTTTAAAAGTGTCGTTTTTCCAGTGCTGTTTTCACCACAGATAATATTAATATTATCTGACCAATCTATTTCTGCATTTTCAAAAGCCATAAAATTATTAAGAGTTAATTTCTTTATTTTCATATCTATCTGCCACCTCAGTAAGTTCTTATTTCTGTATTACCAATAAAGCAAGCTTTATTTCCTTATAATGTAAGCACATTTTAGCATATACATACATAAAACACAAATAAGCTGATGCATCACTTTCAAAAAATATTGTGTCTACTTTTCGGTAAAGATTTTTATTATATTTTCACCACTTTACAACTTTATAAACGGCACCCATGTTTCCTAAATGCTTGTTTTATAACACTTATCACAGATTTTGATTTTATTTGGGTTTCGATATTTTGTACGAAACCAGTGAAAAATATCTGCTTACGGATGCCCTCACTTATGACAAAACAAAATTCCTGCACACTTTTATCTTTGTAGTCAGCAAATTCATTGTCGACATAAGGCAGCAGTTTCATTGCACAATAACTGATGTTGATAAGATTTACCATCATTTCGATTCCTTTGCAGCTTCGTACCATATAACTGCATAAAGACCAGAATGTTTTCTGCTCATAATAACTCACTTCGATATTCCATCGGAATGAATATAAAAATAATGGTATGTACTGCATCCAATCACTGCCAGTCTGATTTAATGGAGCTTTTTCATGCCATGCACAGAAAATCTCCAGATGTTCAGGTGAAACCGTACTGAAAAACAAGCGTTTTGCATCGCCATCTTTTACGGCTGATGTGACATACGCGAGGACTTCTTTGGCTCCGAAAAGATTTCTTAGTTATTCCGGATAAAAAATACTGATACAGGAATCTTATTGAATGAACTGATTCCAAAGCCAATATTGAAAGTACCAGTAAAAACAGTGCATCTGCGGTAGGTTTTATAAAAATATATTTTTCATCTGGTTTATAGTTTAACTCAATGTACTTTTCAAGTTCTCTTTTTAAATTTTCTTCTAAATCCATCACTTTATCTCCCTTTTTCCTCACCCATTCACATACCACTTAATCACATTATAATAAGGCTGGTACTCCTCGTCCTGTTCATTCATATACACCAGTTTTATCGTTTCTTTGTCAAGATGCTGCAACTGCTGATATACCGCCTTGCGTGCTTCACGCAATTCATAGTCATTTAAATTTAAAAGATTTATTGTGTATTCATCCCCTACTATTGTTCCATTGCCATAATATGTAAACTTTTTCTCACACTCCTGTTCTAATGGAGACACAAATTTATCCGAATCATATTTGTTTTCCTTTTTTCTTCCGCAGGTTCTTATTGTATTACAACTTGCCACAAGATTTGAATAATCTAATGAGCGTTTACTCACATATTTCCCCGGATTTCTTGGTTCTATATGCTCATTATGAGCATTTTCCTTTTTTATTCTGCCACAACAATATGCACAGATTCCTTTTTGCTCTTTTATAAGTACATCTGTAAGAATTCCTCTGTAATGTGCAAATTCTTCCGAATCATAAGTCTTATCGGGATTTTTTCGTTTAAACTCACTCAAAAACTCTGGTTCTTCAGACTTTTCAATATATATCATATATATCTTCTCCTCTTTAATTCCATCCTTGCCGTAATAACATCCGGATGGTTCTCACTTGTAATTTCAGCAAGTGCATTTATTTTCACTTCTGCCTGCTCAAATAATCTACTGTTTATATCATCATATATCGAGTCTATAAAACTTTTTATTTTTTCATTAATAGAACTTGTATCCATAAACTGTTCTAAAACAGCATTCGCATCATATCCGTTTAACTGTTTATTTTTTTGAATACTAAATTTTCCTTCACTGTTATCTATAAAAAACAGATTATAATTTTCATCAGCTTCACTTAATACAATAGGTGAATGTGTAGTAATAATAAACTGTATATTTGGAAAAGTATCTCTTAATGCAGATAACACTTTTCTCTGCCATGATGGGTGCATATGCAGTTCCACTTCATCAATCAGTACGATTCCCTCTCCCAGCAATGGATTTTCTTTATTTGGATTTGCTAAAGTAAGCCTTCTCGCCAAATCACCAAACAAAGCTAATGTGCATTTTTCCCCATCAGACATTTGAGAAACATTCAAGCTGATATTTGCCTTGTTTATTTTCATTTCCAAACGAGGTTTTCTTACAACACGAAGATTGGAGCAGCCATCTAACATTGACAAAATCGCCTTTCTTACCGCTTGCAGAGAATTATCTTCATATTTTAAATTTCCCGTCTCTATTTTTTGCTCATTTTCATAATCTTCCTGATTTCTATACCACTCGAAAAAAGTCCTAAAGTCTATTTTATTTTCAATCGCCTTTTCAAATGCAGAATATATATCAAAAGTATGGTGTGTTCTAATGCGCAAAGGTATATCCAACACAAGACGATTTGTCCCATAATTTGCAAAAATAGGAATATCATTCTGTTCTTCATCACTGATATATTTCTCATGAAATATATCAACAATTTCATTTAAAGCTTTTTTGTTATGTGTTTTCCTGCCTGTATTTCGCATCATATTTCTTGAATATTCAAACTCCGTACCTTCAAATTCAATCGTTGCGTGTATGCTTGTTCCACTTTTTCCATACATAATATCTTCTAATTGAATAGCATAGTTTTGTTTTAATTCTTTTCTGTTTACAACCTGATTTATAATATTTGCAAACAATAAATTAACAGAACGAAGAATACTTGATTTCCCTGTTCCGTTAATTCCAAAAATAACCGTACTTTTACCGTCAAATTCAATAATTGCATCATCAATAGCTCTAAAATTTGTTAATTCAATCTGCTTTAGTCGCATCAATTACTTCTCCTATTTTCCTTTTTTAATCCAAACATCTTAAAACAATTCCTTCTTATATTTTATCGAATCTTTTTCCGTTATCTCTCTTATAACTCTGCATGGATTTCCTGCCGCCAATGAGTTTGCCGGTATATCACGCGTCACTACACTGCCCGCACCTATCACACAGCCTTCTCCGATAGTTACACCTCCTATAACCACAACATTACTTGCAAGCCAACAGTTTGAACCTATCGTTATCGGCTTTGCATACTCATCATCATAAGCCGTACCATCTTCCTTATATTTGATATTTCTCTCCTGATACCTAAATGGATGTACAGGCGTTGCCAGCATACAGTTTGGTCCAAAAAACACATTATCTCCTATTGTAACAGGGCATATGTCAAGCACTGTGAAATTAAAATTTGCATAACAGTTTTCGCCAAATGTCGTAAATGCACCATAATCAAACTGAATCGGTCCCTGCATATATGTTCCTTTTCCTATATTTGGTATAAGCTCTGACAATATTTTATTTCTTATATCTTCTTCATCCTCAAACACACTGTTATATCTTGCAGAAAGCTTATGTGCCTTCAATCTCATTGCCGCTAATTCTTCATCACTTGTATCATATATTTTTCCTGCAAGCATCTTTTCTTTTTCTGTCATTTTAATACTATCCCTTTTCTATATTATTATTGTTATTATTTACAAAACCAATACATTTGTAGCCCTTTTATATAGCGTACTGTAAGCATTGTCAATCGGATATTAGCAATCCACTTTGCTACTTGTTCATAATACTATTTACTCAATTCTTTTTCAATATTATCTCAAAAATCATCCTTTTGTTTCATAAACCGGATTTCCTATAACATAAAAAAAGAAAGAGATTAACCAAATAACCTCTTTCTGATTTTAGGATCTGACACTCAAATCCCTAACATACGATTAGTATTTGCGCTTACGAGCTGCCTCAGACTTCTTCTTACGACGAACGCTTGGCTTCTCATAATGCTCTCTCTTACGAATTTCCTGCTGGATGCCAGCTTTAGCACAATTTCTTTTGAAACGACGTAAAGCGTTATCCAATGTCTCATTCTCTTTTACGATTACATTTGACATAGTCTCACACCTAACCTCCCTCCAGTTGTAGATTATGCATCAAATACACAAACAACTGTGTAGGGTATTTTTTCACAGAACCACAGTCCTGTACGCACAAATATTATTATACCACAAATCTATCATTAGTCAACAGCTTTTTATATTTTCCCCCCAATTTTTTTTGACCTTTTTTTTAAACAGTTTACCATTTCATTTTTTTATTTTTATAAACAACTCATTTCTTTATTATTTTATCAAATCAAACTCCACTATTGTCTGAAATGTAAAATTTAACTTGATGAAATCAAATTTACTTATCAGTACATAACTTTATATCTTATACTATACCTACGATTGAACGGTAACAATATATTTCTTTAATTGCTTAGTCGGTATTTTTGACTCACATATCTTCCTTATTGCTTTTTTATATGACACTTCATCAAGCTTCAAGTTGTTTTTTTCATTTAAAAAATCCCATACTGCTTTTGGATATACCACAAACAACTCTGCTATAAGCCAGCCTGCCGCCATCTGCGTATAGTAGCCGTTATTTGAAAAATCTCTGTTTACAAGCTCAAGTATTTTGTCTGTATATTTACCTTTATAAACACTATTTGGGGCTTCATTATTATATCTGACTTTACTGGTATCACTATCCGACTGCAAAGCATTTCTTTCCTCTATTACACCTTCATCTGTCAATATGCTTTCTAAATCTATGTCATATCTGTCAACCGTTTTCTTTCTTGCAATCTTATTCCCTGCCATATCAATCTTTACATAATGCTCAAGCAAAAGTACAAGTCCCGCCCTCGCCACATACTCCTTTTTAGAAGCTGTCATTTTTTCAATATCCTTTATAAACTCGTCATGATGTTTATCAATTATCCTGAACTCTTTACAAAACCCATCATTTATAGACCAGTTATTTATATAAGGAAGAAACTCATTCAATTTCTTTCTTGCAATTTTCACATCATCTTCCTTTGCCGTCGCTATACCTGTAATAAATCCACGAAGCATCGTCTCCTCAAAGTACAAATCATCTTCTTCAAGCAATCCCTGCCAGTCCTCATTTTCTCTTAAAAGTTCTCTCGCATACTTCCTGATAAGGGGCACTCTAACCCCAAGCATATTATCGCAGCCCGGAATAAGAGCCTTAGAAAAATCTCTGTATTTCTCCTCACTCATAGAAAAAAGTCTTTCACGCACTATTTTATCCATATTTTAAAAATCTCCTAAAATTTTATCTTATAAGAGAACAAACTCTCTTGTCTTGCAAATTTATGATAACATTTTATCCTTTATATCCTATTATAAGAAAACAAAAACATTAGTGCAAGCCGACTCATTATCCCGTACCACAAATAAAGTAACAGTTCAGCCCTTCATTTATTACATTCGTAAACCTGCCAGCAAGCTGTCAGTCGCTGCTATGCAGC
>ERZ824598.930-NODE-930-length-41805-cov-4.041749_pt1 | contig 41805 bp, 40 predicted proteins | sample MGYA00519934_ERZ824598 | MGnify/ENA primary metagenome ERZ824598 (study PRJEB31778, sample SAMEA3449177) | human gut metagenome | biome: human gut; feature: human-associated habitat; material: faeces | place: United Kingdom | collected 2010/2012 ...
CAAGTAAGTCCCCTGCTTCAATTGCGAAAAGCAATAAGCAGTGGGGGAACTTGCTGTAAAGGATGGTGACTTTATGGAAACAAGGAAGATATCGATATCTCTTCATGAAAATGAATCATATATCCGGAAACGGTGTGAAAACTGCGATGATATCCTGATCAGGCCCATGCGCCTTGGTGAGGGACATAAGGCGGACTGTCTGATGGTCTATATTGAGGTTGCGGTTTCCAACATGATGCTGGATGATTCTGCTATCGGAAAAATGATCAATCATTTCTGGGAGATCCCGGAGGAAAAGATCCGGGAATTTATCCGCCGAAACAGTCTTGGAATTGCAGATGTGAAGGAGCTGTCTTCCATGGAGGAGGTATTTGGTGCCATTCTTTCGGGAAATGCAGTTTTCTTTCTGGATGGATACGACAAAGCAATGAAAATTTCCAGTAAAGGATATCCGGGGTTGGCTGTATCAGAGGTGAAAACGGAAAAGGTCCTCAGAGGCTCCAAGGAGGGGTTCTGTGACAGTGTAAAAACCAATGCGGCCCTTGTGAGAAAGCGAATCCGGGATACCAGGCTGAAGGTGGAGCAGAGCAGCATCGGTGTACGCTCCAATACGGTGGTACAGCTTCTTTATGTGGAGGATCTGGTCCATGAGGAGCTTCTGACTGCTGTGAAAGAGCGCCTGGAATCTTTTGCAGTGGACGGGATCCTGGACAGCGGGATGCTGGAACAGCTGACAGAAGAAGCATGGTATTCTCCCTTTCCTCAGTTTCAGACAACGGAGCGGCCGGACCGAGCTGCCCAGGAGCTGCTGAATGGAAAAGCAGTTCTGCTCTGCGACAATTCGCCGGTGGCACTGGTGGTTCCCGGAGCATTCAACAGTTTTATGGAAAGCAGTGAAGACTGGTACAACCGTTTTGAGATGGCATCCTTCCTGCGGGTGCTCCGGTATCTGGCCATGGCTGTGGCAACGCTGCTCCCCGGACTTTATCTGGCTGTGATCCGGTTTCATACACAGATCCTTCCGGCGAATCTGATCCTTTCCTTTGCACAGGCAAGAGAGGGCGTTCCATTTTCCAGTGTAGTGGAGCTGGTGTTCCTGGAACTGTCTTTTGAGTTGATACGGGAGGCTGGTGTGCGGATCCCGGGAGCTCTTGGAAATGCCATTGGGATCGTAGGAGGACTGATCATCGGACAGGCTGCGGTGGAGGCCAATCTTGTCAGCCCGGTGGTAGTGATCATCGTTGCACTGACAGCACTGGGATCACTGGCTATACCTAATGAGGAATGTGCTTCTGCATTCCGGCTTCTGAAGTCCGCTTTTCTGTTTCTGGGAGGATTTCTAGGTATATTCGGAATCGTGTTGGGACTGTATCTCACCATGGCGCATCTGGCAGGACTTTTAAGCTTCGGTGTCCCATATCTGGTACCTTTTGTAGAGAAGAACAGTGAGACGGAAACCGGTGGAAGGATTTTGCGACAGCCCTTCCGGAAGCGGAAATTCCGGCCGCTGTATGCCAGAAATGCCCAGAAACGTAGGCTTCGGACAAGGCCATGGAGCCGGAAAGGATAAAGGTTATGAGATTTGCGGAGAATAACAGGATTTCCCACAGACAGCTTTTTCGGCAGATCATACTGGTGTTTCCGGCGCCGTTTCTGCTGTGCCTGTTTAAGAATGGAGCGATGTTGGGCATCAGTGCCATGGCAGGGACAGCTGCTGCGGCCGTAGTGCTCTCTTTTTATGTGATCTGGCTGATACGTCTGACACCTGCATATGGAGAGCTTTCCAAAAGGACAGGAAGTTTTACTGTACGATTTATTGGCCTGTTCTTTTTGGTATATGTGATCGCAAGTTCGGCATTTCTTTCGGGCCTTCTGGGGGAGGTGATCCCGGAAAGTCTGATCAGCGGGATTTCCGGAAAATGGCTGTCTCTTCTTGCAGTTGCAGCCTGTAGTCTGGGAACGCATCGCGGAATGCAGAGAAGAGGGCGGATCGCTGAGGTGTCCGGAAGGATTTTTCTGGCAGGGATCCTTCTTCTGATGCTTTTATGTGCAGGGCAGGGAAAAACAGAGTACTTTATGGAAGTGATGAAAGATCCGGAAACAGGATTTACAGGAGAGCGATGGCTCCGTGATCTGTATACACTTTTGTGTGCTTTTTCAGGAGCAGGACTTCTTCCCTTCGGGCTGGAGTATGCAAAAAAACAGGGAAGTGCCAGAAAACCTGTGATCCTGGCTTTTCTTACAGTTTGCGGGATCATTTTTGGAATGCAGCTCCTTCTTCCGGCAGTCTTTGGAGGTGCACGCCTTAAAAACGAGATCTGTCCGGTACTACCTCTTCTGGAGGGTGCAGATCTTCCGGGAAACGTACTGGCGAGATTTGATGTGATATGGATGGGGTTTCTGGTATTCGGACTTTTGTTTTCTCTGGGAAGTTTGTTTCATTACGGAAATCAGATCGCGGAAAAAACCGGATTCGGGACCGGTCGGTACTGGATCCCGGCAGCAGGCTGGCTGCTTTCCCTGTATGAGAGAAACGGGATGGGGATCCGGGAGTATTATGGCTGGTATCTGGGGTACATCTTTGTGCCGTTTCTGATTGTGATACAGCTTTTTCTCAGTACGGAAAACCGGGGAAGACGGAAGAAAAAAGTAACTGTGGCAGGACTTGTCCTGGTCATCACTTTGACGGGATCAGGCTGTGCGGCAGTAGAACCGGAAAAAAGAGCTTATCCGCTGGCACTGGGGGCCGGTGTTTCAGAGAATGGCTTTGTGCTGAAATATGCAATGCCGGATATGAGTACAGCTACCGGACAGGAAAAACCGGACGAAGATCCGATTTCTGTGCTGACTCTTTCCGGCCGGGACTTTCAGGAGATCGAGGCAGTCTACAACCGGTCTCAGGAAAAATTTCTGGATCTGGGTCATCTTGAAGTGCTGATCCTGGATGAACAGATTCTGGAAGAGGGATCCCGGGAAGCACTGATCGGATATCTGAAGCAGGAAGAGCATATCGGAGAGGATGTCTACGTGTTCCGGACGGATATGCTGGGAGATGTTTTTCACTGGAAGGGAGCCCGGGAAAGCTCCATAGGGGAATACCTTCAGGGAATTCAGGAGAACCGCACATCCGGGCAGCAGAAGAAGGGTGTGACTCTGCGGGAGGTATATCATCAGTTCTGTCAGGATGGAACGCTGCCCTGGCTTCCGGAGATATGGGTGGAAGGTGAGCTTCTGGAAGTGGATTACGGCAGTAATGAATAGATGGGAGCCGGACTGTTAATAATACAGATGATGATCAGTACGATAAATCGTACAGTATATCTCTGGATAAGATCATCAGAAGATTTTTGACAGGAGGGCTTGCTCATGGAGCATATAAAAACGAAGAAGCATGTATTAAAAAAAGCAGGAGGGTTCCTTTTGCTCACGGCAGTGATCCTTGCAGGGAGTACCTGGGAGAGAAGAACTGCCGGTGATCGGCAGCCACAGTTTTATGCCTGGTGGGGAACGATCTACCCGGAATTCTGTTTTGAAAAAGCAGAGGACAACGGGGAAAATAAGCCGGTGAAGATATCCTTCTGGCTTGCGCAAGCCCTGGATTGGTGATACAATATTTCAACGGACCAATCACGTTCGATTAATTATTTCAGGAGATAAGATCAATGAATATAGACAGAAACGCACCGGTGGGTGTGTTTGATTCCGGTATCGGAGGACTGACAGTAGCCCGGGAGATCATGCGCAATCTCCCATCGGAAAAAATCGTATATTTCGGAGACACAGCCAGAGTTCCCTATGGAAGCAAATCCAGAGAAACGGTGATCCGTTATTCCCGCCAGATCATTCATTTTCTGCAGGAACAGAAGGTGAAGGCCATTGTGGTGGCCTGTAATACAGCCAGTGCATTTGCTCTGGATGCGGTGAAGGATGAACTGGATATCCCGATCCTTGGAGTGATCGAGGCCGGTGCCAAAGTTGCTGCCCAGGAAACCAGAAATAAACGGGTGGGCATTATCGGAACGGTGGGCACGGTAGGAAGCGGTATCCATGCCTCTTATCTGAAAGAACTGGATCCGGAGATCACCGTGATCGGAAAAGCGTGCCCGCTGTTTGTTCCGCTGGTAGAAGAGGGCTGGTATCATGATCCGGTCACCGAGGAGGTTGCGAGAAGATATCTGAAGGAGCTGCAGGAGCAGGAGATCGATACACTGATCCTCGGATGTACGCACTATCCTCTTTTAAGATCTACCATCCGCAAGATCATGGGTGAGGAGGTCTGCCTTGTGAATCCTGCATATGAGACGGCGCTAGAGCTTAAAAAGTTACTCTCCAGACTGGATCTTGCCAGCAATGAGGTAGCACAGGAGGAATTCCCGTATCGCTTTTATGTAAGTGATCTTGCAGAGAAGTTTAAGGATTTTGCCAATTCCATCCTGCCGTATAACGTAGAAAAAACACAGAAGATCGATATCGAAAAATATTAAACAGATCTGTACATAAATGATAGGAGAAAAGAATGCAGAAAGAAGTTTTGATCCATGTAAGAGGGCTTCAGATGATGGATGCACAGGGGGATCAGGAACCTATAGAGATCATTGTTCCGGGACAGTATTATTTCCGCAATGGTTCTCATTATCTCAGATATGAGGAACTGCTGGATGAAACAGCAGAACCCACCATCAATTACATAAAAGTATCCGGAAAGGGTCTGGAAGTCAGCAAGAAGGGACTGGTCAATGTACACATGGTATTTGAACAGGGCAAAAAAAACATGACCTATTATACTACCCCTTACGGAACACTTCAGATGGGAATCTCAGCTACGAATCTGGAGCTGACGGAAAGCGAAGAGAACCTTCAGATCAAAGCAGATTATGCGCTGGATATGAATGAAGAACATGTGGCAGACTGCTATCTGGCGATCCAGGTACAGCCAAGAGACTGCAAGGATTTTGTTTTATAGATCCTGCAGAAAATAAAAGATATATAATTACACTACATAAGAACAGCCGCCATGCATCAGGGGAATTCCTGAAAGCATGGCGGCTGTTTTGGATTCTGATCATTTACGGAATCTTGCGAGGAAGCCTTTTTTCTTCTTCTGTGGTGTTTCAAGAGAACCACGGATTCCTTTTACGCCAACGATGTAAAGACCGCTGACTTCAGCTTTGATCTCTTTCTTAACCGGGATCAGATCAAAGACTTTCTCATCTGCAATGAGGATGCTGATCTTCGGACCAACTTTAGCTTTTACGATCGGAAGTTTGGAACGACGCATAAGCTTCGGTGTCTGGTCAATGACCATCTGTGGAAGTCCGGAATCTTTCAGTGGCATCCGCTTTTTATCGATGATCAGCATGGAAACTGTCTGCTTGTTGGCCTGGATCTGAGCCTGCTGTTCGTCCTGTTTTTTCTGAGCCTTCTTTCCGAAGAAGTAGAGTGCGACTAATGCTGCGATCAGAATAACGAGGATGACCAGAAGAACAATGGTAACTGTACTCATTTGAGAATCCCCCTGTATGTATATTTGTTTCGCAATCGGTTACATTACGTACAAAACATTTTAGCATTGTTTTCCCAAAAAGGCAAGATAAAAGAAAAGTGAAAAAGACAGGAGGAATGGTGGAAATTTCAGCGTTTACAAGGTATAATGATTATGCTGTGGTCCACAATATATACCAGATGGATTGCAGAAACAGGGTGATCTTTGTTTATACGTAAGAAACGAAAGAAGACCAGAGATGGAGGAAATTGGTATGGAAGAGAACAGGCCCCGGAGATCCAGACCAGAAATGGGAACTCCGGAGTATGAAGAATGGCGTAAATGTATGCTGGAACGCCGCAGGAAGCGCCTGCAGCGGGAACGCAGAAATCGTCTGATCGCTATAGGAGCAGTAATTTTGCTTGTCGCCGGAGGCATATCCGCCGGTGTGACAGCTTTTAAAGAAAAAAATACAGCAGTCTCTCAGCAGAAAAAAAGCGCATCTGCTACAAAAGAATCAAACAAAACAGAAAATCAGAAAAATTCGCAGGATGAAAGTTCCAAGCAGAACGTTCTGACAGAAGCTGCCGCATCAGAAGAAACCGTATCCGGTGATACTCTTGCAAAGGCAGATTTTCTGGCACAGCAGTATAATTATGATAAGGCAATAGATCTTCTGAAAAACGATCCGGATTACGGTTCCAGCCAGAAGATGCAGAATGCAGTAAAAAAATATGAAGAAACAAAAGCAACATGTACGGCATGGCCACTTGAAGAAGTGACGCATGTCTTTTATCATATTCTGATAAAAGATACATCCAAAGCTTTTGACGGAGATTATAAAGAAGCAGATTATAATCAGGTTATGACTACCATTGATGAGTTTAATAAGATTACGCAGACCATGTACGATAAGGGCTATGTCATGGTAAGCATTAAAGACATGGCAAAGGTGGATGAAAACGGCAATATCACAGAAGGAGAAATTCTTCTCCCACCGGGGAAAACACCGTTTGTCCTTTCGCAGGATGATGTATGTTATTATCATTATATGGATGGAGATGGTTTTGCCACAAAACTGATTGTGGATGAAGAGGGGAAAATCCGCAACGAATATGTGGAAGATGATGGCAGCGTATCAGTAGGAGATTACGATATGGTACCATTGATTGACCGTTTTGTGGAGCAGCATCCGGATTTTTCCTACCGGGGAGCCAAGGGAATCGTGGCACTTACCGGGTACAATGGAATTCTGGGATACCGTACAGACGAAAGTTATGAAACACGTCCTGCAGATCTGGATGCAAATAAAGTACAGTGGCTGGACGAACATCCGGATTTCAGTCTGGAGGAAGAACGGGCAGCCGCAAAAAAAGTTGCTGATGCTATGAAGGCAGAAGGCTGGGAATTTGCGAGCCATACCTGGGGACATCAGAATGTAGGACAGATTTCCCTGGAGAAACTGCAGTCCGATACCGAAAAATTCAAAAAAAATGTGGATCCGCTGATTGGGGGAACGGATATCATTATTTTTGCTTTTGGAACAGATCTTACAAATGCAGCAGATTATTCCGGTGATAAATTCGAATATCTGAAGGGACAGGGCTATAATTATTACTGTAATGTAGATTCCAGTCAATATTTTGTACAGATCCGTGACCGCTATTTCCGACAGGGAAGAAGAAATCTGGATGGATATCGTATGTATTATAATCCGGAGCTTCTGGAAGATCTTTTTAACGCAAAAGAAGTTTTTGATTCTGCAAGACCGACACCGGTACCGCCGATGGGATGATCCGCAGATAAAAGATACGAGGGGACTTAAAAGAAAGGGGCTTATTATTTATGAAGAAAAAAATTGCAGGTGTACTGACAACAGTACTTGCAGCGTCACTTCTTGTGGGCGGAAATTCTTCCGTTACCGTTGAGAAGGACAATATGATTGCCCAGTCACAGGACAGTGAAGAAACACAGTCAGATGAGGCAGAAGAGGAGGATACACAGTCTGAAGAAGCAGAAGAAGTGGCCAAAGTAGCAGCAGATCCGGAGGATCAGCCGGCAGCTACCGAGACACCAAAAGAAGAAAAAAAAGCAGAGAAGGAAACCCAGAAACGGGAAGAATCCGAAGACAGTTCCACAAGTACTTCCTCAGACGAAAAAACACTTCTCAAGAAGGCGCAGAAACTGGCACAGCAGTATGACTACACAGGGGCGATTTCTGTTCTTCAGAATAACTGGAAGTTTGCAACCAGTGATAAGATGCAGAAGGCAGTATCGGAATACAGAAAGAAAAGAGATGCCTGTGTGGAATATCCGCTGGAAAATATTACCCATGTGTTCTTTCATTCACTGATTGTAGACACATCCAGAGCTTTTGACGGAGATTCCGATGAAGCGGGATACAATCAGATGATGACAACAGTCAGCGAGTTTAAAAAGATGATTCAGAGTATGTATGAGAAGGGATACGTACTGGTAAGTCCTCATGACATGGCGGTTGTTAATGATGACGGAACTATGAGCAGAGGAAAGATCATGCTTCCGGAAGGCAAGATTCCGTTTGTGCTTTCCGAAGATGATGTCAGCTATTACCATTACATGGATGATGACGGTTTTGCCACAAAGCTGGTAATTGATGACAACGGAGACATCAAGTGTGAATATAAAAAGGCAGACGGAACAGTTGTAACCGGCGATTACGATGTGGTGCCTATTCTGGACTCCTTCATAAAACAGCATCCGGATTTTTCCTATCATGGAAGAAAAGGAATTCTGGCGATGACAGGTTACAACGGAGTTCTGGGATACCGTACCGACGGTGCCTATAAAACCAAGAAAAATCTTCAGGATAACCAGAAGGCTTTTCTTAAAGCCAATCCGGACTTTGACTATGACAAAGAGGTAAAGCAGGCCAAGAAAGTGGCAAAAGCCATGAAAAAAGACGGCTGGGAATTTGCAAGCCATACCTGGGGACACAGAAATGCAACGTCTTCCACTGCGGCTGAACTGAAAACCGATAATAAGAAATGGGAAAAATATGTGGCTCCGATTCTGGGAAAAACGGACATGATTATTTTTGCCTTTGGCGCAGATATTGGTGACTGGGAAGGATATACTTCGGATAATGCCAAGTATGAATATTACAAGAGCCGTGGCTACCGTTATTTCTGTAACGTGGATTCCAGCCAGTATTTTGTACAGATCACAAGTGAATATTTCCGACAGGGAAGAAGAAATCTGGACGGATATCGTATGTATTACAATCCGGATATGCTCAGTGATCTGTTTGATGTATCTGAAGTATGGGATTCTTCCAGGCCGACACCGGTTCCTGAAATGTAAAAAAGTAATTCAGATTTTACAGGGAAACATAAAAAAAGACTATAATAATCCACAGTTGAATATAGAGTTTGAATCGGAATATAAATATCCGTTTTATTTGATGAAGGGAGTAAGATATGAAGAAAAAGACATATCTCGTTATTCTTGCACTGTGTGCAGCTATGGCAATGACAGCCTGTGGCACATCTGCAGGTCAGAAAGAAGAAACAAAATCCACAGCGGAATCACAGGATACAGCTGATGAAAAAGATTCCAAAGCAGCAGATTCCGCAGAATCAGATTCAGATAAAGAAAGTACAGGCACAGTTTCCGGAGATACAAGACTGGTATCTGTGGATGATGTCAGCAAATATGTGACAATCGGACAGTATAAGGGGCTGTCTCTTGATAAATCTGTAGAAGCGGTAACCGATGATATGGTTGACGGAAGAATTAAGGAAGAATTACAGAATAAGGCCGAGGAAGTAACCGAAGGAAGCGTCCAGAACGGTGACGTGGTTACGATCAATTATGTAGGAACCAAAGATGGTGTGGCATTTGATGGAGGAACAGCCAACAATTATGAACTGACCATTGGTTCCGGAACTTTTATTGACGGTTTTGAAGATGGAATTATCGGAATGAAAAAAGGCCAGACAAAAGATCTCGATCTTACATTCCCGGAAGAGTATTCATCTGAAGAGCTGGCAGGACAGGAAGTTGTATTCAAAGTTACCCTGCAGAGCTTCAAACGTGCACCGGAGCTTACCGATGACTGGGCAGCCAAGAATACAGACTGCAAAACAGCAGAAGAATACAGAAAAGAGATCCGCACCACACTGGAGGATGAGGCAAAAACAAGCGCACAGAATACACTCCGTGAGACTGCATGGAATACAGTACTTTCTGCTTCCGAAGTAAAAGAATATCCTCAGGATGATCTGGATACAGCAAAAACAGAATTTAAGACACTGTACGAAAATTACGCAAAACAGGGTGATATGACTCTGGAGGATTTTGTAAAAGCGCAGGGAATTTCCATGGATGATTTTGAGGAACAGAGCAGTCAGTATGCAGAATATAAGGTGAAACAGAACCTGATTGTGCAGGGAATTATGGATGCAGAGAATATGACACTTGAGGATGAAAAATCTCTCAGCATTCAGGATGAACTGATTAAGGCATATAATGTCAAAGATCTGGCAGCGCTGGTAGATAAATATGGACAGGCTGCAGTAGATGAATCCATCGGACTTCTCAGGGTAGAAGATTTTATACTGGATAATGCTACAGTGGAAGAAAAAGTTACTGCCGGTGATACCGAAGGCGTAAACGGAGACGATCCGTCAGAAGACGGAAGCAGCGCTGAGGGAACGGTTGATGAAGAACTGGAAGCAGCAGAAGCCACAGATATGGTTCCTGAAGAGGGAGAAACAGATTCAGCAGAGTAAAACAGAGAAATGCGATGCGGTTCCTGGAATTCTTTCCGGGAACCGCTTTTTTTACAGAAAGACCAGAGGCAAAAATTAAGAGATTCTTTCGGAAATTCCATTGTATTTGAATACCAAATGAGGTATGATAAAGTTTAGACATTAAAAAGTTATAAGTAATATAAATGGGGATATATAAAATGGACAAAAGAGTTTTGCGCGAAAGAATGCGTAGAAAGCAGCAGCAATTAAGACGGCGGAGGATGATGAAACGCATAACCTGTGTGGTGGCGGCAATTCTTCTGCTGATTTTTGTTGTTCGAGGGGTAATTTTTCCGATTGTCAATCATGCAGGCGGTGGAAGCAGTAAAGATGCAGAGACTGTAAATGTGCAGGCGAATACGGCAGGAACTTCCACGGATAACAGTACAGAAGATGCTTCCGCGTCGTCCGATTCCGGATCTTCAGATTCATCTGGAGACAGCAGTTCGGATAACAGCAGCACAGATGCTACGGTGATGCCTGTAAAGGGTTCAGCGGCTGCGGACAAGCTTTCGGTTATGACACCAGGATGGCATGAAGATTCCACAGGAAAGTGGTATCAGAATCCGGACGGTACATATTATATCAATGGTTTTGCGGAGATTGACGGAACTACATACAGTTTTGATGAGAATGGATATATGCAGACCGGATGGGTTGAGAAAGGCGTGAAGGATTATTACTTCAATGAGGATGGTTCCTACGACCCGACTCAGAAGCGTCCGATGATTGCCCTGACTTTTGATGATGGACCTGGAGAATATACAGAAACACTTCTTGACACAGTTGAGAAATATAACATTCATGTTACTTTCTTTATGCTGGGACAGAATGTTGAGGGACGTGAGTCCACCGTACAGAGAATGGTTCAGCTTGGCTGTGAGATTGGTAACCACACCTGGGATCATCCGTCACAGACTCTTCCGAATATGGATTTGGATTCTGTTGTACAGGAATTCCAGAAAACAGATGACGAGCTGGTGAAAGCCTGCGGACAGGCTGCAACCGTGTGCCGTGCACCGTATGGAGCAATCACAGAAGAACAGATGGCAGCAGTAGGCAAACCGTTTTTCATGTGGTCCACAGACTCCCTGGACTGGAAACTGATGGATGCGGATGCGGATTACAATGAGATCATGAACAGCGATCTGAGTGATGGTTCTATCATTCTGATGCATGATATCCATGAGCCATCTGTAAAATGTGCTACTGAGAAGTTGATTCCGGAACTGGTCAATGAGGGATATAAGCTGGTGACAGTCAGTGAACTTGCAGCAGCTAAAGATGTTACTTTACAGAGTGCTTCCTATTCTGACTTCTGGGACAGCTCCCTTCAGGCTGGACGTGTTGCAGGATATGCGGGAAATTCCAGTGATTCCACAGATTCTTCCGATGGAAGCGAATCTTCTGACAGCACAGATGTCAGCGATGGCTCTTCCGATGGTTCTGATGTCAGTGACGGTTCCGATGATTCCTCTGACGGAAGTGATTATTCCGATGGTTCTTCCGATGATGGAAGCTATGATGACGGTTCCTATGACGATGGTTCCTACGATGATGGAAGTGAAGAATAATTAAGAAGATATTTGGTTAAATAACACCAGAGACCTGAGTGACAAAATGTGCGTCATTCAGGTCTCTTTTTTGACTTTATCTGACACTGTCGGATAATAGACACATATTAGCCGAAGAGGGTTTTTCCTTGACTGAAAATATAGGGATTGGTATAATTATAGAATAAAAAACTCCACTTAAAATTGGGGAATGGACGGTGGCAGAACTATAAAGGGAGGTACCTGAAAATGGGAAAGAAATTACAATTTACGGAGCTTGACCAGTATCTGTTTGGTCAGGGCACGAATTATGATATTTACAGGAAGCTGGGAGCACATCCGGACACGCAGAACCGGAAAAAAGGAGTTTATTTTGCAGTGTGGGCACCTAATGCACAGGCGGTTTCTGTTATAGGTGAATTCAACGAATGGGATACGGAGAAGAATCCCATGAAAAAAGTTGGACCCATTGGCGTTTATGAGACATTTGTACCGGGAGCGAAGATCGGACAGCTGTATAAATTTTACATTACAGGTGCACATGGTGAGGAGCTTTACAAGGCAGATCCATATGCCAATGCCGCTGAAATGCGTCCCGGAACAGCTTCTCGTATTACAGATATCACCAACTATAAATGGAAAGATGATACCTGGATGAAGAACCGTGAGGCCTTTGATCCGGATACAAGTGCCATGTCTATTTATGAGGTGCATCCGGGTTCATGGATGAAACATCCGCAGACCGCGGAAGACGAGGATGGTTTCTATTCCTACAGAGAGCTGGCCCCGAAGCTTGCCGGGTATGTCAAGAAAATGGGTTACACACATGTTGAGTTTATGGGCATCGCAGAGCATCCTTTTGACGGTTCCTGGGGTTATCAGGTTACCGGCTATTATGCACCGACCTCCCGTTACGGAACACCACAGGATTTCAAATATATGGTTGATTATCTCCATCGCCAGAAGATTGGTATTATCCTTGACTGGGTACCGGCGCACTTCCCGAAGGATGCACACGGACTTGCCAACTTTGACGGAACTGCAGTATACGAGCATGCAGATCCGAGACAGGGCGAGCATCCGGACTGGGGAACCAAGATCTACAATTACGGACGTCCGGAGGTGAAGAATTTCCTGATCGCAAACGCTCTTTACTGGGTAGAGGAATGCCACGTTGATGGTCTTCGTGTAGATGCGGTTGCATCCATGCTCTACCTGGATTACGGTAAAAAAGACGGTGAGTGGGTTGCCAATAAATACGGTGGAAACAAGAACCTGGAAGCCATTGAATTCTTCAAGCATCTGAATACGGTTGTGCTCGGAAGAAATCATGGAACTGTCATGATTGCGGAGGAATCTACCGCATGGCCGATGGTAACCGGCAAGGCAGAAGATGACGGCCTGGGATTCTCCCTGAAATGGAATATGGGATGGATGAACGATTTCCTGGAATATATGAAGCTGGATCCGTATTTCCGTAAATTTAATCATAATAAGATGACATTTTCCATGACTTATGCATACAGTGAGAAGTATGTTCTGGTTCTTTCCCACGATGAGGTAGTACATCTGAAGTGCTCCATGCTGGAAAAAATGCCAGGCGAACTGGATGATAAATTCAAGAACCTGAAGGCTGGCTATACCTTCATGTTCGGACATCCTGGTAAGAAACTTCTGTTTATGGGACAGGATTTTGGACAGCTCCGGGAGTGGAGTGAGGCCAGAGAGCTTGACTGGTATCTTCTTGGAGAGGAGAATCATCAGAAACTGCAGCAGTATGTCAGTGATCTTCTTCATATTTACAGGAAATATCCGGCACTTTATGGTGCGGACAATGATCCGTCTGCATTTGAGTGGATCAATGCCAACGATGGCGACAGAAGCATCTTTAGTTTTGTGAGAAAATCCCCCACAAGACGTAACAACATTCTGGTTGTATGCAACTTCACGCCGGTAGCACGTCCGGATTACCGTGTAGGTGTACCGAAGAAGAAACAGTACAAACTGATTATGAATGAGCAGGGACTTCTTCCGAAAGGCAAGGCATTCAAGGCAGAGAAGAAGAACTGCGACAACCGGGAATTTTCTTTTGCATATCCGCTGGAAGCTTATGGAGTCGGCGTATTTACATACTGATATTCCGGGTTGACAAATGTCTTTTTGGACAGTATAGTAAGCCATATAAAGGGGAGTAGCTGGCACGTCAGTGTTCATGATGTCGTCAATCTCGATGGGTGAATGCCTGTCCGTATCGTGATGAAACAGCGAGACTTTTATTGCATGTTTTTTGTGCAATAAAAGTCTCTTTTTTTTACGATTCTGCCCATACTATTAACAGGGATTCTGCTGAGGATCTGTAAAGGAGGAATGGTATCTGTGAAAGCTTATTACAATGAAACGGTAGAAACTGTACGCAGAGATCTGAATGGGGAACAGGATTTTCTGACGAATGAGGAAGTAAAAAGAAGGCAGGAAAAATTCGGATTCAATGAACTTGCGGAAGGTAAGAAAAAAAGTAGTCTGCAGATTTTTCTGGAACAGTATAAAGATTTTCTGGTGCTGATCCTGATTGTTTCGGCGGTGGTTTCCCTGTTCCTGGGGGAAACAGAGAGTGCGGCGGTAATTCTGGTTGTGATTACCATGAATGCCATTCTGGGAACTGTGCAGACCATTAAGGCAGAGAATTCCCTGGAAAGCCTGAAACAGCTGGCTGCACCGGAGGCAAAAGTGGTAAGGAACGGCAAAGTGGTGCAGATCCCGGGACGGGAGATCACAGTAGGAGATATCGTTCATCTGGAGGCGGGGGATTATATTCCGGCAGATGGACGTGTGCTGGAGAGTGCCAGCCTGAAAACAGATGAGAGCGCACTTACCGGAGAAAGCCTCGGGGTGGATAAGATCAGTGACCCGCTGGAAGGGAAACTGGCCCTGGGGGATCAGAAAAACATGGTATTTTCCGGAAGTTACGTAACTTATGGAAGAGGTGTTTTTCTTGTAACAGACATTGGAATGAACACGGAAGTTGGAAAGATCGCCAGCCTTTTGAAGAATACTTCGGAGAAAAAAACGCCGCTTCAGGTTAATCTGGATCAGTTTGGCAAAAAGCTTTCCATGATGATCCTTCTGCTGTGTGGAGCACTTTTTGTCCTGCAGGTACTGAAAGGCGGAAATGTGGCAGATGCATTCCTGTTTGCAGTGGCGCTGGCTGTAGCGGCGATCCCGGAGGCTTTAAGTTCCATTGTGACTATCGTGCTGGCTTTTGGTACCAGAAAAATGGCAAAGGAAGGTGCGATCATCCGGAAGCTCCAGTCTGTGGAAGGGCTTGGAAGCGTATCGGTGATCTGTTCGGACAAAACGGGAACACTGACGCAGAACCGTATGACTATTGAACACTACTATGTGGACGGACGTGATATCCCTGCAGATGAGATCGATCCGGAAGATCCCCTTCAGGGACAGATGCTCAGGTTCAGTATCCTGTGCAACGATTCCACCAATGTGGAAGGGCAGGAGATCGGAGATCCCACAGAAACGGCAATGATCAATCTCGGGGACAGAGGTTGCAAAAGATGCGGCATCTATGGTTCTGACGGATGATAATTTTGCCACGATCATCAAGGCAGTGGAGAGTGGACGAAATATTTATGAAAATATCAAAAAAGCTATACAGTTTCTTCTTTCCGGAAATTTTGCGGCAATTCTGGTAGTGATTGTGGCTTCTCTGATGAGCTTACCGGTTCCTTTTGCGCCGGTGCATCTGCTGTTTATCAATCTGCTTACGGATAGCCTTCCGGCCATTGCGCTGGGGCTGGAACCTTACCATCATGATGTGATGGGAGAAAAGCCCAGACCCGTAAAGGAATCCATTCTTACAAAAGATTTCCTGACCCGCATTGGAGTGGAAGGTGGTGTGATCGGTGCTGTGGTGCTGGCTGCATTTTTGATTGGATATCGGGATGGAAATAAAGTGCTGGCAGGTACTATGGCGTTTGCGGTGCTGTGCCTGTCAAGATTGCTTCACGGATATAATTGTAAGGCGAAAAAACCGGTGATTTTTACCGGAGAATTTTTTAATAACCATTTTATGCAGGGAGCGTTCCTGGCTGGATTTATACTTCTTACAGTGGTACTTACGGTTCCGGTGCTTCATGATTTTTTTTGTAGTGCAGACACTTAAAATGGGAGAGCTTCTGACCGTTTATGGATTGTCAGGATTAAGTATGCTGGTGATTCAGGGACTGAAACAGGTGGTGAAGTTCTGACAAAAAACAGAAAATAAAAAATACCGGGGATCGGAATGTCATTGGAAGATAAGACATTCCGATCTCCGGTGTTTTTATCTGGAATTAATACAACTTACTCTTCGCTGTCATAGTAGGAGTCATCATAAGAAGAATCGTCGTAAGAAGTATCATCGTAGGAACCATCGTCATAGCTGCTGTCATCATAAGAATCCGAGCCATCATCGGAGGTGTCATCCGAGGAGCTGTCTGTGCTGCCAGAATTATTGTCTGCAGAGTTGAAATTTTCGGAATTAATGTCAATTCCTTTGTCCGCATAATATTTTTCTGCTGTGATAGAATCGGTGTCTTCTACGATATTTCCGGATGCATCAATCATATTCAGATCAGTATCAATGGTTACATCCAGAAGATTGGTTCCTGTGGATGGGGTAACATTCATGGACATGATTTCATTGAATTTCTTTTTCAGGTTGTCGAGAGTGAATACACCGGAACCAATGTATTTCTGGACACCATTTTGAGATGCCAGTTCCTCCGTGTAGTCAGAAAGCATGTATGGCCCAAATTCTCCGGCATCGCTGTTGTAATGCATAACCAGAGGTTCTACAGTTGGTGTCAGGATCTCGATGGAAGTTTTGCCATCTTTTACCGTTTTCTGGATAGTGAATTTTGCCATTCCGCCAAGGAGCTCTTCCAGTTTCTGCTGGGTGGATACGAAATTTCCCAGAGAGTAGAAAACGACAGCTTCATTGCCATTATCATCGGTAAGGCGGCCGTATGGCTGAAGTACATGTGGGTGACCGCCGATGATGACATTTACACCCTGTTCCATGAGATAGGCTGCCCATTGTTTTTCGTATTCGTTTGGCATGGTTTCGTCTTCGGTGCCCCAGTGTGCTACGAAGATGATGCAGTCGGCCTGCTGTTTGGCTTTCTGGATCATGGTTGTGATCTTGTCCTTGCGGATCATGTCGATCATGTAGTCTTTTCCTTCGATTCCGCCTACGTTTGTGCCGTAGGTGTAATCCAGAAATGCGATTTTGATACCGTTTACTTCGCGGATTTTTACGGTGTCAGCATCTTCCTGGGAGTCATGGATTCCGAGAAGTGTGACATCTGGATAATTGGTTTTCCAGAAGTTCAGTGTGTCGGTGAGGAAGCCTTCGCCGAAGTCATCAATGTGGTTGTTGGCGGATTCTACTACGTTGAATCCGGCCTTTACGATGGCGTCGCCTACTTCGGTCGGGGTTGCGAAGGAGGGGTAGGAGCTTACGCTGTCGTGGTCGGTTGTGAAGACGGTTTCCTGGTCGATCATTTTGATGTCTGCGTCTTTGATGGCGTCCTGGATGTGGGTGTAGATTTTGTCGTAGTTCCAGTTGCCGTCCGAGGATGCGCCTGCGTCTATGAGGCTCTGGTGGTAGAGGTTGTCGCCGACTGCGATAACGGAGGCTGTGGTGATTTCTCCGGTAGTGGCAGCTGCTTCTTGTTTTTCTTTTATTGCAGCTGCTTTTTTCTGGGCATCAATGGCTGGTTTGCGGATAAGGCGGTAGTCCAGCTGATTGAAGAAAAGTACCAGGATGGCAAGGACAACGATGGATGCCAGAAGGCTTATGCGGGCGTTGCTGCGTTCGCGGAAGTTTAACGGGATGTTGTCCTTGGGGTTGCGTTTGATGGGACGCCTGGGCTCTTGCAGCGGGGTAGGGGTGGATTCTCTTTTGAGGACTCGTTTGAGGGAGTCGGGGATTTTGATGTTGGGTGAGAATTTCATTTATGGTTTACCTTGTCTTTCTTTGATTTTTTTGAATGTAGTTGTTTTGTGAATGTTCGTTTTATTATTGCGTGGTTGTATTATAGCAGATTTTTTTTTTCGTGGGAAGAGGGTGGTGGGAGGGAACGTACGCCCGTGTTGGGGTTGCTGTCTGGTTTGTGGTTTTGTTGGACGGACGCTGGCAAGGCGTGTGCTGTCCGGCGCCGGGGCTTCGTCGGGGGCTGGCTTCTAAGCCGCTGAAAATCTGCTAAAACCGCTTCAAAAATTCCCGAACTCGCTTCGCTCAAACAGCGAGAATTTTTGAAGCAACGCAGATTTCCAGCGGCTAAGAATCAGCACCCCTCCTGCAGAGTCGTCGCCAGACAGCACACGCCTTGCCAGCTGGTGTTTCAAGCCGGGAAGTGCTGATGGCTGCCCGGGCAGTGAGGTTCAGAGTGTGAGGGTAGAGTGGCGGGGTGGGAGTTCGGTTTAGAATGTGAGGTTGAGTGGTTTCTCGGGAGTTGGATGAGCCGTCAGCGCTGCGCTGGACGGCGTGGAGGAAAGGCTGAGTTTCCTTGTGGTTTAACGGTAGGGGATGAGCCGAGGCGCTTCGCTGTCGGTTTGAAATGAAGTGGGAAGGGTGAGGTGTTGTTGCCTGGTGTGGGGGAGTGGTGTATACTGTAGGAAAAATGGAAGGGAGTGTTTTTGTGGGTGTTTACAGGCGTAAGGCGCAGTATCATGAGACGGATCAGATGGGGATTATCCATCATTCCAATTATGTGAAATGGATGGAAGAGGCCCGGATCGATTTTATGAAGGAGATGGGTTTTGGTTATGGCGAGGTGGAGAATCGGGGGATCGTTTCTCCGGTTGCGGGGGTTTCGGTTTCTTATAAGAAGCCGGTGCTTTTTGATGATGTGGTGGAGATTTCGGTTTCAGTGAGGAAGTATAGTGGTGCGGTTCTGGAACTGGATTATGAGTTTTTTAATGTGACCAGGGGCGAGGTCTGTACTGTGGCTTCTTCGAAGCATTGTTTTACCAGGGATGGGAAGCTGGTTTCTCTGAAGAGGGAGATTCCGGAACTGGATGTTCTGTTTAGAGATTGTGCGAAGGGAGAGTAAGTTGGATGGAAGTTGTGGAGATGCTTGATAATCTGAAGGAAAAGGCCCGCAGGGACCCGGCGCTTCGGGAGGTTTTGCTGGCTACCCGTAAGGAGAAGGAGCCGCTGGCTGCCTTCTGTAAAAAGTGCCGGGAGCTTGGGGTTCCAGTTTATGAGATGGATCTGATTGCGGCGGGGGAAGAGTTTTATGCGGCTATGAAGCGGAGCACCAATGGTGGCGGGGAGAATTCTCCGATGCTTGAGGGTGAGGATGATTTTTATGAGCTGTTTTTTGCGGGGCTGGAGTAAAGAGGTCAAGCGGATATTCGCAATTGAAGCAGGGGACTTACTTGATTTGGTTAAAATTCCGCGTCAATATACTTCTCCAGCACTGGGTACTGTACACCACCGATTTTCAGCACCTGGCTGTGGAATTTTTTGAGGTCAAAATCCTGGCCCAGGCGGTTCTGTTCGGAGGTGCGTAGGTCCAGTATGCTTAAGTAGCCCCAGTAGTATTTCAGATAATTCCCGGGGGTTTCCAGGATGTACTGATAGATTTCGGAGACAACGGTGCTTTCTTCGATGCCAAAGGCTTTCAGGAAGCTGGCTGCTTCGGCCTGGGTCCAGCCGTTGTAGTGGATCTCAATATCCAGAAGTGAGTACATACATAAGTTGATGCTGCGGTTCAGCCAGGAGATCCTGGCAAGTTCTGTGGCAGAAGGATCCTTTATATAACCGGCTGCGTACTGGTAGGCAAAGGGCTCAATATAAGTGGCCCATCCTTCCGCAAAACCGGAGGTGCAGAGCAGATTCCGGATGCCGGAGGGATTCTGGCGCTCAAAAGTGACAGTCTGGTAAAGATGTCCCGGGAATCCTTCATGTGCCAGTGTGGTAAAAAGCTCCAGGCCCTGGTAGCTGGCAGCCGGATTTATGTAGATCACATTGGGGGTTCCGGTATCCATAGGTGGGGTGAGATAAAAGGCGGGGCTTAGATATTCTTTCATGGAATCGTGGACTGTGCGGAGCTCAAAGGTGACATCTGTGAGAGGTGGGAAGTCTGTTTGGATCTTCTGCTGCAAGGCATTCAGCATCTGGGCAGGCTTTATTTTTCTGAAAGTGATTCCCTGGCTGAGAGTAGTCAGAAGCTCCGGGTTTTGTCGAAGTATGGTTCCTGCGATGCCGATCTCGTCGGAAAGCTGTCCGGAGAGTCGTTTTTCCATTTGCTTTACAGGAACGTAAGAGCCGGTCTGACTCTGAAGAAGATAGAGATAGTAGGCTTTTCCTCCTTTGAAATAAGTCAGGCCACGAGTGTTTTTTCCTGTGCCACGCAAAGCTTCCAGACCGGTCATAAGTTCCTGATAGGCTGGGATGACTTCTGTTTTCATAAGATTTTGGTGGGTCAGGACCAGAGCGTTCTGCTCTGAGGAAGGAAGTTTTCCATATTCGGATAGCTTTTTCTGGAAAATTTCCAGCATATAATTGTTATCGGGATTCTGGATAAAAGCACTGCATTGTGCAAGGACCCGGTCCAGGGTAGTATCGCTCATAAAGAAACCAGCTTCGGATTTCTTTTTTTCAAATTCCAGGATGCTCCGAAAGTATGGGCGGATGGTGGTGAGAAGAGTGAGATAGTCGGTGATATCACGATCTTCATAAAAGGCATATTCCGCCAGAAGAACCGGAAGCTGAGCCTGAATACCAAGACTTGGGCCAAGAGGCTCCTGAAGCAGATAATTGTCGCCCAGTGATTTTTCCGTGTGGTAATAGAGAAGCATGGAGTCCAGCGTCAGCTGATTTTCCGTGGAAAGGCGGCTGTAGCGGAAGGATTTCAGTTTTTTTTCGTACTGGCTGCAGATCTGGTATGTATTTTTCATATCTGTGGGGACAGTGCCAAGAGAAGCTTTTTTTCGCCGGATACCCTGTTTTTCCGGATGTGCCAGGGTATAATGGAGGGTAAGGGTGCTGCCGGAAACTTCATTTTGAAAAACTTTTCCGGAAAAGGCTTCGAATTTTCCGTTTTCTGTGATCCCGTGAGTGGAAAAATAACCGGCAGTAAGGCCGGTGAGAAGTGCCAGGATAAGAAGCAGAGTGATGATAATAGGAGATTTATTTTTCCTGATTTTAAGAGACATAAGACAGTCTTTCATTACTGTTTACAGACATATACCATGTGGAGAGTGCTGATGGTCTCGAAGCAAACAGTAACGTCCTTTCAGAGTGGCGCTTTGTTCTATCATATTGGAAAATTACGGAATCTATGATATTATGTGAGCGGAAATATACAAAAATGGAGAAATAACATGAGTGATATTTATGATCTTGCAATTTTAGGCGGAGGTCCGGCAGGGATCACGGCAGCGATCTATGCGTCCAGGGCCAGATTAAATACTATATGGATCGACAAAAATTTCGCACCGGGCGGCCAGATCACAGCTACCTATGAGGTGGATAATTATCCGGGAATGCCGGGAATCTCAGGCATGGATCTGGGGGAAGCGTTCGGGGAGCATGCACGGAAACTGGGACTGGAACCGCAGCGCGAGAAGATTCTTTCCCTGGAAAATATTTCCGGGGAGGTCAAGACGATCCGTACAAAAAAACACGAATACCAGGCAAAAACGCTGATCCTTGCATTTGGGGCAGAGCACCGGAAGCTGGATATTCCGGGAGAAGATGATCTTGGCGGCCTTGGAGTTTCCTACTGCGCTACCTGTGACGGAGCTTTTTATAAGGACAGAACTGCAGTGGTAGTGGGCGGCGGAAACGTGGCAGCAGAGGATGCGGTTTTTCTTTCCGGTCTCTGTGAAAAAGTATATCTTGTCCATCGCCGTGATGCGCTTCGGGCGGATAAGGCCATTCAGGAGAAGGTTTTTGCCTGCGAAAATATAGAAATGGTGTGGGACAGTGTTCCACTTGAGATTTTGGGCCAGGAAGAAGTGACAGGTCTTAAGATCCGCAATGTGAAAACAGAGGAAGAACGGGAACTGAAAGCAGACGGCGTTTTTATCGCAGTAGGCATTGTTCCCAGCACGGCACTTGTAAAAGACCAGCTTAAGCTGGATGAAAACGGATATATTTGTGCAGGAGAAGATGGTGTTACCAGCGCACCTGGGGTTTTTGCAGCGGGGGATATTCGTACCAAGGCACTTCGCCAGATAGTAACTGCTGTTTCAGACGGAGCCAATGCAGTGGCTTCCGCACAGAAATATCTCTGGAGGACAGACAATGGCAACCATTAAGGAAATCGCGCAGAGAGCAGGTGTAAGCACAACAACTGTTTCCAACGTCATACATGGAAAAACAAAAAAAGTATCTCCTGCAAACATTGAGAAGATCGAGAATCTTATCCGGGAAATGGGATATGTCCAGAAAATGGGACTGAGAGTTCTCAATAAGGAGAAATCTCAGCTGATCGCAGTTGTGATCAATTATCATAAAGACTTCAAGGATTCTGTTATCGGAGATCCTTTTTACGGAAAGATCATCGGTTTTATTGAGAAATACGTGCAGGAACTTGGCTACTATCTGATGCTCTATTCTGCAAAAGATACGGACAAGATCTTTCAGATGGTCATGGGCTGGGATGTGGACGGCGTCATTGCCATCTCATTCAGCAAAAGCAACTGCGAAAAAATTTATCAGCTGATCAACAAGCCTATCGTTTCCATTGATGCCTACGGCGAGCTTGACGCAGGTCAGGAAAACCATGTCCTGAATATTGGACTGGACGACGAGAGCGGCGGTTACCTTATGACAAAATATCTCCTGGAATGCGGTTATGAGCATATCCAGGTCTGTGCAGGCCGTGACAATGGTGTGGATCATTTCCGTTACATGGGTGCCCAGCGTGCAGCGAAAGAATTTGCAGGGAAAAAGCAGAAGGTGCAGTTTACCGCTCTTGGAATGAACTACGCCAAACGAAAAGAAAGCTATGCGTGGCTGATTCAGCGGAAAAAACCGAAGACTGCCCTGTTTTTCCTGTCAGATCTTTATGCGCTGGAGGCGATCAGCTTTTTCAGCAGCCGTGGAGTGAAAATCCCGGAGGAGATTGGAATCGCAGGATACGATAATATCAGCTATGCGGAATTTTCCGTGCCAAGGCTGACCACGATCAGCCAGAATGTGGAGCAGAAAGCTTCCCTTGCGGTGGAGATCCTGATGGAGCGGATCAACGGTGTGGAGAAAGAGCGGGAGAATGAGATCGAGCTTCCGGTTACACTGATACCGCGGAAGTCGTTACAGCCGCAGGAAGAGGAAAAGTAAGGAATTACACAGTAAAAGTACAGAGAATCTGAAATATAAAGATGTCAAAAGCCGAAATATACGGGAACTGTCAGTATCTGACAGCCAGAGTATTTTCGGCTTTTTTTGGTAAAATTATCTATGTGAAACCTGCACAAAACCATAATTTCGAACTTGTCACAATAATAGGTTATGTACATAACCTATTTACACAACCTATCTTTGATGTTATAGTGTGAACATAAAGGTTAGGTACATAACCAAAGGGAAAGAGTACAGAAGGAGTGAATACCAGATGAAACAGATTCTGATCGCCACACATGGAAAAATGGCCTCCGGTATCCGTTACACAGCAGAACTGATCGTTGGAAAAATGGCCGAGATCACAACCATCGACGCTTACGTAACACCGGAAGACAATGTGGAGAAAAAGTTTGAAGAATATTTCGCACAGCATGAAAACGACAGGATTTTCGTTTTCACAGACCTGATGGGAGGAAGCGTAAACCAGAAACTTCTGGGATACAGCCAGAAAGAAAATGTTACGCTGATCACAGGAACCAACCTTCCTGTCCTGATGCAGGTGATGATGGCAGATGACGATGTAACAGAGGAAGAGATCCAGGAGTTCATCGATGACGCAAGGGAAGAACTTCAGGTGGTAGATCTGGGCGGGGAGAAAAAATCTCCGGCAAAAGAAAATGCTGCACCAGCTGCAGAGAAATCCGCACCGAAAAAAGCACCGGCCCCGCAGTCCTACGACAATTCCACAGCAAAGATCACCGCACTTCGTGTAGATGACCGTCTGATTCACGGACAGGTTGCCATGACCTGGACCAAACAGCTGGCAGTACAGGGAATTGTAGTAGCCAATGATGAGGCAGCCAACGACAATACCCAGAAGATGGCACTGAAAATGGCAGTACCGGGCGGAATCAAATCCCTGATCAAACCGGTGGATGAAGCCATCCGTATCTTAAATAATCCGAAAGCATCCAGGATGCGTATTCTGGTTCTTACAAGAACCGTAAAAGATGCCCTGAAAATAAGACAGAGCGTTGGCGAGATCGGATTCCTCAATGTAGGAAATACCGGACGTTTCGATGGAATCGATGTTTCCGAGAAACTTGTCCTGACACCGACCATCATGCTGACAAAAACAGAGCAGCAGGCGCTGAAAGACCTGGTTGCCCTTGACCCGAAGACCTGTATGCAGCAGGTACCGAATGATGAGCAGAAACTTGTGAAGGATGTGCTTGATAAATTAAACTGATGCATATAAAAAAGAATAAACGTAATAGTTATCGGAATGCAGATCGTGGAATGTGAATATCCACGGAATAAGTAAAACGTAACAAAAAAGGGAGGAAAGAAAAAATGTTAAACGCATTTCTTGTAGCACTTGCCGTATTCATTTGTGTCGGCGGTGCAGAGCTGATCGGATTTACCATGCTGAACCGTCCGATCGTCATCGGACCGCTGGTAGGTCTGTTTCTTGGAGATCTTCATACAGGAGTGATCATCGGAGCTTCACTGGAAGCCGTATTTATGGGAGTTGTAAACATCGGAGGTGCTTCCGCGGCAGAACCCGGAATCGCCACAGCCGTAGGAACTGCTTTTGCCATCATGCTGGGCAAAGGTTCTGAGGTAGCCCTGACACTGGCACTTCCAATTGGTATCCTTGGTCTTCAGATCAAGACCGTTCTCTACATCTTTATTGTAGGTATGTTTGCAAAAACTTTCGACCGTCTGGCAGCAGAGGGCAAGGAGAAACAGATTATCGCCCTTCATTACGGACTCTGGGCTGTAAACTGGTTTTTGTATTCCCTGTTCGCATTCTTCGGAATCCTGTTCGGATCTGACGCAGTCAGCGCACTTCTGGATGCGATCCCGGATGTTGTTATGAACGGCCTGACCGTCTGCGGTGGACTTCTTCCGGCAGTAGGTATGGCAATGTTGATGAAGATGCTCTGGGATAACAAGATCTGTATGTTTTATTTCCTGGGCTTTGTCCTTGCAGCATACTTAAACCTTCCGCTGATCGCCCTTGCCGTGATCGGTGTGATCATTGCCATTTCCATTGGTATGAACGATTACAAGATGAATCAGCTTGCAGCACAGAGAGTAGCAGTTTCACCGGCCGGTAGCGCTGACGAATATCTTGACGAAGAAGAGGAGGAATTTTTCTCATGAGTAATTTAACGAAATCCATTCCTGCAGATGAAAGAAAAATGCTGAGAAAAGCGTTCTGGCGTTCCTTTACTCTGTATGCGGCAGTAAGCCCGGCAAAACAGGGAGCTTCCGGCTTCTGCTATTCCCTGATGCCTTTTATCAATAAATTTTACAAAAACGATGAGGAAGGCAAAAAAGCTGCCCTCACAAGAAGTATGTCTTACTTCAATACAACCATCACCTTATCTACATTCATCATGGGTCTTGTGGCATCCATGGAGAAGAAAAACAGCGAGCAGAAGGATTTTGATGCAAGCTCCATCAATGCGGTGAAATCTTCCCTGATGGGACCTCTGGCCGGTATCGGTGATTCCATTTTCTGGGGCGTTCTCCGTGTAATCGCAGCCGGAATCGCAGTAGGACTTGGTGCATCCGGAAACGTTCTGGCACCGATCGTGTTCCTGCTTCTTTTCAACATTCCGTCTATTCTTGTGAAATATTACGGAACATTCCTGGGCTACAAGCTTGGTTCCGAATACATCCAGAAGGTTTATGCAAGCGGTCTTATGAACATCCTGACAAAGGCTGCCAGCATTGTAGGTCTGATCATGGTCGGCGGTATGACTGCCAGCATGGTAACCTTTAACTCCACTTATGAACTCACGATGAAAGGTGAATCTGTTCTGAACCTCCAGAACATGCTGGATCAGATCTTTATCGGCATTGTTCCCCTTGGACTGACACTTCTGTGTTACTACCTGCTGAAAAAGAAAAATATCAGCATCACAGTTCTGATCATCGGTGTTATCATCCTGAGCATCCTTCTCTCTCTTCTCGGAATTGCATAAGCCTTAAAGATAAGGATAAAATCAGAACTGCAAAAAGGCGGGCCCGATCGGTCCGCCTATAAAAAAGCCAAAAATAACGAAGGAGACACAGAAAAATGAAAGATTGGTGGAAGAATTCCGTTGTATATCAGATTTATCCAAGAAGCTTTAAGGACTCCAACGGGGACGGCTTCGGCGATCTCAAGGGTATTATTGAAAAGCTCCCTTACCTTCAGAATCTTGGGATCGATGTGATCTGGCTTAGTCCTGTTTTTGACTCCCCACAGGACGACAACGGTTACGATATCAGTGATTACCGGAAGATCTACGCGGGCTTCGGAAGTAACGAGGACATGGATGAGCTGATCGGAAAAGCTCATGAGCATGGTATCAAGATCATTCTGGATCTTGTTGTCAACCATACTTCCGATGAGCATGCATGGTTTGTGGAAAGCCGGAAATCAAAAGACAGCAAATACAGTGATTATTATATCTGGAAGGATCCGAAAGCAGACGGCAGTGAGCCAAACAACTGGGGCTCCAGCTTCTGTGGAAGTGCCTGGGAATATGATGAAGAGCGCGGCCAGTATTACCTTCATTTTTACAGCAGAAAACAGCCGGATCTCAATTGGGAAAATGAAACCGTCCGTAAGGAAATCTATGATCTGATGAAATTCTGGATGGACAAAGGTGCTGACGGATGGCGCATGGATGTGATCGCATCTATCTCCAAGGATCAGTCCTTCCCGGATTACCCGAAAACGGATGGCCGCAAGTATTATACAGGAAAATATCACAGCAACGGACCAAGACTTCATGAGTTTATCCATGAGATGAACCGGGAGGTGCTTTCAAAATATGACTGTATGACGGTAGGTGAGGCGCCGGGCTCCACACCGGAGGTTGCAAGACTGTTTACAGATCCGGAGCGTGAGGAACTGAATATGATCTTCACATTTGAGCATATGAACATCGACCGTATTCCGGGTTCTGTAAACCGCAAGTGGGAATTGAAGCCTTTTGATCTCCGTGATCTGAAACGTGTTATGAGTGAGTGGCAGAACAAGCTTTATAACAAGGGCTGGAATGCTCTGTATTTTGAAAATCATGACCAGCCACGTGTGATCTCCAGATGGGGAAATGACACTACTTACCGCGAGGAATGTGCAAAGGCTTATGCTACCGTTCTCCATGGTATGCAGGGAACTCCTTATGTATATCAGGGAGAGGAGATCGGTATGACAAACGTGCAGTTCCCGCTGGAGGAGTACGAGGATATCGAGGTTCGTAATGCATATCAGGATCTTGTCGTTAAGAACAAAACCATTTCTGAGGATGATTTCCGCAAGGCAGTATGGAACAAGAGTCGTGACAATGCCAGGGTTCCGATGCAGTGGGATGACAGCGAAAATGCAGGATTTACAACCGGCAAGCCATGGTTCCGCCTTTCTGACCGTTACCAGGAGATCAATGTAAAAAAAGCTCTGGAAAAAAATGATTCTGTGTTTTATTATTATAAAGATCTGATCCGCCTGCGTCATGGGGAAGAACTTCTTACAGAAGGCGACTATCAGCTTCTTCTTCCGGAAGACGAGAAGGTCTTCGCATACCTGCGAACTTCCGACAAAGAGCAGTGGATCGTGGTTGCAAACCTTTCTGAGGATACAGTAAGTACAGAAAGACTTGCAGGATATGTGTCCGATAAAACGGACATCAAAATCGCAAACTATAAAGACAGAACAGGAATCAAAGCGGACTTAAGACCGTACGAGGCGTTTATGATGAGGATCCGGTAATTCCTGTACGGGAGGATTTATGGAGAAATACATCATTGCAGTGGATATGGACGGAACGCTTCTGAACAGTGTCAATAAGATTTCCGAGAGAACAAGAAATGTTTTGCAGCGGCTGATCGATGACGGACATTATATAGTACCGGCAACAGGAAGAACCAGAGAACTGATCCCCCAGGAATTTTCCGTGCTTGAGGGAGTGAAATGGGGAATTGTGGAAAATGGCTGCGTTGTCTGGGACTACGATAAAAATGAGATGATCTGGCGGAAAACCATGCCAAAAGGAATGGTAAGCAAAATCCTGAAAGACGTGGAGAACAGTGGCGTAAAGGGCTGGATCGCAGAGGCATATGCAAACGGAATCGCCTATTCTGATGCAGATGCCAGGGATTATGTGGTATCTGTAGCGGATAAAGCTCTGCTGGAAAAAACTTTTGTAGATTATTTTCTCAGCAGACATGTATATGTTAAGGATTTTTATCATCAGAAAGATATTCTGGATCAGGCAGAGAAGATCAATATTTATTTTGATGATATGGAGACCAGCAGGGCACTTCGTGAGAAATGGAAGGATCTGGATGATGTGGCAGTGACTACTTCCATCAGCGGCAATGCGGAATTTAATGCAGCAGGCGTGGACAAGGGTGTGGGTCTTGCTATGCTTCGCACAAAGCTTGGTATTGACCGGATGCATGTGATCGCTTTCGGAGACAACGAGAACGATCTGGAAATGCTGGAGGGCGCAGGAATCGGTGTTGCCATGGGCAATTCCAAACAGTATGTAAAGGATGCAGCTAATGAGGTGACCGGAGATAACGATCATGATGGTGTGGCGGAATTTCTGGAGAGGTTTTTCGGGCTGTAAGCTGTGGTTGATCGTGATCGTTGATATAAGGGACAGGGAAATGTATTTTTCTCTGTCTTTTTTATTTGCATTTTTGGTGATATAAGGTATGATAAACGAAGAGGATGCGGGGATTGCTGGTTTTGACCGGTAGTTACCGGTGAAAATTATTTGAGGAGATCAGGAGGATATTTTTTTAATGAAAAATCTGATACCAAAGCGTGTGATGGAGTATATCATTATCACATTTGCTGTTGTTCTGATGGATGTGGGGATTTATGTATTTAAGTTTCCGAATAATTTTTCCTTTGGTGGTGTTTCGGGTATGGCGGTTGTATTTTCGCATTTTATTCCGATGACGTCTGCTCAGATCAACCTGGTGATTAATCTTATTTTGCTGGTGATTGGGTTTATTATTCTTGGACGGGATTTTGGAGTGAAGACGGCTTATGTTACGGTTGTTTCTTCTTTGCTTCTGAATGTGTTTGAGAAGGTTTTTCCAATGGAGAAGGCTCTGACCGGGAATATTATTCTGGAGCTTTGTTTTGCGATTATTCTGCCGGCTCTGGCTGCGGCGCTTTTGTTTTTTGAGAATGCTTCGGGTGGTGGTACGGATATTGTGGCGATGATTATCAAGAAGTATTCGACTATGAATATTTCGGGTGCACTGTTTTTGGTGGATTGTGCGATTGTTATTGTTTCGTTTATGGTGTTTGATCTTACTACGGGGCTTTGTTCTGTGCTGGGGCTTATGGCTAAGACGTTATTGATTGATAAGTCGATTGAGAGGATGAAGCTGAATAAGTATTTTACGATTATTTCCAGTAAGCCGGATGAGATTTGTGAGTTTATTATGAATGAGCTGAACCGGAGTGCTACGGTTTATCATGGGGAGGGCGTTTATACCCATAAGGATAAGAAGATTATTCTGACAGTTGTTGATGTGGGGCAGGCGGTGTTGCTGCAGAGGTTTATTGATGAGGTGGATCCTCATGCGTTTTTGATGGTTACTAAGAGTAGTGAGGTTGTTGGTAAAGGGTTTATGAGCTATATCTGATTATATTTTTATATTTGATTGACGGAAGTTGGGAGAGTGTTCCTTGTGGCCTGGGTATGGGCTGCAGGGGATGCTCTTTTTTGTACGGAGTGGGGTGTTGGCGTTGCGTTGGATGGCGGATTTAGTGTGTGAAGGTTTTGTGAAAGGGTTTGACAGGTGTAAGTTTTTATGGTAGGATACACACTTGTGTAACAAATTTAACAAAATTGTAACAAATGAACGAGTGATGAGCGTGGCGAAATGGATTGTGTATGTCTGACTGAATGAGTGTACGTGTTGCTGCGTGGTTTTCTGAGAGGAGTTTTTATTTTTATGTTTTATAAGAAATTTGCTGCTGTTGTTCTGAGTGCTATTCTTGTGGGGGCGGTTCCATGTTCTGTTCTGGGTGCTTCGGATGTCAGTTCTGTGACAGATGGTGCGGTGGAGGAGCTTTCTATTGAGGATGATTTCTCAGATGGGGTGGATTCTATTTCTGCTTTGGCTAGTGCTCTGGCGGATAAGACGGTTTCTGAGGTGCAGGATTATCAGGAGGCGAAGGCTGAGGCTGAGGTGATTGCACAGGAGAGGCTTGAGGCGGAGGCGGCTGCTGAGGCTGCGCGTAAAGCGGAAGAGGAGCGTAAGGCTGCTGAGGAGGCTGCGCGTAAGGCTGAGGAAGAGCGGTTGGCGAAGCGGCAGGAGATTGTGGATTTTGCATTGCAGTTTGTGGGAAATCCTTATGTTTATGGGGGGACGAGTCTGACTAATGGGGCGGATTGTTCAGGGTTTGTAATGTCTGTGTTTGCACAGTTTGGGTATGAATTGCCTCGTGTTGCGGCGGCTCAGTGTGCGGCTTCCGAGAAGAAGGATGTTTCCAATATTGAAGTTGGTGATCTGGTTTTTTATGGTGATGGTGGGATTGACCATGTGGCTCTTTATATTGGTGATGGCAAGATCGTTCACGCCAGTACAGCAGCTACGGGTATCAAGGTTTCCGACTATAATTACCGGGCTCCGGCTGCAGTTGGTACGTTTGTGGAATAGAGAATAAGTGACAGATAAGAAAAAACTTCGGTTTTGCCTGTGTTGAGACGGGTGGAACCGAAGTCTTTTTTCTGTGGATTATACTATGCTTTTTTCAGGGTTTTCCGGTAAACTGTGACGGATACTATGGCAGTAAACACCTCTGTGATCCAGAAGGCGTTCCATACGCCTGTGGGGCCCAGGAAGCGGGATAAAAGCCAGGCTACTGGCATGATAACGATGACGTAGCGGAAAAGGGAGATCACGAGGGATTGTGTGCCTTTTCCCAGGCCTTCCATGGCACCGGAGGTGGTAACAGAGACTGCGGAAACAAGGAAACCTGCGCTGATGATCCTGAGAGCTTTGGAACCCGCTGTTATGGTTTCCGGGGTGTTGGTGAAAAGGTTCATAAGCTGTGTGGAGGCCAGGAGACAGATGATGGTTCCAAGAAGCATGATCACACAGCTGGATTCCAGTGTCAGCCGGAAAATTTTTTTCACACGTTTCATTTCCCGGGCACCGAAGTTGTAGCCGATCAGCGGACGCATTCCCTGAATGATACCATTGGCCGGAAGATACAGGAAGGTCTGTAGTTTATAATAAATGCCAAGAATTACCACGTAACTGTCTGAATAGGCGGCCAGTACAGAATTTAGAAAGGAGATCAGGAACGATGGCAGTGCCAGGTTCAGGATTGCGGGAACACCGATGGCATACAGGCTGAGATCCGTTTCTTTGCTTGCTTTCAGAGCTTTTGGCGTTACGCGTACCGGAATAGGCTTCAGAATATAAAAGGCCATATATACCACAATGGTGAGCACCTGACCGATGCCTGTGGCCAGAGCCGCACCCTGGATTCCCATTTTCGGGAAAAATCCGATTCCCCAGATCAGGAACGGGTCCAGGATGATGTTACTGATACATCCCACCAGCAGGGCGATCATAGACACTTTCATTCTTCCCACAGCCTGGAAAAGTTTTTCAAAGAAAAGGCTGATGGTAATTACTGTGGAAAACAGGAAAACGATGGTGGAATATTCCAGTCCCATCCGGATTACGGTTTCATCCTGCGTGTACATCCGAAGAAACGCGGGCATAACGGCAATGCTGATTACAGTCATCAGAAAACCGTGGATTATAGACAGGAGAAAACCGTGGGTTGCGGCTGTGTCTGCCATTTTTTTGTCTCCTGCACCAAGGTGGTAGGAGACTCTAGCGTTGATTCCGATTCCAAAGCCGATGGCAACGGCGTTGATCATGTTCTGAACCGGATAGACCAGGGAAAGGGCAGCCATGGCCTGTTCACTGATCTGCGCTACAAAGAAACTGTCCACAATGTTGTACAGCGAGTTTACAAGCATGGAAAAGACCATAGGCAGAGCCATGGATGCCAGCAGCGGACCTACAGGTTTTTCCTTCATAAATGTGTCGTTCATGAAAAATCCTCCTTTATATCAGAATCGTATGGATATCAGGTGTGGGAAACAGAGCGTGCTTTTTTACACAATAAAAGCCACACAACCTGTCCCTTCTGAATGGGGCAGATTGTGTGGCGAAAAAAGTCGGAACTGAAAAATCCACACGTTGTTTTAGTGCCTTCACCTTAACAAAAAATGAGCTGGATGTCAATAGGCATACGGTTTAAGAATATCTGCCTGACTGCGGGCAATTGCGGGCATAATCGGGCTGAAAAATACCATTCTGGCAATATGCACAAAACCTGTCGAATCATGGTGGATAAGTGAAAAACTTTCCAAAAAGTTTTCCACATGACAAAAATCCGCAAATCCGCCAATAATCAAGTTATGCACAAATTTATCCACATTATCCACAAGGATAACAATGTGGATGACCTGATTTACATAAATAAAATGAAACGTATGTTTTGTGTAAAATGATAAATCTGTAAAAAACGTTAAAAATATTTTTAAAACTATTGACATTTTTAAATTCTAAATATCATAGAATATTTTACAAAAAAGACATAATTCAAAAGAATAAAAATGAATAATCAGAAAACAATAAATAAATTCTTGTAAAACTAATCTATTCAAAAGGAACACTATCAGATGTATGGAAATGTGAGCAAAAAAAGAACAGTGCCCGGATAAAACGGGCACTGTAACGTGTTGAAAAGTCATTTTCAGGTGTGGATAAGTGTGGATAAATCTGCTTATCCTCCCTGTTTCATACGTTTGATCACCTTCAGACGGGTAAACTCTTCACGCTCTTTTTCTTCCAGGGCATTGGTAATATCCCTGGTGAGAGTTTCATATCTGGGGATGGTGATGTTTTTCAGGGCGTTGGCACGCTTCTGTGTTTTTTTGATGTTGGTGGCAAGACGGATGGCTGCGTTTTCGATCATGGAGAGCTGAATGGACAGCTCTTTTACACGCTCGAAGGCTGCCTTGGCCTCGTCCAGAGACAGCTTGGTGCTGTAGTAGGCGTAGGTCGGTGTATTGCCGGCTTTTTTATCGTATTCCACAAGCGGGATCTCGGTTCCCATGACACTCCTGGTTTTGATCCGGATGGAATTTTCCACAGGAACGGTATGGGAGATCTGATCTACAAAAGCGATTCCGATCTCCATGTTTGCTTTCTGCAAAGCAGCGTAGGCGGTGCGGAAAGTCTCATCAATCTGGGCCTGGATATCCTTTGCCTGGTCGATCAGCTCCATCATTTCACGGATCAGGATATTACGCTTTTTGTCCATAAGCTCATAGCCCTGTCTAGAAAGGGCCAGAGAATTTTTTGCAAGTATGAGATTTCCCTTGGTGGGAAAGGTATTCGGATCCATAAAATCACCTCACTAACGGACGGTTTCTCTGTAATACTGATCCAGAACTTTGGTATCGATACGGTCGAGTTCTTCTCTTGGGAGAAGTCCCAGAAGTTCCCAGCCTTTATCCAGAGTTTCAATGATGCTTCGGTTTTCTGTCTCAGACTGTCCCACAAACTCTGCCTCAAAAGCTTTTCCAAATACAAGGTACTGCTTATCCAGCGGAGAAAGCTCGTCTTCGCCGATAACCGATGCCAGGGCTCTTGCATCGCCTACTTTTGCGTAGCAGGAGAAGAGCTGGTTGGCAACATCCTGATGGTCGGCACGTGTGAAGCCTTCACCGATACCGTCCTTCATCAGACGGGACAGGGACGGCAGAACGTTGATCGGCGGGTAGATCGCCTGTCCATGAAGCTGACGGTCCAGTACGATCTGGCCCTCGGTGATATATCCGGTAAGGTCAGGAATCGGGTGGGTGATGTCGTCGTTTGGCATGGTCAGGATCGGGATCTGGGTTACAGAACCGGTGCCTCCACGGACGATTCCCGCACGCTCGTAAAGAGTTGCCAGTTCACTGTACAGATATCCCGGATAACCTTTTCGGGAAGGAATCTCACCTTTGGAGGAGGAAACCTCTCGCATAGCCTCGCAGAAGGAGGTGATGTCAGTCAGGATAACCAGGATGTGCATGCCTTTTTCAAAAGCAAGATATTCAGCAGCAGTGAGGGCAATCTTCGGTGTCAGAAGACGCTCTACAACCGGGTCGTTGGCAAGGTTCAGAAACATTACAACGTGGTCGGAAGCACCGCTTTCCTCGAAGGTCCTGCGGAAGAATTCGGCTACGTCGTATTTAACGCCCATTGCTGCAAAAACAATAGCGAATTTCTCATCGGAGTCTGCGCCAAGGGAAGCCTGCTGAACGATCTGTGCAGCCAGCTTGTCATGAGGAAGACCGTTTCCGGAAAAGATCGGCAGCTTCTGGCCGCGGATCAGGGTGGTCAGTCCGTCGATGGCGGAGATGCCGGTGTTGATATAGTTTCGCGGATATTCACGGGTTACCGGGTTCAGCGGAAGTCCGTTGATATTCAGGCTGACTTCCGGTGTGATCTCGCCAAGTCCGTCAATGGGCTGGCCGATACCGTTAAAGGTACGTCCCAGGATCTCCGGGGAAAGCCCGATCTCCATAGGATGTCCGGTAAGACGTGTGTGTGTATTGCCGAGGGACATATTATCAGTTCCCTCAAAAACCTGGATAACAGCCTTGTCTTCATAGATTTCCACGATACGGCCGATCTTCTGTGTGCCGTCTTCCATGTGGAATTCCACGATCTCCTCGTAAGATGCGTTTTTGACACCCTCAAGGACAACAAGAGGGCCGTTTATTTCACTCAGGCCAAGATATTCGATTGCCATAAACTGATCCCTCCTTTAACCGTTTCTTTCCAGTACGTTGTCGTAGAAGCGGTCGATATCTTTATGATACTCATCAAAACGTTCCAGTTCTTTGTTTGGAACTTCGTATTTGATGGCGATGATACGTTCAAAGATCTTATCCTCTTTCAGTACGGAAACCGGCATGCCACGGTTTACAAGGGCACGGCACTTTTCGTAGAGATAGAGGATGGTTTCCATCATCAGGAACTGCTTTTCCATAGGAACACTGGTGTCTTCCTGGTGAAAAGCGTTCTGCTGCAGGAAGCCCAGACGGATAACCCTGGCGATCTCCAGCGTCAGCTTCTGGTCATCCGGAAGAACATCGCTTCCGATCAGCTTGACGATCTCCATAAGAGAGCTTTCCTGGTTGAGGATAGCCATGATCTGGTTTCTGTCATAAACGAATTTCGGGGAGACATGCTCTCTGTACCAGGGAGTCAGGTCCTCCAGATATTCGCTGTAGCTGGTCAGCCACTGGATCGCAGGGAAGTGACGGGCATAGGCGAGGGCCTTGTCCAGTCCCCAGAAGCAGCGAACAAAACGCTTGGTATTCTGAGTGACAGGTTCGGAGAAGTCACCGCCCTGAGGGGAAACCGCACCGATAATGGAGACGGAACCTTCTGTTCCGTTCAGGTTCTGCATCATTCCCGCACGCTCATAGAAGGCGGAAAGTTTGCTTGCCAGATATGCAGGGAAACCTTCCTCTGCAGGCATTTCCTCCAGACGTCCAGAAAGCTCACGGAGAGCCTCAGCCCATCGGGATGTGGAGTCTGCCATGATCGCTACGTCGTAACCCATATCACGGTAATATTCTGCAAGGGTAACGCCGGTGTAGATGGAAGCCTCACGGGCTGCAACCGGCATGTTGGAAGTGTTGGCGATCAGGGTGGTTCTGTCCATCATCAGGTTTCCGGATTTCGGGTCGATCAGTTTGCTGAAATCCTCAAGAACCTGTGTCATCTCGTTTCCACGCTCACCACAGCCGATGTAGATGATGATATCTGCGTCAGACCACTTGGCGATCTGGTGCTGGGTCATGGTTTTTCCGGTTCCGAATCCTCCCGGAACAGCAGCAGTGCCGCCCTTGGCAATCGGGAAAAGAGTATCCAGGATACGCTGGCCGGTAAGAAGCGGAACGCTTGCCGGGAAACGTTTGTAGGTCGGTCTCGGCACACGGATCGGCCATTTCTGTGCAAGTGCCAGTTCTTTTTCAGTTCCGTCATCAAGACGAACGGTAACGATGGGTTCCAGAACCGTATAAGCTCCGTCAGGAACGGCATGGATAACAGTTCCGTGTGTGATCGTCGGCGGAACCATGGACTTGTGAAGGATAGAAGCGGTTTCCTGTGTCTCGGCGATAACCGTACCTGCGCCGATGACATCGCCTTCTTTTACTGTAATGTGTGTTTCCCATTTTTTTTCGGTGTCAAGAGAGTCAACGCTGACACCACGGGAAATATATTTTCCAGAGGCCTGTGCAATCTCTGCCAGAGGTCTCTGGATACCATCAAAAATATTGTGGATGATTCCCGGACCAAGGAGAACGGAAATGGCGTCTCCTGTTCCGATCACGGTTTCTCCGGGTTTCAGTCCGGTAGTTTCCTCAAAAACCTGTACGGTGGTCATATGTTTCTTAAGACCGATGACTTCGCCTACCAGTTTTTCAGGGCCTACATAGACCATCTCGGAGATCTTGAATCCGGTGTCGCCCTTTAAGTAGATAACAGGACCGTTAACACCGTAGATAATACCTGTTTTACTCATGTGCTGGACCTCCGTCAAATTTGAATTCTCTGTAAGCTGCCTGGTAACCTTCCTCAAAGGAATTGTCTATGAGGATGTTTTTTTCAGGGATGATCGCCTTGATTCCGCCGATAAAGGACTCGTCGGAAAGCTTCAGCGGAAAGCCGGTTTTTACAGTGAGAGATTTCAGACGAGGTTCATCTTCTTTTGAAAGATAGATCTGGATCTCATCGTGTTCCGCGAAGCAGACAGCTTCTTCAATTTTTGTACAAAGATATTCTTCATAACGGGAAGATTCCATGAATTTCAGGATCTGTTCCCGGACTTCAGCAAAAAGTTTTTCTTTTAAGCGGCTCTGTCTGGCAGTCCAGTCACGCCGGATGTGAAGCTGCTCTGCGGAAAGTGCCTTGTTGATCTCGCGCTTTGCGTTTGCAATCTCGGCTTTGCGGGAGCTGGCGGCGTTTTCCAGAGACATTTTTTTATGTTCCTCCAGTGCGGCATCCAGGGAGTCTTTGTGCTCCTGTACATCTTTTTCCGCCTGACGGCGGGCTTCTTCCACGGAGGTGTCATAGAAGTGCGTAAGCTTCTCTTCAATTGTCATAATATCACCTGCCTATAATTTTAATCCGATGGCCTCGTTTACATAAGAAGTAATGAAATCGGGCCTGCGGCCGGTACCATGTCTGTCAGGAATTTCAATGATGAGAGGTGTTTTATGATGAAGTTTGACATCATCGATGATCTCAGGAAACTCCCGGCCGAATTTTTCGGTCAGGAGTATGATTCCAATCTCTTTGTCTGCGATGGTGCGTTCCAGGGCTTCTTTCAGCTCGTCGTGTTCATGGACGATCACACCTTCTACACCGGCCAGTCTCATTCCTGTCAGAGTATCAATATTGTCACTGATCAGATACATTTTCATATCAAAGTTTACCCAGGATCATGAAGGAGATGATCAGTCCATAAAGAGCAACACCTTCGGCAAGACCTACGAAGATAAGAGATTTACCAAGGATGCTCTGATCCTCACTGATCGCTCCAAGTGCTGCGCTTGCCGCACTGGCAACGGCAATACCACCACCGATACAGGAAAGTCCGGTAACAAGTGCTGCTGCGATGTAGCCCATACCTGTTGCAAGGCCTGCGTCAGCGCCTGTAGCAGCCTGTACGGAAGCTCCGCCTGCAAATGTTACTGCAATGGCAACAAGCATGATCCCGAAGAAGAAAAAGGCGTTGACACCAAGAGCTGTTTTGTAGCGGCCGCGGCTTTTTTCGCCGAGAAGATAATAACCAAATGGAAGAATGATGCTGAGTACAAGTGCAACTGCGATTGTGATCTGTGTAATGACTGTCATGATGATGACCTCCTTAATATTCGTTTAATTGAATGCCCGGATCAGAATGCGTTCCGACTCTGGCATTTTATTTGTTTTTTGAGCAGAACGGCTCGAATTTCCGTCCGCTGCCCTTGTAAAAACGGCTGAACATTTCGTAATATTCCAGACGGAGTACCTGGATACCTACGATCAGGCCCTCCATAGCGCATACGAACAGGTTTCCGAGAATGATGACGATCCAGTTAGGACTGCCGTTTTCTGCGCCTGCAAGCATAAGTACAACCTCCATCATAGCTGCGTGGCTGACTGCAAAAGCACCGATACGCACGAAGGAGAGTGTATTGGAAAAGTAGCTCAGGATAACCTCGAACAGTTCAAAGATACCCTGTACGATAAACATGCCTTTTTCTTTTGGCATAATCTCGGCCTTTTTTTCTGCCAGGTTTGTAAGAGGCTCCTTGAAGAAAATAAGAAGCAGCGGTAAACCAAACATAATGGCAAGGACTGCACCACCCGGAACTGCATGCCCGGATACAAAGAGTCCGATGCAGAGAACTGCGGAGCCATAAAATACAAGTCCTGCCACAGCGTTGGTGTCAAACCAGGTTTTTTCAACATCATGCGTCTTAAAGGAATTGATGATGTTGAAAACCATACACAGGAGGATGATTCCCATGCCGAAGCCGATGGCAACGATAAATACGGTATTCAGTTTTCCGATAAAAGGTATGGTCGTCATACTGTCTACAGGCCGCAGCCACAGAGCAGGTATGACATCCTCAAATCCAAAGATACTTCCGAACATCAGACCGAAAAATGTGGAAAAGACTCCGGCGCAGCTGATGATTCCGGCAAGATCGATATGCTTCAGCTTGTACAGGAGCAATCCTCCGATAAAGAGCAGGAGTCCCTGTCCTGCATCACCGAACATGGCTCCGAAAATAAAGGAGTAGGTGATGGCAACAAACCAGGTGGGGTCCATCTCGCCATAGGCGGGAAGTCCGTACATTTTTACATACATTTCAAAGGGTTTGAAAAGCTTCGGGTTTTTCAGCTTGGTCGGCGGCTGATGGTTCTGGTCGTGCTCCGGCGTATTGGTATCTTCTCCGTCTACCAGGCAGAAGATTTTTTCGTCGGATGAGATTTCGGCTTGAAAAGCTCTGGTGTCGGCTTCTGTCATCCATCCGCAGAGAATATAGAAATTTTCATGCTTTCCGGTGCAGGCTGCCGCTTTCCGGACATCGAAATTTCTGGAAAACTGAAGAAGTGTGTTTCTGGCGGTAACGATGGTTTCTGCCTGATCCGCAAGAAATCTCTGGTATTTCTGTTTCTGTGCTTCCAGATGCTTCAGAGCATCCTCGTATTGTTTGCTTACGCTTGAAAATGCCTGCTGGGCAGTTCCGGTATAATTATCCGGCACAAAGATCTTTTCAAAGTGCATAGAAGAGTAGGCGGCATCAATTTTGTGCGCATCATGCTTCGGTACGAAGTAGACGCCCCAGACGTATTGGTCATCTTCATCGCATTTAAGGAAGATCGTGTTCAGATTGTCGTAAATATATTTCTTGAATTTCTCATAATACTGTTTCTCGATACGTCCGAAATGAAAATGGATATACTTCAGATGAAGTATGGATGAAATATCATAATCAATATTTCGGAAGGGACGTATGATCCGCAGTGACTCTTCCAGAGAGGAACATTTTTCTTCCAGTTCGGACTGTTCCTTCTGGAGCTGATCCGCCTGGGAGCGGATCTCCTTTACTGTGGAAAGTGCTGTTTCAATACCCGGGCTTCTGTTGGAAGTGGACGGAGGAGTTTTCAGCTCCTCATAAATGGTATTGATGGAATTTAAGGCATCTCTGTAGGGGTTGACATCTAGGAAAGGCGTCAGACTTTCTACTGTGGTCAGCTCTGAGAGAGCGTTTTCCAGATGGATCTCGTACTTGCACAGGTAGGTGTTTACAACCCGGTCGATATCTGCCTTGGGACCGGTGATGCTCAGAAAATTCATTTTTTCAATCACGTTGCTACCTCCTGGTTATTAACCGTTGCGTATATAACGCAGGGATTGTTCTGGGTCCACGCCATAGCGCACGCATTCAAGGGCAATGGTCAGACGGTTGACTTCATGTTCTTTGTGATATAAATAGGAATAGATGACTGCTACGGAATAGGGATCCTTGCGTGCTTCCTGTTCCAGTATGCTACGAAGAATATAGTTATAAAATTCTTCCAGACTGGCGACGGTCAGCTGTTCGTATTTCTTACCATAATAAGTTCCATTGAAGATACGACGGAACTCTTCTGGTGTAGGGGCCTCCACAAGGGTGGTGATCTCCTCTTTGCGGAGCTTGTAGTTCATGGGGACCAGCAATGCGTAAATAGCAGCCGGTTCCATCTGAAAGCAGCGTTTGGAGCGCTGGATGAACTGCAGGTTCAGCATATCGAATTTTTCACCGTAAGCCTTGGTGATCTGTTTCAGATCGTTACCTTTGAAAAGCTTCTTCCGCACATTCCAGATCTGTGAAAAATACGAAAGGTCAAGTGCCATGCCGAAGTCAAAAAGTGTGGCATTTCCACGTTCGTTGACCTGAGACAGCGGAATAAAAAAATCATTTCCCTTCAGTGCCGCAATGAATTCATCCATATTGGTGCAGGCGGTAAGCCTGTCAATGTCCAGCTTGGAATGATGTCTGAAAAAATCGCGGTAGGGAGAAATATCTACGGGATCGGTGTCCCGGTGGTCAAAGAGATTCGTCATGATTTCTTTCAGGACGCGGATCTCATAACGCTTCGAGTAAAGCGACAGGAACGTTCGCTGTTCCTGATTTGCAAAGTGGTAAAGCCTTGAAAAATTCAGGAAGATGGATTTCTTCAGGAGTTTTTCTATCTGTCCGCGGTGAAGATCATTTTCATCGAGACCGGACCAGATATTCTGATATTCGGGAGTCCGTTTCAGGTAGGCTGTTACCTGGGGGACATTGGGAAGCTGAACGATTTCTTCCAGCTGCTCATCTGTCACAAGCCTGCTCTGCATGGCGCGGATCTTGGTGGAGAGTCCGCTGTATGAGAGGACAGAGCCCATTGAATCACTTCCTTTCCCTTCAGGTTTCGGTGATGCCTGTTATTTTCTGAAACAGCTCACTGCAAAGACTTTCGTGATGGGCTTCGTAATAGGCATCCAGCCTGGATAGCTGGTCTTCGGTTTCTGCACGAAGCTCATTGATCCGGGCGTCTTTCTCGTGGGCCAGATCTTCACGGATCTTCCGAATCTCGTCGCTGGTTTCTTTTTCAAGTGAAGCGTCGAATTCCTTCGTCTGTTTTTCTGCTTCTTCCGAGAGAGCCTGTTTCTGTCGCGCAGCGTCCTGCATGATGGCATTGGCTGTAGCTTCGATTTCCGAAAGCTTATTTAGGATTTGTTCCATAGTGCCCTCCTTGTTTGGTTATTGTTTATAATTGATTTTTATATGATACACCTTTTTTATGGTAAAAACAACTAAAAAGTTGTTAAATTTTTTGCAAAGTTTGAATAAATGTGTTCAAAAAAAGACGGAAAAAGAATATTTGTTTATTAGACGATATATTCTTTTTTGGGGAAAAATGAAAACCGCAAAGGGGCCGTAAAGCCACGGCCCCTCTGCACACCCCTCGGGCTTT
>ERZ824598.931-NODE-931-length-41784-cov-5.893360_pt1 | contig 41784 bp, 25 predicted proteins | sample MGYA00519934_ERZ824598 | MGnify/ENA primary metagenome ERZ824598 (study PRJEB31778, sample SAMEA3449177) | human gut metagenome | biome: human gut; feature: human-associated habitat; material: faeces | place: United Kingdom | collected 2010/2012 ...
GTCCCGGATCAATGGCCATGCGCAGATCCTTGCCGGCGTAGGCGTGCTTCAGAGGGCTTGTTCCTTCGGCAACAAGTTGCAGGAGAAAGCGCTCCTTGCCCTTGCGCATTTCACGCACGATCCGACAGTACTTCACTTTTCTGGGCTTTGTGGGATCCGTCGGATCCTGCAAAGCCCGGGTGAGCCAGTCGTCGCGCTTGTCAACGCGAACACGGTACACGTGCTTGCAGACGGTTACGCACTGCTGATCTGCTTTCCAGATGATGCCGGTGCGATTGGTCTTCCCTTCGATCGAATGCAGTCCGCGTCGAGAGCTGATGAACCTCGGAGAGCCGCCGTTGTAGAGGTGGCGTTCCACCGAGATCCACGCTCTCGAAGCGAGTTTTTGACACTCGTTGATGCCGAGCAGGTGGCCGCGTCCCGAAGCCTTGCGGTGCTTGGCGACGTCGGCATGAAAGTCGTACTCGCTCAAGCGGAACCGCACGCGAAGATCGCGGAAAGCCTTGGTTCTTTCTCTGCCTTTCGGCATGGCCCTTGTGGCCTGCCACTCAGGTGTGGCACGCATCTGCAACACACGATCCCATCCACCGCCCATGACGGCGTTCTGAAGGTTGCAGCCGAAGCTGAAGCTCTTCCGCAGCCGACGGCGGTCTTGATCTCCGGTGATGATCGGAAGACTGATGATGAAGGATTTCGTGCTCATGGAAGTACCTTAGCACAGGGGCTGGAAAGACACACGCCTTTCATCGGGGACAACAAATAGATTGGAAGAGAGAGGTTGGCCGCATTCCTCCATCCGAATGAATTCGGAGGCTTCCTGCGACTGTTTCTGTGAAAACGGGCCTGCATCCGTGGCAGGATGCAGGCCCGTTCTGTCGGTGACGCGTCGCGGACGGAGGTCAGGCGGTCTTTTCGGTTTCAGCCTTGGCCGCTTCCTCGGCGGCCCTAGCGGCCTTTTCGGCGGCCTCGGTGCGCTTGGTGGCGACCGTGGCCATCATGCCCGAGCAGAGGATGACGGCAGCGCCCGTGAGGGTCGCGGCGGTCACGCTCTCGCCGAACCAGAAGAAGCTGATGATGACCGAGAACGGAATTGCGGAGAAGCCCAGGCACGAGGAGAGGAGCATGTTGCCGTAGGCGTAGGAGCGGGTCGTGCAGATCTGGCCGAGCGTGGCGCACAGGCCCATGCCGAGAATGCCGACGAGGCCTTGGGCGTTGGGCATGTGCAGGCCGCCCTCGACGACGTAGCAGGCGATGAGGCCCGCGATGGTGCCGAAGAGCGTGAAGTAGAAGACGATTCGCCAGGAGGGCTCCTTCATGTCGCCGAGCTCCTTCATCTGCCAGTAGATGACGAGGTCGAGGAGCGAGACGCCCAGACAGATGAGGGCCGGGATCAGCTCGCCCTCGTTGAAGCTCGGCTGCAGCACGATGGTGACGCCCGTGAAGCCCGCGATCGTGGCGAGCACGAGCGCCCACGGCGCGGGCTTGTGGCGCATCAAGGCGAGGATCACGAAGTTGGCGGCCATGAAGAGCGGCGTCGTGTAGATGAGGGTCATGTTGGTCCCGAAGTGCATCTTTCCGAGCGTGAAGAACCAGAGCATGATCGAGAGCGTGCCGAGGACGGAACGCTTGATGTGGCCCGCGATGTGCGGGGTCTTGAGGGTGAGGGTAGCGCGGTTGCGGAAGACGAAGAGGGAGATCACGAGCACGCCGAAGAGCGAGCGGTAGAAGACCATTTCGATGGGGCCGTGTACGTCGCTGCAGAGCTTGACGAATGCCGCCATGACGGAAAAGAGCGCCGCAGCCGCCAACGCCCAAAGGGATTGCTTCATCATTTTATTTTCTTCTTGAAGACGGTTTGTGGGGGTGGTTTTGGGGTGACACGATTTTAGCCAAACCTGCGGTCCAAAAGAAGACGCAAAAGGCCTGCGGCAGGGGATTCGAGGGAAAACGTGAACACTAAAGACAACACCCGCAGAGCGGTGCGCTGCAGGTGTCGGGGAACAGGCGAAAACGGGCTGCCGGCGTCCTGCGGATGAGCGGCGGACGGGCGGCTCGTCAGCGCCAGGCTTCGATGAAGAGGAGCGTGATGGCGTCGAGGCCCGAGGCCGTCACGGCGAGGCGGGCTTGGGCGCGCACGACGGGCTTGGCGTGGTAGGCGATGCCGAGGGCGGCCGCGCCGATCATCTCGAGATCGTTGGCGCCGTCGCCTGCGGCGATGGCCTGTTCGAGCGTGGCGCCCGCCTGATGGCAGAGGATCTCGAGCGTGCGGCGCTTGCCGTCGGCGTCGAGGATGCGGCCGCCCGCGGGGCCCGTCACGGTGCCCGTGAGGACGCCGCGTTCGGCGTCGATGCCGAGCATGTTGCTGAAGTCGCCCGTCATGCCGAGGCGGGTTGCGATCGCGTGCGTGAAGTGCGTGAAGCCGCCCGAGAGGACGTAGCTGCGGATGCCGTGGGCGTTGCAGAAGTCGATGAGGCGTGCGGCGCCGGGCTGCAGGCGCACGCTCGCGAGGGCCTCGTCGATGACCGAGACGGGGGCGTCCCTGAGGAAGGCGACGCGCTTTTCGAGGCTTTCGGCGAAGGTGAGCTTCGTGCCGCCCTCCATGGCGGCGCGCGTGACTGAGGAGACCTCCTCGCCCACGCCGTGAAGCGCGGCCATGTCGTCGATGCACTCGTTCTGAATGACGGTGCCGTCCATGTCGAGGCAGATGACGCGGAAGTCCCAGACGGAAAGCCCCGCCTTCACTTCGAGGACGTCGATCGATTCGTCGTCCGCTAGGCGCCGTGCGATCGAGCGGGCCGTCATCGGGGAGAGGCCGCAGAAACGTGCGGCATTGGGGCGCGTGAGGACTTCGCCCGCCATGAATTCGTCGGCGAGGTCGCAGACGAGATCGGGGGTGACGCCGGGGCCGGCAAGAATCAGATCAAGCATGGAAAGCCTTGGAGAAATGAGTGGACGCAGTTCTTCAAATGTAGCCCAAGGCGGATGAAGACGCAAACGAGGAAGGCGTCCTGGAAGGGGTCGGGAACGTGAAAAAAAAGGAGCGGCGTCCCGATACGCACACCTCGGGAAGGCCGCTCCAAAAAGAGGGGAAGATCCTCTTCATGAAGAAGGACGCAGGAGAACCGTCCTTCGGAAAGAAAAGAGAGCAACCGGCGGGATCCCCCGGGAAGCCGTCTCGTCAGGAGGCATTGCGAGACGGCTCCCCGAACCTGACTGCGGCGGGAGATTCTGTCGGATATGCGGCGAAGCGTCCGCCTCAGAACCTGTAGTTCTTGAGGAGGTCGACGCCGGCGCGGATGTCGTCGGTGAAGATTCGGTCGGCCTTGACGTACGGCACCTTGGCGCGGTAGGCGGTGTAGAAGGCGCCGGTCTTGTCGGCGAGCTTCAGGTCCTTGTTCTTCAGGTTGCGGCGCAGGTCGACGGCCTGGGCGGCGTGGAGCATTTCGACCGAGTAGATCTGATAGAGGTTCGTGTCGATGCTGCCGAGGCGCTTGGAGGCCTGAAGGAGGTTCGTGAACGTGTCTTCGATTTCACCGGCGACGGGCATGCCGTAGAGGCTCACGGGCTGGGCGAGCGCCATGTTGTCGACGTGCAGGCCCATGAAGGACTTCTGGATGGCGCCGAAGGCGTGGCCCTTGTTGCTCGGGTCGGTGAGGAAGCGCGTGAGGCCGGTGAACTGGTCGTAGGAGAGGTGCACCGTGCGCTGGACCGAGTAGTGGGAGAGGTGGGCCATGGCGATCGAGGTGCGCTGGAGCGCAAGGGCGACGGGCAGCGGGTTGAAGTTGCCCGACGGGATGATGGCGCCCTTGACGCCGTTGCCCTCGACGAAGTAGTTGGCGACCTGCGTGGACTCAGAGCGATAGGCTTCGTCGGCGTTGAGGATCGTGGCGGGATTGTCGTCCGTGGAGTTGATCTGGACGGCGATCTGGTCGTTGAGGTCCTTGACGGCGCGGCGGGCTTCGCTCAGGCCGTAGACGGTCACGCGGTAGGAAAGCGGGTCCTGAAGCGGACGCGTGGCGTCGACGTTCCAGAGGTAGGAGCCCTTGAGGACGTCGCGCATGTCGGCGGCGGTCTGGGAGAGGCCGTCGAAGGGACGGGCGCCGATCGTCTGCGGGAGGATCGGGGCGACGTTGCCGTTGAGGCCTTCGAGCGAGAGGCCGTAGACGGTCGGGGTCATCTCGACGATGCGCTCGGCGTTGCGGGCGGCGTCGATGGCGTAGGCCATGGCGACGGAGTTGTTGGAGAGGATGGCGAGCGCGTCCTTGCCTTCGGGCTGGAGCGGCTTGATGCCGGCGGCCTTGAGGGCGTCGGCGCCCGTCATGACCTTGCCCTTCACGTCGGCCTTCCATTCGCCGATCATGACGGCGCCGACATGGGAGGCGAGCAGGATGTCGGCCTCGCCGACGGAGCCTTCGGACGGGATGAGCGGCGTCACGTTCTTGTTGAGCATGTCGCGGTAGAGTTCGGCGACGTGGACCTGGGCGCCGGACTTGCCGGCGAGGAGCGTGTTGAGCCGCACGACCATGGAGAGTCGGGCGAGGTCGACGGGCATCATTTCACCGACGCCGGCGGAGTGCGAGCGCAGGGCGTTGTAGTTGAACGCGCGGGAGGCTTCGAGCACTTCGGGGGAGAGCTTGCCGTCGGCGGTGAAGAGCTTCTGGTCCTTGTTGAGGCCGACGCCCACGGTGAGGCCGTAGACGGCCTGGCCCTTGGCGGCGGAGGCCATGACGAGCTTGTGGCTGTCCTCGAGGAGCTTGACGGCTTCGGGAGCGATGGCGACGTCGGCTTCGCCCGCGGCGATCTTCCAGGCGTCCTCGATGGAGAGGCTGGTGCCGTCGAGCGTGATCGTGGCGGCGCCGGCGGCGCCCGCCGCGGCGAGAGCGGCGCAGAGTGCGGTCATCTTGAAGAACTTGTACATGGTTGAAATTCCTTTAGTGTACGGCGTGGTTCGGGGCGCGACGGGCCTTACTTCATCGGCTTGAACGGGAAGGCGTGGCAGTCGTTGCAGATCACGCGGCTTTCCTTGTGCTCGGCGTGGCAGGCCGTGCAGGACATGTTCTCGCCGTAGTGGTGGGACTTGTGCGGATTGGGCTCATGCGGATCGGTGGGCTTCGTCTTTTCGGCGAGGTCCTGCCAGGAGCCGTGGCAGGCGAGGCAGGCCTTGTTGTCGGGGACGACGAAGGCGTTGCCGGCGACGGCGTTTTCCTGGGTGTGGCAGAGCGCGCAGTCGCCGAGGGCCTTGTGGTGGGGCTTGAGTTCGGCGGGACCGGCATTGGCCGTCGTGGAGAGGCCGAGCGCGGCGGCGAGCATGGCCGCAGCGAAGAGTTTGGTCTTGAGCATTGGGAGTCCTTTGGTTCGAAATCGTTAGAGAGCGGCGGGCTTGGCGGCGACGGCGGTGTCGGCAGCGATGCGGCCGAAGACGAGGCCGTCGGCAATGGCGCAGCCGCCGAGACGGCTGGCGCCGTGGGCGCCGCCCGTCACTTCGCCGGCGGCGTAGAGGCCTTCGATCGGCTTGCCGTGGACGGTGAGGACGCGGGCCTGGTGGTCGATGCCGACGCCGCCCATGCAGTAGTGGACCTTCGGCCAGACGCGGCAGGCGTAGAAGGGCGGCTTGTCAAGCTGGATGGCGAGCTGCAGCGCGCGGCCGAACTCCTTGTCGTTGCCGGCGGCGACCATTTCGTTCCAACGGGCGACCTGGGCCTTGAGCTCGGCAGCCGGGATCTTGAAGTGGTCGGCGAGGGCCTCGACCGTGTCGAACTGCCAGATGACCTTGTACTTGAGGCCGTTGCGCAGCGTCTGGGCCTTGGCGACGCCCTTGCTGTCGGTGAAGCAGACCGGGTAGACGGGCTTGCCGTTTTCCATCAGGCCGAGAATGGCGTCGGTGCGGGCCTTGCGGTCGGCGAGCTCGTTGCAGAAGCGCTTGCCGGTGCGCACGTCGACCATGATGCCCATCGGGAAGCCGGCGATCGTGTTGAACTGGGAGACGAGACCGAAGCCCTTTTCGTCGGGAGAGGACCAGGGGCCGAGCTGGATCTGGTCGACTTGGACCGGAGCGCCGCCGATGGCGAACATTTCGAGCATGCCTTCGCCCGTGGCGCCGAGGTGGTTCGTGGAGTCAAGACGGTCGTCGAGCGACGGATCCTGCTGCATGCGGAACCAGAGGTTGCGGGAGAAGCCGCCCGTGGCCATGATCACGCCCTTGCGTGTGCCGTAGGTCTGGAGGACGCCGGAGTCTTCCTTCGGGAACTGGTAGCGTTCGCGGACCTTGAGGCCGATCACGCGGCCGTCGGCGTCGCGGATGAAGGATTCCATCTTGGCGTTGAGGTGCATGTCGACGCCGTGCTTGCGGCAGCTGTCGGCGAGCGGACGGGTGATGCCGCCGCCCGTGGATTCGACGGTCTGCATGATGCGCGGGACGCTGTGGCCGCCGAAGTGCTGCACGAAGGGCTTGTACTGGACGCCGTGCTCGAGCGTGAAGTCAAAGGCGGGACGCGTGCCTTCGACGATCATCTTGAGCAGGTCGACGTGGGAGAGGCCGCGGCCGGAACGGATCATGTCCTGAAGCATGCGTTCGGGACTGTCCTTGATGCCTTCCTTTTCCTGAAGCGGAGAACCCGCGACGGCGAAGGCGCCGCCGTTGATGGCGGAGTTGCCGCCGAAGACGGGCATCTTTTCGATGAGAAGGACTTCGGCGCCCTTGAGGCGGGCCTGAAGCGCGGCGGCAAGGCCGGCAAAGCCCGAGCCCACGACGATCACGTCGTAGATCTTGTCGAAGGCGGGAGCGCCTTCCTTGGCGTGCGCCGCGCCCGTGGCGGCGGCGAGAGCGGCCATCGTGCCGCCGGCGAGAAGGCTGCGGCGGGTGCGGTTGATGTTCTGAGTCATGAGGTTCTCCTTGGAATGACTGGTCTGGATGCTCTTTTAAAAGCAAGAGGCATGCCAAACTTTGGTGCGCGCGTGCCGGGCCTTGTGCCGCAAGCGTTTGCGCAAAACCTAGGAGAAACCCGCCCGAGGTGTTAACCCTTGAAGATCCGACCTTTCATGCATGCGGAGTTACGAAATGTCGTAACATGAGAAACGACATTTCTCTCTTTTACGATATTACGTACTCTTTCAAGACATGAGCGAAGCCTATTTTCCCGACGATCTGCGTCTGAGGACCTATGCGGGTCTTTCCGAGACGCTCAGGCTCGAGCAGGCATTGAGGACCACGCTTCTGACGCTTGCGCCCGTGCTGCCCGCCGACGGCGTGTTCGTGAATTTCTTCATGAAGGACGAGCTCGTCGTGCAGTTTCTTGCGCACGCGACGAAGACCCGGGCCGAGGCGATGACGGCGAGGGTGCCCGTCTCGCACGACTGGCTTCTCAAGATGTCGTACGAGCGGCGCGGGCAGTGCCTGGTGGTCAACGAGAGGCGGGAGGACCCGCTCACCGACGAGGTGCTCAGGAACGTGCTTCCCGAGGTGCGCTCCTACGTGATGCTCAGGCTTCTGATGGACGGGATCCACTACGGCGTGGTGTGCTTTTATTCGACGAGGTCGAAGGCCTTCGGGGAGCGGCACGCCGACATCGTGCGGCAGCTTCACAATCCGATCGCGATCAACGTGGGGTATTCGCTTGCCGTGTACTTCAGGACGGTTGGGCTGGAGATGAGCGCCGAGAACCGGCGTCTGAGGGAGAACGCGGTGAAGGCGTCGGAGGAGCCCCTGAGGGAGCTTCTCGCGAGGTCTCCTTCGCTCGAGTCGATTGCGCAGCGCATCAGGCGCGTGGCGCCCTATGACGCGACGGTGATCGTGACGGGCGAGTCGGGCTGCGGCAAGGAGGTCGTGGCGACGACGATCCAACAGATGTCGGCGAGGCGCAATGCGCCCTTTGTGAGGGTCAACTGCGCGGCGCTGCCCGGATCCCTCATCGAGAGCGAACTTTTCGGCTTCGAGCGCGGGGCGTTCACGGGCGCGCGCGAGCGCCATGCGGGCCTCTTCGAGCAGGCCGACGGCGGTACGCTCTTTCTCGACGAGGTCGGGGAGCTGCCGCCCGAAGTGCAGGCGAAGCTGCTCAGGGTGCTGCAGGGCCAGTCCTTCAGGCGCGTGGGCGGCGACAAGGAGGTGACGGTCGACGTGCGCATCATCTGCGCGACGAACAGGGACCTGAGGAGCATGGTCGTCGAGGGAAAGTTCCGCGAGGACCTCTACTATCGCCTCAACGTCTATCCGATTCCCGTCGCGCCCCTGAGGGAGAGGCCCGAGGACATCGAGCCGCTCGCCTCGCACTTCATCAGGCAGATCGCAAGACGATACGGCATGGCCGTGCTCCCGAGGCTCTCGGAGGAGGCGCTCGACTTCGCGAGGCGCTGGCCGTGGCCGGGCAACGTGCGCGAATTGAGAAACGTCATGGCCCGAGCCGTCCTGAGCGGCGAGCCCGTCATCAGGACGCTTGACGTGAGCACGGGCGCCGCGCCCGACGTGCACCCCGTCCCCTTTGCCGTGCGCGGACTCGGCGTCACGGGCCCATCGGACGTGCACGGCGCGCAGGAATGGCCTGCGGACATGAAGGCGGAGGTGAATGCCGACATGACCTTCGACGACATGCAGCGTGCCTACTTCAGGGCGCTTCTTGAGCGCACGGGCGGGCGCGTGAGCGGTGCGGGCGGCGCGGCCGAAAGGGCGGGCATGCATCCCAACACGCTCAGGAGCAGGCTCGAGAAGCTCGGGATCACGCTCCGGAGGACGGTAGGGTAAGGTGCGCGAATGCGGCCCCGCGCGGGCGTTTCCGGGGCGGGATCGTGCCCGCGGCGCGCGTCGGGGCCTCTGATAGAATGGGCGGATTCAGCCCTGAAGAAAAACAACATTCCAAGCAGAACAGACCCGTCATGTCGCTCTTTCAGCTTCGCCAAACCGTTCTTCTCCTCATCACGGCCACGATCTGGGGCCTGAGCTTCGTCGCGCAGTCGGTCGGGATGGACCACGTCGGTCCCTTCACCTTCACGGCGTCGCGCATGTTCCTTGGCGCCCTCGTGCTGCTGCCCTTCGTCCTGTGGAACCGCTCGAGGCTCGCCGCCTCGAATCCCGCGGAGCACGCGCGCCGCACCTCGCCCGCCTACATGAAGATGCTCCTTCTCGGGGGCGCGGCCTGCGGCCTGTGCCTCTTCGGCGGCGAGTCGCTTCAGCAGTTCGGGCTCGTGCACGACACCGAGGTCGGCAAGGCGGGCTTCATCACGGCGCTCTACATCGTGCTCGTGCCGATGATCGGGCTTGCGCTCGGCCGCAGGACGGGCTGGCTCGTCTGGGCGGCCGTGGCGGTCGCGATCGGCGGGCTCTGGTTTCTCTGCGTGCCGCCCGAAGGCTTTTCGGTGAGGCTCGGGGACCTCTACACGCTGCTGTGCGCCTTCGTCTTCTCGCTTCACATCCTCGTCATCTCGCACTTCGTCACGAAGGTCAACGGCGTCGAGCTCGCCTGCGGACAGTTCGTCTGCGGCTCGATCATCGCCTCGGCGGCCGTGCTGATCGCGGAGTCCCCGACCATTGAAGGCCTTCAGGGGGCGCTCCTTCCCATCCTCTGGGCGGGCATCATGTCCAACGGCATCGCCTACACGCTGCAGATCGTGGGCCAGCGCGGCATGAACGAGACGGTCGCGAGCCTCATCATGAGCCTCGAGAGCGCCATCGCCGTGATCGCGGGCTGGCTGCTGCTCGGCGAAGTGCTCTCCCAGAGGGAGCTCTTCGGCTGCGTGCTGATGGCGGGCGCCGTCGTACTCGCGCAGCTTCCTGCGCCCAAGTCCCGCCGTTCCGGGAAGGACTGAGGACCAGCGGGGGCGCTCAGGCGTCCCACCAGAGGCGGGCTGCGGGCGGCACCGCCTTGAGCACGAAGGTCCTGCCCGAACGCTCGAGCAGACCGCTTGAGACCATCCTGCCCACGGCTCGGCTCGTCATGGCGCGCTCGGCGTGCACGAGGCTCGCGATGTCGGAGACGGGAATGTCCCACAGCAGCGCGGCGGGCAGCTGCGCCTCGGTGATGCCTGCGGCGCGAAAGAGCACCGCAACGGCGATCTCGACGCGGTCGTCGACGGAGCAGAGGTCGTTGACGAGAACGCCCTCAACCTGACACTCGGACTTGGCGATGCAGTTGAGAAGCATGGCGCGCTCGCGTTCGGGATTCTCCGAGACCCAGCGGGCGTAGAGCTCGAGGGGGACGGCGAAGCCGCTCACGTCGGTGACGGCCGTGGCCATGAGAGTCATGGCAGCCTTGCCGTGACCGATGGCGCGCACGCTGCCGAGCAGCGTCCTGCGAGAGAAGAGGCCGATCCATCGGACCTTGTCGACGTCCGTGGTCGCGGAGCTTGCGACAAGTCCGCTCTCTATCCAGTAGACGTGAGGTTGACTGCCGAAATGCACGATGTCGCGGCGGTGGCTGACGAACGGCGTGCCCGCATTCCTGAAGAAGTCGGCGACCTCGTCAGAGTATTCGACCATGAGCCATGGATTTCGACCGTAGATCGGCGCATAGCGGAAGTCGGACATCGGAGATCTCCTGAGAACTGGAACAGATCTCCGATTTTAACGAAAACAAGCCGGTCGTCCGAGGAAACGGACGACCGGCTGTTGGCTGGCGTTGATTATTCAGATTGACGCCGAGGTGGTTTGCTTACTTGCCTTCCTGAATCCGCTTGAGGGCGTGTTCAGCAGCATAGCGGCCCGACGTCATGGCGAAGGACGAAGCGGAGCCTTCGCAGCGCAGGTCATAGGACGAATCGTAGAGACCGCCGATGTCCTGGCCGATGACGTAGAGGTTCGGGATCACGTCGCCCTGCGGGGTCTTGGCCTCGAAGGCCGGCGTCACCTGAACGCCGCCGAGCGTGAGGAAGAAGGCGCGGATGGCCTTGAGGGCGTAATAGGGGCCGTGTTCCAGATCGAACTTGACGAGATGCTCGGGCTTGCGGCCGAACTCGGGGTCGTGGCCCTTTTTGGCGTAGGCGTTGACCTTCTTCATCGTGTCCTTCAGGTTTTCGGGCGGGACGCCGATCTGCTGGGCGAGCTCTTCGATCGAGTCGGCCTTGAAGGCCCAGCCGCGTTCCTTGCCGATCTCCCAGGTCTTGGGAAGGGCCTTGAGCGGCGTGTCGGCGAGCACGATGGCGTTGAAGGGAAGCACGGCACCCTTGTTGATCATGCGGTCCATCATCTTCTGGTCGAAGATCGTGTAGGAGACGCCGCCCGCAGTCGTCATGGCGTTGTAGACGTCGACGAAGACGGCGCCGCGGGACTCGTTGAAGAAGCGACGGCCCGTGTGGTCGACCCAGAGCCAGGGCTGGGCGAGGGCGCAGCGGCCCTGCTTGAGTTCGTCCGGACCGGAGAACTGATTGATCGGAGGCGTGTCGGGCAGGTACGGGGCGTTGCCTGCGACGGCGTGCATGCCTGCAACGCCTGCGCCGACGAGGCGGGCCATGTTGATGCCGTCACCCGTGCGGCCGTCGACCACGGGGCTGCGGAGCCAGATCGGCTCGACCATGCCGAGAGCGGAGGAGTCGAACACGTACTGGGCGAGCATTTCCTTGTTGGCCGCGAAGCCGCCGGTGGCAATGATGACCTTCTTGGCGTGGATGATGAGCTTGTCGCCCGACTTCGTCGTGGCCTCAACGCCCGTGACGCGGCCGTCGGTCATGATGAGCTTGGTGACGCGGGTGTTCGTCAGGAGTTCGCCGCCACGGGCCTTGATGTTCTCGATCCAGCGGCGGATGACCTCGGCCGTGCCGCCCTTGAAGAGATGCCAGCACATCAGCGACTCTTCCTTCGGATACATCGTGCGGATGCCGCGAAGCTCGACGCCCATGTCGATGATTTCATCGATCGTGCGGGTGGATTCCTCAATGAGGACGCGGAGTACGGACGGGTCGGCGCGGTAGTGGTGGAACTGGAGGGCGGCGTCGAGGACCTGCTGGGCGGTCGTCTTGATGCCATGGGCCTTCTGGTACTTCGTGTTGATGCCGAGCGAGCCTTCGGGCATGATGCCGGCGCCGCCGAGGAACGGGAGCTTTTCAAGCACGAGCGGCTTGCAGCCCTTGTTGACGGCCGCATTCGCAGCAGCGAGGCCGCCGAGGCCGCCGCCCACGATCACGAGGTCGCGGGTTTCCTCCTTCACGGCTGCAAGGGCGGACGGAATGCCGGGCATGGCGGCCATGACGGCCGCGCCGCCGATGAGCTGACGACGATTGAGCTTCATATTGGATCTCCTTTGGGAACGCCGCAGCCGCGGCGTCATGTCGGTGTTGGGCGGTCAGGTCTTTGATCGCGTTGCCGACATGATCGGCTTTTTGGGGTGTCGCTTCTGTGCGAATTCACACAGTCACGATAGGGAAACCCCGAGGAAGGAGCCGGATGAAAGAAAGGCGGGCTGTCCCGAGGGGAACGGCCCGCCCTTTTGAAGCGGATCGGCTGACTGTCCGTCAGAGCTTCGGCTCGCCCGTGCCGAACTTCTCGGCGCGGATGCGGGCGGAGAGGACGCCTGCGGCCCTGAGAGCCTCGGCGGCGGCCTTCATGAAGCCTGCGGGACCGCAGAGGAGGTAGTCGGCGTTGTCGGTGACGAGCGCCGCGAAGTCCTCAGCGGACGGTCGGCCATGGTCGGCCGTGGTGCGCAGGATGAGGCGGCGGCCTTCATGGCCGCTGATGCGCGACTCGATCTCGTCCCTGAGGGCGAAGTCGGCCTCGGTGCGGCAGACGTGCATGAAGGTGACGCTGCGGTGCTCGTCCACGCTGCGGAGCATGGCGGCCGCGGGCGTCACGCCGATGCCCGCCGTGATGAAGACGAGCGGGGCGTCGCCCTCGGGCAGGCGGAAGCCGCCCGTCGGCGCGGAGACGTCGACGAGGGCGCCGGGCGCGAGGTCGCAGAGGACGTTCGAGACCATGCCTGCAGGGAGGCCGTCTCTTGCGGAAATGCGGCGGACGGTGATGCGGATCGAGTTCTCGTCGGCCGCCGTCACCGTGTACTGGCGGGGCTGGACGAGGTTTTCGCCGGGAACGTAGACGCGCACCGAGACGTATTCGCCGGGACGGACCTGAACGACGGAGCCGTTGTCGGCGGGGCGCAGCGTGAGGCTCACGGCGTCGGCCGTCTCCTCGTGCCTGTCGGTGAGCACGAAGCCGCGCCAGCAGCTCCAGCCGCCGGGCGCCTGGGCGGCGCTCGAGTAGCGGTCCTGCTCCATCGCGATCATCATGGCGGCCAGCTGGTTGTAGGCGGCGGACCAGGCGTCGATGACGGAGGGCGTCGCAATCTCGCCGAGCACCTCGCGGATGGCGGCGATCAGATGACGGCCGATGATCGGATAGTGCTCGGCGCGAACGCCCACCGAGCAGTGCCGCATGGCGGTATGCCTCAGGGCGCCCGCAAGCACGGACGGATCGTCGATGTGGGTTGCGTATGCGTGGACCGCATGAGCGAGCGCACGCGGCTGGGAGCCCGTGCGCTGGTGCGTCATGTTGAAGAGCTGCTTGAATTCCGGATTGTGGGTGAGGAGGCGCGAGTAGAAGTGCGCGAGCAGCGCCTCGCCGTTGGTGGCAAGGATGGGAACAGTTGCCTTGACGACGGCCTTCTGCTGGTCGTTGAGCATGGTGTGGGTTCCTTCTTTGTGTTGTTTTTCCTAGCCGAAGGATAAGTCAGGGCGCGCGCCCCGAGCCTGTTCTGAAGAAAACGCTTACATTCGGAAACGGAGCACGCGAGAGGGAAAACCATGGGGCGGCGTGCATGGACGCCGGGCGCGAAGCCGTCGGACGGGGCTGCGAACTGCGGGGCAGGGAAAGGGGGCCGGACGGCGTCGCCGTCCGGCCCCCTCGGGAAGCGGCTCGGAGAGAAGGCGTTCTTAGACGAGAACCTTCTCGATGCCGCCGTTCTTCACGGTGCGGATGAACTGGTCGCGCCAGTTGGCGCCCAGGATCTGGCGGGCCATCTCGACGACGATGTACTCGGCGTCCATGTCGGCGCGCTCCTCATAGCGGGAGAGGCCCTGCAGGCAGCCGGGGCACGTGGTGAGCATCTTGACGTGGCCCTTGATGCCGGCCCTGGCCTTCTCGATCTCCTCGAACTTGCGGTGACGCACCTGGGAGGCGATGTCGGGGCGCTTGACGGCGAAGAGGCCCGACTCGCCGCAGCAGCGCTCGGACTGCACGACGTTGGCGCCGGTGAGCTTCCTGACCGTTTCGAGCGGCGGGTTGAGCCTGAGCGGCGTGTGGCACGGATCGTGGTAGAGGTACGTGTCGGCGTGCACGGGCATGGTGATGCCGCGCTCGAGCAGGAACTCGTGGATGTCGATGATGCGGCAGCCCGGGAAGATGCGGTCGAACTCGTACTCGTCGAGCGCCTTGATGCAGGTGCCGCAGCTCACGACGACGGTCTTGATGTCGAGGTAGTTGAGCGTGTTGGCCATGCGGTGGAAGAGCACGCGGTTCTCCGTCATCATCTTCTCGGCCTTGGCGGTCTCGCCGTAGGCGAGCTGCGGGTGGCCGCAGCAGCGGTAGCCCGGCGGGAGCACGGTCTGGACGCCCGCGTGCATGAGCATCGCCTCGACGGCGAGGCCCACGTCGCCGAAGAGTCGTTCGGAGCCGCAGCCCGGGAAGTAGAAGACGGCCTCGGCGTCGGCGGGCATGTCGGGACGACGAAGGATCGGGATCGTGACTTCATCTTCGATGCCGAGCGCGGCGCGCATGGTCTGTCTGGGCATGCGGCCCGGGAGCGGCGTCGAGACGAGATGGATCACTTGGCCCTTGAGGCTCGGACGGCCCGTGGTGTTGGCGGGCTTTTCACGAATGCGCGCAAGGTCTGCGGCGAGGTACTTCTCGGCGAGCTCGTTGCCGAGGCGCTGCAGCGAGAAGCCCGCGCGAACGGCGCCTGCGTGGAGCGCACGCACCGCGATCGGGTTGACGGCGTCGACGAGCGCACTGCCCGCGAGCGCGGCGGGATTGAGGTCCCTGTGGCCCGAGCGGTTGAGGAAGGCCTTGACGGCGGTGGTCACCTTGCCGAAGTCGATCTTGACGGGGCAGGGCTTGACGCAGCGGTGGCAGATCGTGCAGTGGTCGGCCAGATCGACGAGCTCGTTGAAGTGCTTGAGCGAAAGGCCGCGGCGGGTCTGCGACTCATAGAGGAAGGCCTCCGTCATCAGCCCGAGCGCGAGGATCTTGTTGCGCGGCGAGTAGAGCATGTTGGCGCGCGGGACGTGCGTCGTGCAGACGGGCTTGCACTTGCCGCAGCGCAGGCAGCTCTTGACGGACTGCGAGATGGCGCCGAGGCCCGAATTTTCGAGAATGAGGGACTCCGCGCGGAAGAGCTCGAACGAAGGCGTGTAGGCGCGCTCGAGGTCGCCGCCGGGCATGAGCTTGCCCTTGTTGAAGCGGCCCTCGGGGTCGATCCTGTTCTTCCATTCGCGGAAGGGACGAAGCTCCTCGTCGGTGACGAACTCGAACTTCGTGAGGCCGATGCCGTGCTCGCCCGTGATGACGCCGCCGAGCCTTACGGCGCAGCTCATGATGCGCCCGAGCGTGTGCTCGGCGTCCTGCATCATGCCGTAGTCGTCGGAGTTGACGGGGATGTTCGTGTGGACGTTGCCGTCGCCCGCGTGCATGTGGAGCGCGACGAAGAGGCGGCTCCTCACGTGCTTCTTGTGGAGCGCGTGAAGCTCGGCCATCACGTCGGCGGGCAGCGCCTCGGCGAGGATCTCGAGGATCTCGCGCTTGACGGAGATGCGAAGGCGCCCGTCGCGCATGGCGAGGAACACGGTCTCGCCCTCGCGGGGCTCGACGCCTTCGGCGAGATAGGGCGCGGCGTCGCCGTCCATGGCGGCGCGCATCTCCTCCCAGCGGATCCTGACGCGGGCCGCGAGGTCGCGCGCGAAGGTGATGCCGGGACGCTCGTCGAGCGCGGCGTCGGCGAGGCGCTCGATGAAGGCGCCCGCGATGCGGATCTTGTTCTTGAAGGAGAACTCGATGTTGATGCGCTCGATCTCGTCGGAGTATTCGCCGAGACGCTCGAGCGGAATGACGACGTCCTCGTTGAGCTTGAAGGCGTTGGTGTGCTTGGCGATGGCCGCCGTGCGGGAGCGCTCCTTCCAGTAGGCCTTGCGCTCGGCGGGCGTGCGGGCGATGAAGCCCGCGCCGCCGCGGGCGCGCGCCATTTCGCAGCAGCGTTCGGCCACGGCGTCGAGGTCGGCCTCGTTGTCGGAGACGATGTCGGCGAGAAGCACCATCTTGGGCATGCCGCGGCCCTCGAGCTTGGCGCGGTAGCCGACGGCGCGCACGTAGCGCCAGTCGATGTGCTCGAGACCCGCGAGCTCGACCGTCGGATGGCCGCGCACGAAGTCGCGCACCTCGACGATGGCGGGCGTGGATTCGGCCACGGTGCCGTAGAACTCGAGGCAGACCGTGCGGCCGAAGTCGGGCATGCGGTGCAGCACGAAGGCGGCGCTCACGATGATGCCGTCCGTGCCTTCCTTCTGGATGGCGGGCAGGCCGTTGAGAAGCTTGTTGGTGACGTCCTTGCCGAGGCCCGCCTTGCGGAAGGTGCGGCCCGGAATCGAGAGGCGCTCGGTCCTGACGACCGCGCCCTCGTCGGAGAGCTCGTGGATGTCGAACTCGGCGGTCTCGACCTCGTGGATGCGGCCGAAGTTGTGGTTGACGCGCTCGACGCGGATCATGCGGCCGTTGACGTCGACCATCTTCCACCAGGCGAGGTTGTCGATCGTCGTGCCCCAGAGGGCGGCCTTCTTGCCGCCCGCGTTGATGGCGACGTTGCCGCCGATGCAACAGGCGTCGGCCGAGGCGGGGTCGACCGCGAAGACGAGGCCCGCGGCGGCCGCAGCCTCCTCGATGCGGCGGGTGACGCAACCCGCGCCGCATTCAATCACGGGATGCTCGCCCTCAACGCCCGGCAGGCGGCGCATGACGGGACCGCTGTGGCGGTCGAACTTCTCCATGTTGATCACGGCCGTGTCGGGGTGCAGCGGAACGGCGCCGCCCGTGTAGCCCGTGCCGCCCGAGCGCGGAATGATGGTGAGCTTGAGCTCGAAGAGCGCGCGCACGAGGGGCGCGATCTCCTCCTCGCGGTCGGGCGTGAGGACGACGAACGGATACTCGATGCGCCAGTCGGTGGCGTCGGTGACGTGCGTGACGCGCGCAAAGCCGTCGAAGCGGATGTTGTCCGGATCGGTGATCGCGGACAGACGGCGCTTCACTTCGGCACGGCGCTCGATGAGCTTCGGGAAGCTGTTGTCGAAGCGGCACACGGCGGCGCTCGCCTCGGAGACGAGGCGAAGCACGTCGGCATTGCCCTCGGCGCGCTGGCGAACGGCCTCGAGGCGGCGGCTCATCTCGCGCACGAGCAGCTTGCGGCGCTTCGGGTGCACGATCAGGTCGTCGACCAGATAGGGATTGCGCTCGACCGCCCAGATGTCGCCGAGCACTTCGAAGAGCATGCGGGCGGAGCGGCCGGTGCGGCGGGAGCCGCGAAGAGACTCAATCGTGTCCCAGGCCTTTTCGCCCAGGAGACGGATCACGATCTCGCGGTCCGAGAGCGACGTGTAGTTGTAGGGAATCTCGCGAACGCGCGCGGGAGCGGTCATCTCGGTCATCAGGGGGGAACTCCGTTGGTGAGGCGGGTTCGGCGTCAGGCGCGAACCGCATTGAATGGCAGGGGGTTCTTCCATTCTAACCCATTGATTTTCAAGGGTTATACACCAGATGAACTAGGGTGAAATGAGTGCAAATACCCCCTTGGGAGTATTCGTCGTAAGGGAAAACTGTCATTTTTGGGCGACAGCGCGCCTCTTCGGGAGGCGGAGGCGGTCCCGGCGGACGAGGAATTTTTTCCGGGAATTGAGCCGACGGCTTCGCAAAAGGGTAAAATGCGAGTCACCTAAAAGAGAATCATTTTCCTTCTCAGTCCTCACCCACGGGGTTGGACCCGGGCTTCCGAACCCCTGAGGCGGCCCGAGGCATGAAGGATCAGACCCCCATATATAAAAATGTCCGACACATTCACTCTGGACAAGGCCGCCATCGGAGACGAGCTCGAGGTGGTCGGCGTCCATGCCGAAGGCGCTCCCGAAGACTGGGAGATCTGGCTTGAGGAAATCGGCTTCACCGCGGGCGAACCGTGCGTGGTGTTGCAGAAGGCCGCTCTGGGCGGCGATCCGATCGCGGTCCGCATCGGCGTCTCGACGTTTGCGCTGAGGTTGGTCGAGGCCCGCTGCATCGAGGTGAGGAGGCGCGACTGATGGCCGTCTCCACCGTTGACATCTATCCGTCCGGGCCGCTCATCGCGATGCTCGGCAATCCGAACGCCGGCAAGACGTCGCTCTTCAACATTCTGACGGGTTCGAAGCAGAAGGTCGCCAACTATGCGGGCGTGACCGTCGAGCGCGTCGAGGGCCAACTCATCGGCGCGCCCGAGAAGATCCGCGTGCTCGACCTTCCGGGCACCTATTCCTTTCATCCGCGCTCGCCCGACGAGAAGGTGACGGTCGACGTCCTCAAGGGCATCGCGCGCGGCGAGCGCAGGCCCGATCTCGTCGTCTGCGTGCTTGACGCGACGAACCTGAGGCGCGGCCTCAAGCTCGTCATGGCCGCGCAGCGCCTGAAGCTCCCCGCCGTGGTGGCGGTCAACATGATGGACCTCGCGCGCCGCCGCGGGATCGAGCTCAAGGCCGAGGACCTCTCGCGCGAGCTCGGCGTGCCCGTGGTCGAGACGATCGCCGTGCGCAAGCAGGGCATCGACAGGCTCACCGAGCTTCTCTCCGACCCGTCCGCCTGGTCGTCCTGGGTGCCCGAGGCGACCGAGGAGGACGACCTTGCGCGCCTCAACAGGATCCTGCGCAAGCTCGGGCTTGACAAGATCTTCCCCGACGAATTCTCCGACCGCATCGACCGCGTCGTGCTCAATCCTTGGCTCGGCGTGACGATCCTGATGATCATCCTCTTCTTCGTCTTCCAGGCGGTGTTCGCCTGGTCCGCCTATCCGATGGAGTGGATCGAGGAGGGCTTCAACATGCTCGGAGAGCTGTGCGCCGAGCACCTGCCCGACGGGTTCGTGAAGGACCTGCTCGTCGACGCCGTCATCGGCGGCGTGGGCGGCGTGGTGGTGTTCCTGCCGCAGATCCTGATCCTCTTCTTCTTCATCCTGCTGATGGAGGAGTCGGGCTACCTGCCGCGAGCGGCATTCCTGCTTGACCGCACGATGGGCTCGGTGGGCCTTTCGGGCCGCTCCTTCCTGCCGCTTCTCTCGGGCTACGCCTGCGCGGTGCCCGCCATCATGGCGGCTCGCATCGTCGGCAACCAACGCGACCGCTGGGCGACGATCGCCATTGCGCCGCTGCTCACCTGCGGCGCGAGGCTGCCCGTCTACGCCGTGATGATCGCGGCCTTCGTGCCCGACGTCTCCGTCTGGGGCGTGGGCCTGCAGGGCCTCGTGCTCTTCGCGCTCTACTGTCTCGGCATGGTGGGCGCGCTCGTCGTCGCCTGGATCCTCAAGCACACGACGGGCAAGGGCGAGAACCGCACGCTGATGCTCGAGCTGCCGAGCTACCACCTGCCGCGCATCGACGCGCTCGCGCACGGCCTCTGGCAGCGCGCCTGCATCTATCTGCAGAAGGTGGGCACGATCATTCTGGCGCTCACGGTCTTCCTCTGGGTGCTGACGACCTTCCCGGGCGCGCCCGCCGGCGCGACCGATCCCGCGATCAACTACAGCTTCGCGGGCATGCTCGGCCGCGCGTTGGAGCCCCTCTTTGCGCCGATCGGCTTCAACTGGCAGATGTGCATCTCGCTCGTTCCCGCCATGGGCGCGCGCGAGGTGGCCGTCTCGGTGCTCGGCACGCTCTACGCGACCGCGAGCGACGCGGAGGACGCCCTCGTGCCGATCCTGCAGCACAGCTGGACGATCCCGATGGGCCTCTCCTTCCTCGCCTTCTTCGTTTTCAGCCCGTCGTGCTTCGCGACGCTCGCCGCCATCAAGCGCGAGATGGGCACCTGGAAGGCGCCGGCCGTCCTGTGGGTGGCCTACACGCTCCTCGCTTACGCCTTCTCCTTCGTCGTCTACCGCACGGCCCTCTGGGTCTGCGGCTAAGCCCGGAAAGGGCGCCGTCGAGGGACGGGCAAGAACAATTCGGGCGCCTGCGGCAGATGCTGCGGGCGCCCGAATTGTTTTCAGGACTGCTTCACGATGAAGCGCTCGACGACGTCCGCGGCTCCGAGTACGCGGGCGCGCCTGAGGTATCCGGGATGATGGAACCTCGTGCAGCCCATACCCGAAGGATCGGTTCGAGGATCAGAACGTCCGTTGCGGCATGGTGCATTTTGAAGGCCACTTCAAGGGGACGTACGGTCTTCGCGCCAAAGAGGACCTCAAAATGCGCCGAGGCCGCTCGATGAAAATCAGCTCGCAAAGTATCTTCGACCAGCGTTCAGCCCGTCCTTCGGGGCGAGACGGCGGACTCGCAGGCTCTGAAGACAAGCGCTTCGGAACCCGTCGAGCTGAAGCTCCAGTTGTTGCATGACGATGCATTTTCGAGTGACGGAGGGATTGCAACTGTAAAGGGTGGAAAGGTGGTTTGGCGTGGTTTACAGTCGTGAGTGGAAATGACCGGGATGCTTTTCCGTGAGCCGGCCGGAGGAAGAGGGTCGGCAAGTGTAAAGGTAAAATATGTCTGATCTGTAGTTTAAAGTATGCGTTACTGTCAGCGGGCGGGGTTGACAGTTCCGGTACCGCATGGTTACAGTTTGAGCTGTCGCGGGGCCATTTCCGGTTGCGCGACGGGGCTGCGGGAGCGGACGGAGTGCACCCCGGCGGAAGGGTTTACAGTTGATTTGTCAAGTTGGGAGGACGGCATGTCTGAAGTCGGGAATGAGGACGCGGGCGGCGTGCTGGCGCGTCTCATGAGGGGCGCGAATCTGCGCAGGAGCGTCGAGGTGCTCAAGGCGCCCGACGAGAGTCTTGCAGCGACGGTTTCGGCCCTTGCGAACACGGCGGGCGGATGGATTCTGATCGGCCCCGATCCTGAGGACGGATGGCGGTCTGCGGTGGGGTTCGATGCCGAGGCGGCGGTCGAGGCCCTTCGCGGGGCGCTCGGGGCGGTGGAGCCTGAGGTGCGCGCGGAGGCGGGGATTGCGTCCGTTGACGGACGGCCCGTCGCCTGGCTGCGCGTGCATGAGGTCGACCGCAGGCGCAGGCCCGCCCGCGTGCAGGGCGCGGGCCGTGCGGGCGCCTTTCTGAGAACTGACGAGGGCACCAGGCCTCTGACCGCCTATGAGCGCTACCGCATGATGGAGGAGCGCTGTCCGCCGCTCTTTGACATTGAGCCCGTCGAGCACGCGAATCCCGACGAGCTCGAGGCCGAGCGGATCGCCGCGATGCTCGGCTTTGCGAGGGAGCGTCATCCGAACGTCTTCGCGAGACTCTCCGACGAGACGGCCCTGATGCAGCTCGGCGTCCTCACCCGCGTCGACGGCAGGATCTGCCCGACGCTCGGCGGCCTTGTCGCCGGCTCGATCTTCCCGCAGAAGCATTTTCCGAGGCTCGTGCTCGAGGTGTCGGTCCTCGAGGGACCGAGGGGCGACGGCGCGGACGAGGGCCGCAGAGTGCTCTTCATGAAGCCCGTGCCCGGCCCCGCCGCCGAAATGACCGCGGAGGCGGAGAGGATCGTCATGGCGTCGTGGGCGCCCGCCGCGGAAACGACGGATGGGGCCTTCGCCCGAGCCCTTCGCGCCGCGCTCGTCAACGCCCTTGAGCACAGGGATTATTCGCCTGAAGGACGAGGCATGCCCGTGCGGGTGCGCGTCTTCGAGGACGCCGTCGACATCAGGAGCCCGGGCGGACTCTTCGGCATGGCGCCCGAGGCGCTCGCCTCGGACGCGGGCCTCAGGGCGAGCCGAAACGAAAGGCTCGCGCGCATGCTTTCCCTCACGCCGCTCGCAGGTGGCCTCGCCGCCGAAGGCACGGGCTTCGGGTTTGCCGCGATCCTCGGCTGCGGGGCCGACGGCCTCGCCGTGCGCGTCGAAACCACGCCCGCCGCCTTCACGGTCATCTTCGCAAAGGCGGCCGAGGAGGAAAAAGCCGACATAAGAGAAGAGGTGAGGGCGGAGGCTCCGGACGAGTTCGCAGCGCCTTTGGTGGGTGCGGATCAGGCCGACTTCGAGACGATTCTCAGGGAGAGGCTCGCGGAGGCGGGCAGTCTTTCGGTCAAGGAGATCACGCTCCTTGCGGGCGTCTCCCGCCAGACGGCCGCCAAGCGCGTGAAGCGTCTTGTGGAGGCGGGCGTCATCGAGCCCACCGAGGCGCGCCAGAACCCGAGGCAACGCTATCGCCTCGCCGCGAAGGGCCGACGCGCCAAGCGCGGGTGAGGTCGCTCAAAAGACTGCTCCGCGCTCGTTTCGGGACTCTTGGAAGGGCGGGAGGGGGGCGGTAGAATGAACGGAAGAACGAAAGTGCCGGACTCGACGGCAGAACAACAGCCAGCCAAAGGACAACGCAAGGATATGCGCCGCAAGAACAAGAAGATCGACATGCTCAACGGATCGATCTGGGACAAGATGATCGTCTTCGCCCTGCCCCTCGCCTTCACAGGCATGCTCCAGCAGCTCTTCAACGCTGCCGACGTTGCGGTGCTCGGGCGCTTCGTCTCGAACGAGTCGATGGCGGGCGTGGGCAACAACGTGCCCGTCATCGGCCTCATCATTGCGTTCTGCATGGGTCTTGCGCTCGGCGCCAACGTCGTGGTGGCGAGGCTGCTCGGCATGAAGGAGCCCGAGCGGGCGAACAGGGCCGTGCACACGGCGCTCGCCACGGCGGTGATCTTCGGCATAGGCGCGGCGATCGTTGGCGAGTGCTTCGCGGGGCCCGCCATGGACTGGCTGTCGGTGCCCGAGGCCGTGAGAGACGATGCGCTCACCTATCTGCGCGTCTATCTGCTCGGCATGCCCTTCATTGCGATCTACAACTTCCTCGCCGCTGTGATGCGAAGCCAGGGCGACACGCAGACGCCGCTCTGGGCGTTGGTGGCGGCGACCCTCGTCAACATTGCGGGCAATCTCTTCTTCGTGCTCGCCTTCGGCATGGGAACGGCGGGTGTTGCGCTCGCGACCGTCCTCGCCAACGCGCTCGCCGCCTCGCTCCTCTTCTTCAGCCTCATAACGGCCGAGGGCCCGCTTCACATTGAGCCGCGCGAGGTGTTCCGGATCGACATGACGGCGCTGCGCCCGATGGTGAGGATCGGCTGGCCCGCGGGCCTTCAGGGCGCGGTCTTCTCGATCTCGAACCTCGTCATCCAGTCCGCCATCAACAGTCTCGGCGCGGACGCCATGGCGGGTTCGGTCGCGGCCTTCACGATCGAGATCAACATCTACTGCTTCATCAACGCCTTCGGTCTGGCCGCCACGACCTTCGTGAGCCAGAACTACGGCGCGAAGAACCTCGAGCGCTGCAAGCGCGCGACCTACGTCGCCACGGGCCTCAACATGGTCGCCACCGTCCTGATGGTGGCGCTCGTGCTCGTCTTCGGACGCACGATGCTCGGACTCTTCACGGACGTGCCGGCCGTCGTCGAGCTCGCGATGGCGCGCATCTTCTGGGTGGCGAGCTTCGAGCCCATCAGCGTGCTCATGGAGGTCTCCTCGAGCGCCATGCGAGGCTACGGCTACTCGATGCCGCCCGCCATGGCGACCCTCATCTGCGTGTGCTCCGTGCGCCTCATCTGGGTCTGGACCGTCTTCGCGGCAAGCCCCGACTACGTGACCCTGATGATCGTCTATCCGATCAGCTGGGCCGTCACCGTCGTGCCGCTGCTCTACCTCTACGTGCGCCTCATGAAGCGCATCAAGCGCAGGTTCGAGGAGCGCGCCCTCGAAGCCGAAGCCGCCTGACGTCGTGTCCGTCAACGAAAACGGCCCCCGTGAAGGCAGGGGCAGTTTCTGTTCGAGAGGATTTCCAGCGGCTATGCCGAGGACTTCTCGAAGTAGGTTGAGATGCTCTCGAGGAAGCGCGAGGGCCTCTGGGCGTAGTTCCAGGCGTTCGCCGCGGGCATCGTCAGGACGAGCGTGCGCTTCGTTCGGCTGATGGCGACGTAGAGTTTGCGGGCGTCCTCGAGGATGTCGGCCTTGTCGTGGTTCTTGAAGAACGGGTACGTGCCGTCGATGACGCTGGTGACGATGACGTTGTCGAACTCGAGCCCCTTGGCCTTGTGGACCGTGGAGATGAAGACGCGGTCGCGCACGATGTCGCTCGAGCAGAGGTCGGGCTCCTTGAGGGAGTTGATCTGCACGAGGTTTCTCTGCAGCTGCGCGTAGAGCGTCGGCTGTGAGGTCGTGTTGATGAGCACGCGGTCGAGGTACTCGTAGATGAGCGGGAGCTTCTTGCGGATGTTCTCGATCTCGCCCTCGTCGTCCGTGTAGTTGGGCAGGGCCTCGATGAACTGCCTGAAGACCTGGACGAGGATCGCCTCGTCGTCGGCGGGCATTCTGCGGTACATGAGGTTCCTGTGCTCGAGGAACATCGGGAGCACGATCTTCCTGAGCGTGTCGGACATGCGCACGACGCTCGGGTTGGAGAGGAAGCGCCGCTGGAGCTCGACGAGCGGACGGGCCTGGGCGTGGAACCAGCGCAGCAGGCTGACGGTCGCCTCGACGTCGTCGTCGGCCTTGTGGGTGTTGCTGCCCTCGAGTCCGAGGACCGCGATGAGGTCCTTGAGCTTGTGCGAGGGAAGGCGCGCAAGGCCCGCGGCCTTGAGGATCGCGGGCTCGAGCGCATGGGAGAGCTTGAGCGTGTCGAAGCGGCGCACGAGCTCGGTGCGGTCGACGTCCTCGTCGGGTCCCGCCGCATCGCCGCGCACGCGCCTGAGCTGGTCCTTGAGGACGGCGTACTGGGCGTTGACGATGTTGGCGTCGTATTCGACGTTGTGGCCCACGACGGGCGCGTAGCCCACGAAGTCGAGGAAGATCTTGAAGCCCGCCTCGGGCGTGACGAGCTCGGCGCGGTGCGCCTCGTACTCCTCGAGCATCGGATTCGGGATGTTGCCGAGCATCTTCGGAATCTCGCGCTCCGTTTCAAGGTAGAGCACGAGCCGCTCGACGACTTCGCCCGCACGCAGCTTGACGGCGGCGATCTGGATCACCTCGTCGAGGCCGATGTCAAGGCCCGTGGTCTCCGTGTCGAAGACGACGAGCTCGCCCTCGTAGGCGCGCATGAAGTCCTCGAGCGCGCTGACGGGCTCCTTTTCGTCATGCGTGCTGTAGAGCATGAGGTCGGAGGCAAGAAGCCCGCGCCTGGGAAATTCGACGGCAAGGTAGTCTCGGATCTTCTTGAGGGAGAGGTTCTTCTTCGAGCTGAGCCGATAGACGAGCTGGGCCCAGGGGGCGCTTCTGAAGTCGTCCTTGAGCACGCTCAGGTAGGCCTTGGCGGCCTTGAGGATGTTCTGCCTGAAGATGTCGCTGCCGGAGATCTTGAAGTGCTCGATGTCCTGTGCCTTGAAGGCGGCGCTGACGGCGTCGGCCTCGCGGTTGCTCGGCACGATGACGGCCGTCGTCTCCTCGGGGCGTCGCCCTTCGAGCAGGTCGCACAGCAGCATCAGCTGCGACTGCGGCGTGGCCGTGCGGATGGCGCGCAGGGCCCCTTCGGGTCTTGCGACCGTCTTCTCGGCCTTGGGCAGGAACTCGGGATCGCACTCGAGCACGCGCTGCGCATAGGTGTTGAACATGTTGAGCAGGTAGTCGGGCGAGCGGAAGTTCCTGTAGAGGCGGTGGATCTCGTGCGTCTTGTGAAGGGCCCTGAGCGTGTCGAGCTTGGCGCCCATGAAGGAGAAGATCGCCTGCTGCTCGTCGCCGAAGTAGACGCACACGCTCCTGTCGATCGAGTCGTTCCAGAGCTTTTTGACGATGTCGAGCTGCAGGGGCGAGAGGTCCTGCACCTCGTCGACCTGGATCCAGGCGTAGCGCCCGCAGGCCTCGGGGGTGGCGTCGAGCCAGGCCCAGGCCTTGAGGAGCAGGTCGTTGAAGTCGAGCAGGTGCTGCGCGGTCTTGTACTCGAGGTAGCGCCTTGCGGCCGCGTCGATCGCGGCATGGTCGAGCTCGATGCAGCGGCCGAAGTCGTCGACCTTGATCAGTCCGAAGGCGTCGAGCTCGTCCTGGTTCTTCTTGTTGACGTCGAATTCTGGCGTGCGATGAAACGTCTCCTCGGGGAAGCCGTTCGCCTCCTGAAAGAGCCTTGCCGAGCGCGCCATGATGTAGTCGGCGGCGTTGCCCGGCAGGGACCGTCCTCTGCAGCCGCCGGGGATGTTCTCGATGAGAAGGCCCTCGATCACGTCGTGGACGTCGTCCTCGTCGAGGATCGTCGAGATCTCGGAGACGACGTCGTTGTCAAAGAGAAGGCGGGAGCAGAAGCGGTGGAGGTTGCCCACGTAAAGGGTGTCCATGCACCGGTCCGTGAAGCGCTCGTCGATGCGCTCCTTCATGCCGCGCGCAGCTCGGTTCGTGAACGTGAGGCAGAGCATGTCGGAAAGATTCACGCCGTCCTTGAGCGCGACGGCGATGCGCTCGGTGAGGATGGCGGTCTTGCCGCAGCCCGGCGGCGCGAGCACGAGATGGCGCCCCTGCGAGAGCTCGATCGCGGCCTGCTGGTCGGGGTTGAAGACGACGGGGGCGCCTTGCGCGGCACTCCTCGCCCTGGGCGGCGTGAGCGGCCTGAAGTCGGGATAGCGGAACTCGCGGTCGAGAAGCGACATGAGCCAGACCGCGATCCCGTGCCCGTACTTGAGGCACTCGGCGGCGTCGTCGGCCGTGCGCACGCGGTAGTGGCGCTCGCCCGTCTCGAGCATCGTCCCGGACGTCCCGAGCCTGAAGTGCGAGGCCTCGTTGCCCAGATCGCGGATGCGGCGGAAGTATTCGAACGTGAGGCTGTCGGCGAGCTGGCGCACGAGCGGCGTGCGCATCATCTCCGAATAGGTGTGCCTGTCGTCCTTGAGGATCGTGCGCAGCACGCCCTCGGCAAACTGGCGCATGACCTGCGTGCACTCGCGGTAGTGATGGTCGCGAAAGAGGTTTTCAGCCCGTTCGCCGAGAGCGGCGAGTGCAGGCTTGCGGAGCTGCAGAGGCGAGAAGTTCATGTTGCGGGTCTCCTGCGGCGGATGCGGCCGCAATCGAAGTCTTGAGTCCTGACCGGATGTTTCGAACATTGTACGACGGCATGCCGGAAGGCCCGTCCCTCAAGCGGGAAGAGAAGGGGAAGAAGGCTCCCGGCCTATATTTGCACACCTCTTGACGTCGCTCGAGATTCCTCGGACTTTTCTCCTAAGACATCTCGAGTAGATGCGTCGGAATCGCTCGGGAGGCTCCCATAGAATGATCGGACGGCCACTTCAACGGCCCTCTTCATCAATTCACCACAGGAAACTTCTACATGCGTTCTGATCCCCTCAAGAAAGGCATCAACGCGGCTCCCCAGCGCGCGCTTCTCAAGGCTCTCGGTCTCTGCGATGCGGAGATTGAGCGCCCGCTCATCGGCGTCGTCTCCTCGCAGAACGACATCGTTCCGGGACACGTCTTTCTTGACAAGATTACGGACGCGGTGAAGCAGGGCGTCGCCTTGGGCGGCGGCGTGCCCATCGTCTTCCCGGCCATCGCCGTCTGCGACGGTCTGGCGATGGGCCACAAGGGCATGAAGTATTCGCTCGTTTCGCGCGAGCTCATCGCCGACAGCGTCGAGGCGATGGCCACGGCGCATCCGTTCGACGGCCTCGTGATGGTGGCCGCCTGCGACAAGAACGTGCCCGGCCTGCTCATGGCCGCCGCCCGCCTCAACATCCCGAGCATCGTGATCTCGGGCGGCGCGATGCTCGCGGGCCGCGCCTGCGGCCGCAAACTCTCCTACTCCGACATCTCCGAGGGCGTGAGCCGCTTTCGCACGGGCCAGATCGATGCGAAGACCTTCCTCGAGCTTGAGAACAAGTCCTGTCCGACCTGCGGCTCCTGCTCGGGTATGTTCACGGCCAACTCCATGAACTGCCTCACCGAGGTGCTCGGCATGGCGCTGCCCGGCAACGGCACGATTCCCGCCGTCATGTCCGCGCGCTATCGCCTCGCCAAGGAGGCGGGCCTTGCGGTGATGGAGCTCGTGAAGAACAACATTTGTCCGCGCGACATCATGACGAAGGAGGCGTTCGAGAACGCGCTCACCGTCGACATGGCGCTCGGCTGCTCCACGAACTCGATGCTGCACCTGCCCGCCATCGCGCACGAGTGCGGGTTCGAGCTCGACCTCACGGAGGCCAACGCCATCAGCGCGCGCACGCCCAACCTCTGCCACCTCGCTCCTGCGGGCCACCGCTACATCGAGGAGCTCGACGAGGCGGGCGGCATCCCCGCCGTCATGAACGAGCTCGCCCGCGCGGGCCTGCTCCACACGAACCTGCCGACCGTTACGGGCAAAACCGTGGGCGAGAACATCGAGGGCCGCGAGATCCTCGACGCCGAGGTCATCCGTCCCGTTTCCGATCCGTTCTCGAAGGAAGGCGGCATCGCCGTCCTCAAGGGCAACGTGGCGCCCGACGGCTGCGTCGTCAAGCGCTCGGCCGTGGCGCCCGAAATGCTCATGCACACGGGCCCGGCCCGCGTCTTCGACTGCGAGGAGGATGCGCTCGAGGCCATCTACGGCGGCCGCATCAATCCCGGCGACGTCGTCGTGATCCGCTACGAAGGTCCCAAGGGCGGTCCCGGCATGCGCGAGATGCTCAACCCGACCTCCGCCATCATGGGCTCGGGCCTCGGCGGATGCGTCGCGCTCATCACCGACGGCCGCTTCTCGGGCGCAACCCGCGGCGCCGCCATCGGCCACGTCTCGCCCGAGGCCGCCGTGGGCGGTCCGATCGGACTCCTCGAGGAAGGCGACATGCTCACGATCGACATCCCCGCGAACACCATCAGCGTCGACCTCTCCGACGAGGAGCTCGCCCGACGCAGGGCCGCCTGGAAGCCCCGCGCACCGCGCATCACGACGGGCTACCTCGCCCGCTACGCCAAGCTCGTGAGCTCTGGCATGAGCGGCGCCGTGCTCGAATGACGGACGCAGTCCGCGCGCCTTCGGGCGTGCAGGAATGAAATCCCGAAAAGCCCCTTGTCCTGCATCGGACGAGGGGCTTCGTCGTTCTCTGGATCCCGGACGGCCGCAGATTCCTGCCTGAATGAGCCGCGGGTAAACCCTTGGGATTTGCGTAAAGACATCACGTGTTTGCGGTATCGGTCCGCGCGTCCGACCCCGAACGTGTCCGAGGACGGGGGACGGCACTTGCCCACGCTCTTTCGCACTGCGAGTAGGCGAGAGTCATTCTCAACAATGTGATGATCGTCGTCCACCATAGGCGAATGCAAATGAGAAGCATCCGCAGATAGAAAGAATAATGAAAGAATGAGAACCATTCTCATATAAGATTCGGGGAACTGCGCGCCCGTGGGCGCACGGGCACATCTCTGGACTTTTTTCAATCGGACTACCGGATCATGGTGCTTCACCGAACTCTCATTGCCGCCGCCGTGCTTGCCGCGACGGCTCCCGCCTGGGCCTCGACCGAAGAGGCTGCGCGCGCCGTCGAGGAGCCTGCGCAGGCGGACGCCGCCGAACCAGCCTCAGACGAAGGCGAATCCGTCGTCGTGCGCGACCGTGCGGGCGAAAGCCTCACGTCGTTCACGCATCTCACCCGCGAGGACATCGCCAGGCGTCCGACGGAGGACGGCAACATCACGGACCTCCTCAAGAGCAATCCTGCGGTCCAGTTCTCCAATCACGGCGACGGCTCTCTGCAGATGGGCGAGATCAAGCCGTCGAACATTTCGATCCACGGCTCGGTCGCCTATCAGAACAACTACACGCTCGACGGCATCTCGACCAACAGCGACCTCGATCCCGCCGAGCAGACTTCGGTGACGACGACGCGCCTCGGCGGCTCGGACGAGCAGGGCTTCTACGTCGACAGCCGCCTCATCGACAGCGTTACCGTCTACGACCACAACATTCCCGCCTCCTTCGGCGGCTTCACGGGCGGCGTCATCGACGCTCAGACCCGCAGCTGGTCGGGCGAAAACCACATCAGCGTGTTCGGCCGCATGACGAAGTCGGGCTGGAGCCGCATCCACACCGATTCCGCGCTCGACGTCGGCTCGGGCGACGCGGACGTCTCGAAGCCCGCCCAGTTCCAGACCGACTTCGAAAAGAAGACCTACGGCTTTACGGGCGAATGGGGCATTACCGACAATCTCGGCGTCGTCGTGGGCTACACCCGCCGCGAGTCGAAGATCCCGACCGTTCAGGTGCCGGGCACCCGAGTCTCCATCGTGCCCGACGACCAGAACTGGACCGGCTGGGGCGTTCTTGAGACGCCGGTCGCGGGCGGCACGCAGACGCAGCGCCGCACGGCCGACAACTTCTTCGCGAAGGCCACGCTCTACGCGACGCCCTGGACGGAGGCGAGTCTCGCGCTCACCTATTCGGGCTACGAGTCGAAGGGCTTCCTCACGACGGTCGCCGACTCCGGCTACGAGGATCACCACGACGGCCTCAACCTGACGGCCAGCGTCAAGCACCGCATGAAGGCGGGCGTGCTCGACTCGTCCCTCGCGTACACGCGCATGACCGACAAGCGCACGAGCGACGTCAAGAACTGGACGCAGCTCGACCGCTATACGATCGGCATGGACGACACGGGGAGCACCTCAACGACGAGCATGACCTCGGCCGCCTCGGGCGGTCTCGGGGACCTCGAGAGCACGCAGTCCGTCATCAACGCGAAGACGAGGATGGACTGCGAGCCCGTCATGGTCGGCAGCGTCAGCCATCAGTTCAGCGCGGGCGCGGACCTCTCCTCGACGCACGCCGAGTACAGGCGCGGCAGCAACTACTACCGCTGGGGCGTCACGCAGTCCGTGATGCAGTCGGACTACGGCGAATTCTCGCAGACCGACTTCTACACGACGCGCTGGAAGGCGGGCACGTACGAGGCCGACTACAACCAGGCGGCGCTCTTCGGCGAGCACAGGATGGGCGTGGGCGACTTCGTGATCCGCACGGGCCTGCGCGCCGAGTACGACGACTTCACGAAGGACGTCAACATCGCGCCGCGCTTCACGACCTCGTGGGACCTCTTCGGCAACGGCGGCTCCGTCATCACCGTGGGCGCCAACCGCTACTACGGCCGCAACATCCTCACCTACGCGCTCTACAAAGCGCAGAACGGCGGGATGGAGAACATCTACGACTACGCCTCCGACGACAGTCCCGCCGCCGACGGCTGGTTCGCCGCCAACGACTTCGACGGCCTCGAGCGCCTGAAGACACCCTTCAGCGACGAGTTCAGCATCGGCCTCACGCAGCGCCTCGGCGACTGGTCCGCATCCGCCGCCTACGTGCACCGCAACGGCCACGACGAGGTGCGCTCGCGCTCGAGGACCGAGGGCAGCGGCTACGACACGCGCTTTGTGCGCGAGTTCTACAACGGCGGTGAGTCCGAGCACGATTCCGTGATCTTCAGCATCAACAACACCGCGCCCCTCAAGTTCGCGAAGGCGAACCACTGGGTGCGCTTCTCCGCCGCATGGCAGGAGACGAAGAGCAACGCAGCAATCGACCAGGGCTACAGCGAGCTCGAGTCCGGCAAGACCGTCAACATGGACAAGGTCTGGTACGACGGCAGCGTGATCGACGCCGAGGACCTCGACTCGACCGACTTCAACATTCCCGTGAAGTTCGACCTCGAGGCAACGTCCGAATGGGCTCAGTGGGGACTCACCTGGTACAACTTCCTGCACCTCTCGCTCGACCGTAGCCAGGCCGTGCGCGACGACGGCGAGTACTACGCCTGGACGCACGAGGGCGAGTACGGCCCGATGACCGAGCAGATCCGCAAGTACAGCCGCGTCGACTTCGCCTCCGCCTGGTCCTGGGACACGAAGGTCCTCTACAGGCCCGACTGGGCCCGCGGCGTGGGCGTCTCGCTCGAGGTCTACAACGTGACCAACAACCGCAACGCCTCTGACGTCTTCGTCTACAAGGGCACCCAGTACAAGAGCTACGATCCGGGTCGCCAGTTCTGGGTCCAGCTCTCCTACGACTACTGATCCGCGCTCCGGCTTCAGCCGAGGCTCAGCCGGGCCTCATTCAAATCCTGACCCGGCCGGACGGCGGACGACTCCGCCGCCCGGCCCGCTCCTCACTTCAATACAAGTCCCATGCATCAGCTCAAGACCTTCTGGCGGCTCGTGCGTCCCTTCTGGATGCAGAGCACAGGGCGCACGGGCGCTCGCCTGCTGCTTCTGGCCGTCATCGGCCTGTCGCTCTCGACCGTCTGGTTCTCCGTGCGCCTCAACACCTGGAACGGCGCCTTCTTCAATGCCATTCAGGCCATGGACGGCGGGACGATCTACCCGCTTCTTCTGGAATTCATCGCGATCGTCGCGGCCTTCGTGTTCGTCCTCGTCTATGCGGACTGGCTGCGCAAGAAGCTCGTGATCGAGTGGCGCCGCTGGATGACCGAGGACCTGCTCGGCCGCTGGCTCTCCGCCGACGGCCGCCACTACCGCCTGCAGCTCGCGGGCCTTGAGCCCGACAACCCCGACCAGCGAATCGCCGAGGACGTGCGGCTCCTGATCGAATCGTCGCTCACGCTCGTCATCTCCTTCCTGCGCTCGCTCCTCACCATCGTGAGCTTCGTCACCATCCTCTGGACGCTGTCGGGCACGCTCGAGTGGACGATGTTCGGCACCGAGTGGGCGCTTCCCGGCTACATGGTCTGGACCTGCATCGGCTACACGCTCGTCGCGACGGGGCTCACGCACGTGATCGGCCGTCCCCTGATGAAGCTCAACTTCGAGCAGCAGAGGCGGGAGGCCGACTTCCGCACCTCGCTCTTCGACATCCGCCGCCACGGCGAGTCGATTGCGGGCCTGGGCGCCGAGGAGGCCGAGCAGGCGAGGCTCAGGGCTTCGTTCGAGCGTATTGTCGGCAACTGGCGCTCGCTCATGAACAGGGAGCGAGACCTCGCGTTCTTCACCGTGGGCTTCGGCCAGGTGACGCAGCTCGTGCCCATCTTCTTCGCGCTCCCGAAGTTCCTCTCGGGCGCCATCCAGCTCGGCGGCCTCATGCAGATCCGCATCGCCTTCCAGCAGGTCGCCTCCGCTATCGGCTGGTTCATCTACGCCTACCGCGACATCGCCGAGTGGTCGGCCACGGTCGACCGACTCGGGGGCTTCGAGGCCGCCCTGAGCGCGCCCCTTCCGGGAAGTTGCGTCAGGCAGGGCGAGCGCGTCGCCGCCTGCGGCCTCGTGCGCTCGAAGACGGGCGAGCCGCTTCTTGAAGACCTCTGCCTCGGGGCCGAGCCCGGCCGCCTCACCGTCGTGAGGGGTGCTTCCGGCATCGGCAAGACCACGCTCCTTCGCGCCCTCGCGGGCTTCTGGCCCTGGGTCGAGGGACGTCTTGAAAACAGGCCGGGCGCCGTCTGGCTCACGCAGCGCACGTGGCTCGCGCCGATGCCGCTCAGAGAGCTGCTTGCCTATCCGCACGGTGCTGATGCCGTCTCGAGGAGCGGCTGCGAGGCCGCGCTTTGCGACGCAGGGCTCGAGCGGCTCGTCCCGCTTCTTGACGAAGATGAGCCCCGCAGCTGGATGAACACGCTCTCGGGCGGCGAGCAGCAGCGCGTGCTTTTCGCGCGCCTGCTGCTCGCAAGACCCGCCGCCGTCCTCATGGACGAGACGACCTCGGGGCTCGACGACGCGCTCGCCGTCAGGCTTCTGACGCTCCTCAGGGAGCGGCTCCCCGACACCACCTTCCTTCTGGTCTCGCACCAGCCCGCGGTCCATCGCATTGCGGACCGCCTCTACGATCTCGGAGAACGAGCATGAACAAAATCAGGACAGGCCTGCGCGCCGCACTGCTGGCCGCGGCCGTGTGCGAGGCGCTTTTCATCATGACGGGCTGCACCGCCGCGGACCGCACGGGCGGCGCCGAAGCCGCCCGCAGAGAGGCGACCGTGAGCGAAGGCGTGCTTCCGACGGCATCCGCCATGAAGCGCCGTGTTCTGCCCAACGGCATGACGGTGTTCCTTTATCCGCGCAGGGATGCGACGGGCAGCCTCGAGGCGCGCCTCGTCGTGCGCGCGGGCAGCCTTCAGGAGACCGAGGAGGAGCGCGGGCTTGCACACTACGTCGAGCACATGGCCTTCAACGGCACGCGTGACTTCCCCGACCAGAGCGCCTTCAAGGCGCTTGAGGCCGACGGCATCATGCTCGGCGCGGACGTCAACGCCGTCACGTCTCTCGGCGGCACCACCTACAGGCTCTCCGTCCCCAAGGCCACCCGCACGGGGCTCGACACGGCTCTGCACATCATGCGCGAATGGGCCTTCAACATCACGTTCAGGCCCGAGGCCTTCGAGCGTGAACGCGAGATCATCGTCGAGGAGTGGCGCCTGAGGGAAGGCGTGGGCGCACGCATCAACGGGCCGCTCCAGACCCTTCGCTACGAAGGAAGCGCTTCGCGCGACCGCGATCCGATCGGTCTCATCGACGTGATCCGCACGGCGCCCGTCGAGCGCGCGAAGGCCTTCTACGAGCGCTGGTACTCGCCGCAGAACATGACGCTCCTTCTCGTGGGCGCCTTCGACGAGGCAACGGCGGACGAGCTCATCGAGCGCTATTTCGCCTCCGAACCTGCCCGCGGGCTCGAGACGCCCGCCGACTGGGGCCGCTTCGAACCCGTTGCAAACGAGGATCGCCTGACGACGCTCGTGCTCGACCCCGAGGTCTCGGACCGCTTCGTGCAGATCCAACTCCAGCGCACGCTCGAGTCGACCTCCGACACGGTGAACGAGGCGTGGCGCGAGACGATCGAGCGCCTCACCCTCGACATCCTCGGCCGCCGCTTCGCGCTCATGAAAGAAAACGGCGGACAGGGCTCGCTTCAGGCGCCCGAGTCGAGCTGGATCCTGTCGCCCTCCGAGACGCAGGTTCTGCTCCTTGCGCGCCCCGGCACGGACGAGCCGCTTGAGGCCGCACTTGAGCGCGCCTCGGGTGCCCTGAAGACGCTCGCCGCCTTCGGACCCTCGAAGGAGGAGCTCGACGCCGCCGTGAGGGCAAGACGCGACGCGGTCCGAAGCCGCAGGCTCGCCGCCGTGCGCATTTCGAACGCGAGCGTCGCCGATGACTTCGCCGACGCCGTCGTCTACCGGCTGCCGATGCTCGACGAGACGCAGCAGGACGAAATGGTCTCGGCCTTCCTCGCCGAGGTGACGGCGGACCACGTCAGGGCCTCCGCCTCAGCGCTCCTTGCCTCCCGCGTCAAGCTCGGCGCCGTTGCGGGCGCCTCCGAGAAGACGTCGAAGGCCTCGCTTCGCGCCGCTTGGACGAAGGGCGTCGCCTCGCCCGCAAAGCCCTGGACCGAGGTGATGAGGACCGTGTCGCTCGATCTCACGCCGCCCGCCGGTCCCGTCACGGCCGAAACGACGGTTCTGCCGTCGCCCACGGGCTCGGGCCGCGCCCGTCGATTCGAATTCGCCAACGGCCTGAAGCTCGTGATCATCGAGGATCCGTCGCTCACGGGCAGGACGACCCTCAACCTGAGGCTTGCGGGCGGCACGTCCGCGGTCGATCACGGCCTTCTCGCCGTGCCCGCCGCACTCACGCTGCCGATGAGGTCCGGGATCGGCTCTCTTACGGCCGCCGACATCCGCCGTGTTGCAAGGGACGCAAAGGTCTCGGTGATGAGCTACGCCGAACAGCTCCACCACGGCATCAGGGCCGAGGCCGACCCTGAGGGCGTGCCCGCCATGATGGCGATCCTGCACGCCAGGCTCTCCGCTCCGAGGTTCGACGAAAAGGCGCTCGCCGACATGCGGCGCGACCGCATCAGGGACCTCGAGCATGCACCCGCCGAGCGCCGCTTCATGGACGCAATCGCCTGCGATGCGTTCACGGCGGGCGGCACGATGGTCGCAGGCAGGGACGACGTGGATGCGCTCGCCTCGACCGAGAAGCTTTCCGCCCTTGAGGCGAAGCTCCTCGGCGACCCGTCGCGCATGACGGTGACGATCGTCACGAGGGAGTCCGTCGAGAAGACCTATGAAGAGGCGGCACCCTGGCTCGCCTCGCTCGCCAAGCGCGGCGAGGGTTTCGAGTTCTGGCGCGATCAGGGCGTGAGGCCTGCGTCCGGCACGGGCGTGAAGGTCTGGCCCTGGGCCACGGCCGACAAGGCCATGGTGCAGATGCACTATCGGTCCGCCATGCCCTGGAGCGAGGCCGACGCCGACAGGCTGAGCCTCATCGGCTATGCGGCGAACCGCGCGCTGCGCGAGTCGCTCAGGACGAAGGCCTCGGGCGTCTACGTTGTGAACCTCAATCCGCTCCTCGTGAAGGAGCCCGCCCCGTACTTCATCGGCCGCCTCAACTTCACGTCCGCGCCCGCGAGGGCCGAGGATCTGGCAAGGCGCGCCGACGAGGTTCTGAAGACACTCGCCCGCACGGGCATCGACGCGGCGGCCTTCGAGGAGCTCAAGGCCGAGTGGCGCGTGCGCCATGAGCGCGACGTGCGCGACGCCTACTACTGGTGCGAGTCCGCCGCCATGACGGACGGCTCGAGGACGGCCTTCGAGGATCTCGCGGGGAGGACCGCACGGTTCGAGGCGATCGGCCTCGAGGACACGAACAGGCTTCTCGCAACGCTTTTCGGGGACGAGCCCCGCACCTACATGATGACGCCCGCGGACCGAAGGAGCGCCGCGACGGCCGGAGACAAGTGATGACGAACTTCAGGAAAACGGCCCTCGCGCTTGCGTCGGCCTTCATGATGGCGGGTGCCGCAGGCGCGGCCGGCCTGCCCGACATTCTCGAGCGTGACGCCGCGGGCACGTCTGCCGCGCAGAAGGCGGGCGCCGAGCTCGCCCGCCTCGTCGACGGAAAGGACGACGCCGAGGCCGCAAGGCGGATGGAGGAGCGCGAGGCAAGGCTTCTTGCGCACTACCGCGACAAGCTCGCCGCATCCCTCTCGCGTCTCGAGGCCTCCGAGGCCGCCATCGAGGCGGAGCGTGAGTCCGTGCGCCGAATGCGCATGGAGACTGGGCCCCTCATGGACGAGATGGCGGCCTCGCTCGCCGAGGTCGTGGCGGCGGACAGGAAGTTTCTTTCGGGCGAACGCCGGGCGAGGCTCGAGAACCTGCGCGCCGTGCTTGCCGATCCGACGCTCACCGACGGCCAGAAGATGGACGTACTCCTTGATGCCTGGCAGGTGGAGGCGAGCTACGGCCTCACGGTCGGCGCCGACCGCGGTGTCAACGACTCGGGCGCGCTCGCCGTCTTCCTGCGCATCGGCAGGCTTCTTCACGCAGAGGTCTCCGAGGACGGGCGCCGAGCTCGCATCGAGACCGCGGACGGCTGGCGCGAGCTCTCCGAAAAGGATGCCGCCATGCTCGCCGAAGCCGTGAAGACCGCTTCGGGCGCCGCTGCGCCCGATCTGATGCTCGTCGCCGAGTCGCTCCTCGGCGAGGCCGTGAAGGAGGCGAAGTGATGATCTCCCGTGTTTTCAAGAGGACCGTTTTTGCCGCAGTCGTTGCTGCCGGCATTCTTGCCGGAACGGCTGCGCACGCCATCACGCTTGACGACGTATACCGAGCTGTCGCTCAGGGGACGAGGGTCGAGGCGGCTGATGCGAAGGCGGCCGTCGATGCCATGAGGGCGTCCGCCGCCGCTGCAGGCGCGGCCCGTGACGAGGCCGCCCGAACGAAGAAGTCGCTCGAGGCCGAGGTTGCAGCGCTTGAGGAAGCCGTTTCGGCCGCTCAGGAGCGCGTGCGCGAGAGGCGCGCGAAGCTCGAGAAGGAGAGGGCCTCGGTCGAGGCCGTGCTCGCCTCGATCGAAAGGCACGAAGGACTCCTCACCGAATCGGTGATGAAGACCCAGATCGGCAGGAGCAAGGCCTTCATGGACGATGCGCCCGTCTCGAAGACGGACGGCGTCGCACGCCTGCGCCGCCACTGGGTGAGGGCCCTCGGGGCCGTCGCCGGGTCGGCGGGCGTGAGGACGGTCGAGGACGCCGTGATCTACGACGCTGCGGGCGCGCCCTCGAGGGGCACGGTGACGCTCTACGGTCCCTTTGCCGCGAAGGCGGGGGACGGCGCGTGGCTCCGATATCTGCCTTCAGAGCGCGCCTGGCGTCGCCTTGCGGACGATCCCGGCATTCCAGCGGGCGTTGTGGCGCTTGATCCGTCCTTCGGCAGGCTGCTTGCGGGCTACGCCGAGCGTCATTCGGCCTGGGCCTGGATGAAGCCCGCAGGCGTCATCGGCATCTTCATCGGACTCGTGGCTGCTGCGGCGCTTCTTCTGGGCTTCCTGCGCTGGACGGCGCTCGCCCTTGAGGAAAGGCGTGTGCGCAGGCAGCTCGAGGACATGGAGAATCCGCGCGAGGACAATTCGCTCGGCCGCATGCTCGCGGCCGCGAAGGAGAGCACGGACGAGCTCCTCGAGGCGAAGCTCGATGCGGCGATCGTCGCCGAGCGTCCCGGGTTCGAGCGCGGCGTCGCGACGCTTGCGGTGCTCGCCGGCATTCCGACGCTTCTCGGTCTGCTCGGGACTGTGAGCGGCATGATCGAGACCTTCACGGTGATGAGCGAGCACGGCTCGGCCGAGCCCGGCCTTCTGGCGGGCGGCATCGCCGAGGCGCTCGTCACGACGGAGCTCGGCCTTGTGTCCGCGATTCCGATCCTGCTTCTTCACTGCGCCGTGAAGACGAAGCGCGACGCGCTCTTCTCGCATCTCGAGGAAGCCGCCTCGACCCTTGCCGTGCGCGAGGCCGCGGGCTGCTGCGGCGCCTGCCGCAGGGACGAGTGAGTCAGGGAGGCGCCATGAACGAAGCACTTGCAGGCTTCTGGTGGTTCGAGGACCTCTCGCTCCTGATGGACAGGGGCGGGCACGTCCTCTGGGCGATCCTCGTCCTCTCGACGGTGCTCTGGATGATTCTTCTCACGGGCGCGAGGCGCCTGAAGGACGCGGAGAAGGCCTGGACGGCCGCCACCGCCGCGCCCGCCCTCGAGTGGGCGACCGCGACCGCCGCGTCGCGCCGCCGCATGATGCAGGCGGCCCTTGTGCGCGTGAGGCGCACGGCCGCGGCCGAGGCCGCCTGGGCCAGAGTGATCGTGGCGCTCCTGCCGCTCCTCGGACTTCTCGGCACCGTGACCGGGATGATCGAGAGCTTCGAGACGCTCTCCGCCGCAGGGGGCTCCGACCCCGGCGGCCTCACGGGCGGCATCAGCGCGGCGCTCCTCACGACCCTTGCGGGACTCGTGACGGCGCTTCCCGGAGTCTTCGCCGTGCACCGCCTCGAGCGAAGGACCGACCGCCTTGCGGACAAGGTGCGCGCAAGGCTGCGCAGGTTCATGCGGCCCTCGTGCTGCAGGTCCTGAATGCAGGTTCAGGAAAAATGAAATGAGGTTTGATCATGAGATTTGAACACAGGGACGGTCGCGAGCGTGACGCGGGCATCGACATGACACCGATGATGGACATCGTCTTCATCATGCTGATCTTCTTCGTGCTCACTGCGAGCTTCACGCAGACGCAGACGCTCGACGTCGAGCGCCCGTCGACGGCCTCGCACGACAGGTCGGCGCCCGAGGCCCTCGTCGTGAGCGTGGACCGCTCGAACATCATCTGGTTCGACGGCAGGCAGGTGGGCAAGGAGGAGGTTACGGGACTCGTGCGCGGCGCGGCCGCGGGCAGGCCCGTGAGCGTCGTCGTCAACGCCGACAGGCTCGTGCCCTCGGGCCTGCTCATCGAAGTCATCGACCAAATCCGTCTGGGAGGCGTCGCCAATGTGGCCGTTGCAACCAACGCAGGGCATTCCTGACCGCCTCGCCGCCGCCCTGGCGGCCCTCGTCGTGACGGGCGCGGTGCTCACGCTCATCCTGATGCTCACGATGGGCGGACGGCATGAGGCGAAGCGCGCGGTGACGCTTCCCGTCGTCTACTGGTCGGGTCCTCCGCCCGAGGCGCCCGACGAGACGCCGCCCGAGGAGGTCCCCGTCACGGCTGAGACCGTGCCCGAGGTGTCGGCGCCCCCGAAGCCCGTCACGCTCGCCTTCGAGTCGCCCGCAATAGCCGCGGCCGGCCTGCCGATGCCGAAGTACGAGATCGGCAGGCCCACGGTCGATCGCGTCATGACCGTGCCCGACTTTTCGTTCGAGTCGCCCGCCGCTCCCGCCGCCGCAGCGCCCTCAGCGCCCGCCGTGAGCTCGATCGCGCTCGCAAGGACCGTGCACAGGGTGCCGCCTCAGTATCCCGTGAAGGCGAAGCAGCAGGGCATCGAGGGCTACGTCGTCATGGACCTGCGCATCAACGCCGAGGGCCGCGTCGAGGATGTGCGCGTCGTGCGCGAAAAGCCCGAGGGCGTCTTCCGCGCCTCCGCCCTGCGCGTCGTGCGCCGCTGGGCCTTCATGCCGCCCGCGGAACCCGCGTGGCAGCGCCTCACCATCCGCTATGAGCTGGAGAAATGATGAAGCTGATTCCGAGTCCGCCCCTGAAGTCCGTCGCTGCCCTTGCGGCCGTTGCGGTTTTTGCCTGCATGCTCGCGGCCTCGCCCGTCAGGGCGGGCGCCTTTGAGGAGTACCGTGCGGTCGACATGAAGCTGCAGTCCGTCAGGGAAGGTGACGCCGAGGGGCTTCGGGCAGCGGGCGTGCTGGTCGAGTCCTTCTCGAAGCGCTGGTCGAAGGGCGCCGCCTCCGAGCGCACGATGGCCGCCTACCTGATGCTTCGCTGGGGCATCGCGTCGGGTCGCCATCAGGCGGCCTACGGTGCGGCGCTCGTGCTTCTCGAGCTCAAGCCTTCGCCCGAGCAGAGGCCGGGACTTCTGAAGCTCGCCGCCCAGCTGGGTTATCAGAGCGAGCGGTTTGAGGCCGTGCCCGGACACGTGGACGCCTGGATTGAAGTGAAGGGCATGCCGCGCACGGCGACCGAACGCGCCGAGACGGCGGAGATGATGACGCTGGCGGCCTATGCGCTGCACGAGCTCGGACGCGACCGTCAGGCGCTCGCCCGCGTGAAGGAGGCCTACGGCATCGCACCTGCCCGGGCGCGCGGCGACTTCGTGCTCGCGCTCTGCGCCTCGCTCGGCGACGTGAAGGCCGAGCGGGCCTTCCTGCCCGTGATGGTGCGCGACTGGAACGAGACGCCCTATTGGAGCAGATGGGGCTCGCTCGTGCAGCAGGCGGGCGACGGACGTCAGGCGCTCGACATTCTCTCGAGCGCCCGCAAGGCGGGACGCCTTGACGAGCGTCTCGTGCCGCTTCTTCTTTCGCTCGTGATCGAGCATGACGCGCCGACCAAGGCGCTTCGCATCCTCGAGGAGCATCCCGAAGCCTGGAAGCCCGAGGAGCGGCGCATGCTGCAGACGGCTCTTCTCGTGAAGTGCGGCCGCAGGGCCGAGGCACTCGAGCTCTTGAGAAAGGCGGGGGACGGCGGCGCAGGGAACGGGCGCGAGCGCATGGCAGTGGAGCTTGCCTTTGCCGAGGAGGACTGGACGGGTGCAAGAAAGGGCGCGATGAGGCTCGCCGAAAGCGAGACGAAGCCTGCCGAGCGGGACCGCTGGCGCTTCCTCTCGGGGCTTTGCGCCTACAATCTGAAGGACTATGCGGGTGCGGCCGAGGCCTGGGCGTCGGTGGAGACCGAAAGGTGGCGCAGCCTCGCGGCGCCCTGGCGGGCCGAGGTGAAGTTTCTCCTGAGCTGATGCAAGTCGGGCCGCCCGAATGAACGGGCGG